>MTKW01014157.1_pt1 | contig 11287 bp, 6 predicted proteins | sample 1042761 | NCBI WGS metagenome assembly MTKW01 (sample SAMN06205366, study PRJNA360243) | anaerobic digester metagenome | biome: Wastewater treatment plant; feature: Anaerobic digester sludge; material: sludge; isolation source: anaerobic digester fed with sludge from wastewater treatment plant ...
CTTCTCCATCTATAAGTTTCAAAGCAACCCATCTAGTATTTAATTTGTTTTTTAGGAGTGGTGATAGTTTTTGTTCAACTCTTTTTATTGCTTCTTCTATGACATTATCATAGGTAATTTTTATAGGACTAGGAATATAATCATTATTAGAAACTTTTTGTATTGAATCCATTAAATTATCTAAACCTTGTTTTTTAAGGGCTGTAGTTCCTACTACAGGTACTCCTAATTTTTTAGATAATTTATCTAAATCTACAACAATTCCCTTTCTCTTTGCTTCATCCATTAAATTTACACATAATATTACCTTTGGAGTTAGTTCAATGGTTTGCAATACTAGGTTTAGATTTCTTTCTAAACATGTAGCATCTACTACAACTACAGTGGCATCAGGACTACCAAAACATATAAAATCTCTGGCAATTTCCTCTTCAATGGAATTTGCCATTAAAGAGTAGGTACCAGGAAGATCTATTAATATAAACTCATCATCATTATAATTAAAATATCCACGGGCATTAACTACTGTTTTACCCGGCCAATTTCCTGTATGTTGTTTTAAACCAGTAAGGCTGTTAAAAACAGTACTTTTCCCGACATTAGGATTACCAGCTAAGGCGATTGTTTTTCCAATTTCCACAATATATAACACCTCCTAAATATCTGAGATTTTTTCTACTAATATAGTAGAAGCAACTTCTGAACGAAGGGCAATAACTGCACCTCTAATTAAATATGCAATAGGATCCCCGGAAGGACTTTTTTGTAAAGGCTCTACCACAGTGTCATATGTCAAACCTAAATCCAGCATACGTCTTCTTATGGATCCAGTTGAGGTTAAATCTTTAACTTTACATTTTTCTCCAATGGGTACTAAATTAAGGGTTAGGATATTGGACATATAAACATCTCCTTATTATAATAATTCATATATTTAAAATATGTGAGATATTTAAAAGTGTTACTTATGATAAAAAACAATAGAGATAATAGTATTTAAAGTCTATGTATAGTATAATTGAAAATACAGGAGATTTAAGGAGGGAATGTGATTGAATATAAATGAAAGGTTAAAGAACTTAAGAAAATGGATGAAAAATAGAGGAATTACTGCATACATAATTCCAACATCAGATCCTCATCAATCAGAATATGTGGCAGAGCACTACAAAAGTAGAACTTGGATATCTGGGTTCACAGGTTCAGCAGGGACTGTAGTAGTTACACAATATGATGCGATACTATGGACTGATGGAAGATATTTTATACAGGCTGAAAATCAATTGAAGGGTTCAGAATATAAACTATTTAAGATGGGAGTCCCAGGATTTCCTAGTTATGTGGAGTGGTTAAGGGATAATTTAAAGTTTGGAGATACTATTGGTTTTGACGGGAGGGTATTTTCTCAGTCATCTGTTGAAAAACTAGAAAAAGAATTTGAGTGTAAAGGGATTAAATTTATTGACCAGTATGATTTAATAGGTGAGATTTGGATAGATAGACCTGAGATTCCTAAGAAAGAAGCCTTTGTTCATGAAGTAAAGTATACAGGAATTACTGGGAAAGAAAAGATTGAAAAAGTAAGGGAAAAGATGAAAGAAAAAGATGCAGATTATTTTCTTATTACTAGCTTAGACGATATAGCTTGGCTATATAATATTAGAGGTGGAGATGTTGAAAATAATCCTGTAGTTATTTCTTATGGATTGGTATCTATGGACAAGGCTTATCTGTTTGTAGATAAGAGCAAAGTTGGTGTAGAAGCAGAAGGATTTTTAAATGAAAATGGAATTGAAATAAAGGAATATGAAGAAGTAGTAAATTTAGTTAGTAATATTAGCAAAGATTCGACTATACTCTTAGATAAAAATAGAATTAATAGGTGGCTATATAAAGAAATCCCAGAAGAATGTAAAATAATAAATCATATGGATATAACTACAAAACTAAAGGCAGTTAAAAATGGCACGGAAATAGAAAACCAAAGAAATGCTTATATTAAAGATGGGGTTGCTTTGACTAAATTCTTTTATTGGTTAGAAAATAATCTAGGTAAAATAGAAATAACAGAATTATCCGCAGAGAAAAAACTAGAGGAATTTAGAAAAGAACAAGAACTATTTATAGAGCCTAGTTTTGGAACTATATCAGCCTATGGACCAAATGCTGCCATGGCTCATTACTCAGCTAGCGAAACGTCAAATTCAACTTTACAACAGAAAGGATTATATCTTGTAGATTCAGGTGGACAATACTTAGATGGCACTACTGATACCACTAGAACTATTGCATTGGGACCTATAACTGAAGAAGAAAAAAGAGATTTCACCTTAACCTTAAAGGGGCATATAGCTTTGTGCAATGCTAAATTTTTAGAAGGTACTACAGGATATCAGTTAGATATAATTTGTAGATATCCATTATGGCAAGAAGGGTTAGACTTTAAGCATGGTACAGGCCATGGAGTAGGGTTTGTATTAAATGTCCATGAAGGGCCTCATAGGATATCCTCAGTTTATAATGATATAGCTTTAGAAAAAGGAATGGTAGTAAGTGTTGAACCAGGAGTATATAAGGCGGGAAAACATGGTATTAGAATAGAAAATATAGTAGTGGTAGATGAGGATATAGAGACAGAATCAGGGCAATTTATGAAATTTGAAACTCTATCCTATGTATATATTGATTTAGATTCAGTAGATGTGGATTTATTATCTCAAGAGGAAAAAGACTGGTTAAATAATTATCATAAAGATGTGTATAATAAGCTATCTCCATATTTAACTGAAGAGGAGAAAAACTGGCTTAGAAATAAAACTAGAAGTATATAAGAAGGCGAAAGCCTTCTTTTTTATAAAATTTTATGGATTCCGTTCAAACAGTGCAGCTCTTACAACTTTTTTACTTAGTGGATACTTCTATCAAATTTTCCAAAGTCGAGTCTTGTTTAAAAAATTATTCTTTTATTTTAAACAACTATGATTTGTATTTTAATTGATTATAGTTACTTTTAGATAAGACATATTTATAAAGATAAGCACTGACTTATAAAGATTCGAGATATTATGTGCAAGTAACGGACGTACCTTTGACCGCCAGATTAATGACATAATATTTCTATTTTATCTTAAAGGACTGTTTTCAATTTTACATAAGATTTATGATATAATATATTTAGGTGATGATATGTTTAATATAGAAGAAGAGTTAAAACAATTACCTGATAAACCAGGTGTATATATAATGAAAGATAAAGATGATGAAATAATTTATGTGGGAAAAGCCATATCTCTAAAAAATAGAGTTAGGCAATATTTTCAATCCTCAAGAAATCAAGGGTTAAAAGTAAAAAGTATGGTTAGCCATATATACGAATTTGAATATATAATAGTAGATAATGAAGTAGAAGCTTTAATATTAGAGGCCAATTTAATAAAAAAACACAAGCCTAAATATAATATTTTACTAAGAGATGACAAACAATACCCATATATAAAGGTAACTTTAAATGAAAAATACCCTAGGGTAATTAAAACTAGACAAGTATTAAAGGATGGAGCTAAATATTTTGGACCTTATCCTAGTGCTACAGCAGTAAACGATGCAATTGATATTATACATGATATATACCCTATTAGAACTTGTAAATTAAATTTAGAAAAAAATATGGGGAAATTCAGGCCATGTTTAAATTATCACATAGGTAAATGCAATGCCCCCTGTTTAGGAAATGTAGATGAAGAAGAATATTTAGAAATGATAAACAAAGTAATAAAGTTTCTTAGTGGTAGAAAAGATGATTTAATAAATATTATAGAAGAAAAAATGATAAATGCATCTAAGTATTTAGAGTTTGAAAAGGCTAGTATTTATAGAGACCAGATTAATTCTCTAAAACTATTACAAGAAGAGCAAAAAATAGTCACTTCCAATATAATAGATCAGGATGTAATTGGTATGGCAAAGGGAATAGAAGAAGTATGTGTTCAAGTATTTTTTATTAGAGGTGGAAAAATAATAGGTAGAGAACATTACTTAATGGAGGATATGTTTAATACTGAAAGAAAAGAAATCATAAGCTCTTTTTTAAAACAGTTTTATATAGGATCAGCTTATGTACCTAAAGAGATATTAATTGAAGAAGATATTGAAGATTTAGAAACTATAGAAAAGTGGTTGGAAAATAAACGTGGTTCAAAGATAAATATATTAGTACCAAAACGAGGAGAAAAATATAAATTAATAGAAATGGTAAACAAAAACGCTAAAGATATGTTAAATAAATATGGAGACAAATTCCTTAGAAAACATAGGGAAAATTTAAAGGCTCTAGAAGAAATTCAAGATATTTTAAAGCTTGAAGAATTTCCAAATAGAATAGAAGCCTATGATATATCTAATACAAGTGGAGTTCAATCTGTAGGCTCCATGGTTGTATTTGAAAAAGGGGAAGCTAAAAAATCTGACTATAGAAGATTTAGAATTAGGGATGTAAACACTACAGATGATTATGCTAGTATGGAAGAGGTATTAAAGCGAAGATTTATAAGAGGGATAGAAGAAAAACAACTTTTACAAAATAGCTCTATAAAGTTAAAAGGATTCTCCAATTTTCCAGATTTAATAATGATAGATGGAGGAAAGGGTCAAGTAAATATAGTTTTAAAGGTCTTAGATGAATTAGGGATAGATATTCCTGTATGTGGATTAGTAAAGGATGATTTTCATAAAACTAGAGGGATAATTTACAATAATATAGAATTTGAATTGCCTTTAGATTCCTTGGGGTTTAGAATGATATATAAGATACAAGAAGAAGCCCATAGATTTGCCCTTAGTTATCATAAAAGTTTAAGGACAAAAAATATGTTTAAATCCCAATTAGACGATATTAAAGGCATTGGAGAAAAGCGAAAAATGGCTTTGATGAAACATTTTCAAAGTATAGAAAAAATCAAAAATGCAACTATTGAAGAATTAGCTAAAGTAAGGGGTATGAATAAAGTAGTTGCAGAAGAGTTATATAATCATTTCAAAAATAAAAAAGATTAGTAGAGGAGGTAGAAAATGGAAAAAAGATTATATAGATCTGAGACAAATAAAATGATAGCAGGAGTATGTGGAGGTATAGGAGAATATTTTAATATAGATCCTACACTTATTAGATTAGCTTGGGTATTATTAAGTATACCTATGGCTTTATTCGGAGGGCTTATAGCCTATATAATTGCTGCAATAATAATACCAACTAAATATTAGGAGAGTTATATATGAGCTATGTAAAATTAAGACAAATAATTAATGATATGAACTTAGAAATAGTCCATGAATCAACGGATTTAGATGATATAAATATATATTCAAGTGAAATCAGTAGGCCTGGTTTACAAATAGTAGGATATTTTGAAAAATTTGTGCCAGAAAGGATTCAAATAATTGGTAGTGCTGAGTGGCATTATTATAATGATATTCCAAATTCCCTTAGGTATGATAGTATAGACAAATTGTTTTCATATCCTATTCCAGCTTTTATAATTTCTAGGGATTTGCCTGTATTTAAGGAAATAATAACCCTTGCCAAAAAGCATAATATAACTATATTAAGAACAAAAGAAAATACTTCAAAGATTATCAATAAAGTACTAAACTATATAGATTTACAACTAGCTCCTGAGACAAGAGTTCACGGTGTGTTTGTGGAAGTTTATGGCGTTGGAGTCTTGATAACTGGTAAATCGGGAGTGGGAAAATCAGAAACTGCCTTGGATTTAGTAATTAGAGGACATAGACTTGTTTCAGATGATGTGGTAGTTATTAAAAAAATGGAAGGTATGCTTATGGGGAAATCCCCTGAGATAACTAGACATTTCTTGAAAATTAGAGGATTGGGTATATTAGATATTGAAAGACTATATGGTGTAGGTTCTGTAAAAAATGATGAATTTGTTGAGTTAGTAATAGAGTTAGAATTATGGGATGAATCAAAGGAATATGACAGAGTTGGACTAGATGAAAGTTATACAGAAATACTAGGTGTACAAGTATCTACTGCTACGGTGCCTGTAAGACCTGGTAGAAATGTTGCTATGATAATAGAAGTGGCAGCTAGAAACTTTAGACAAAAAGTTCTAGGTTATAATGCTGCATATGAATTAAATGAAAGGATAAAGCGTCATATAGAAATCAATAGAAATAAAAAAAGATTATAAAAAGTGAGACAATATCGAATATATTATTTATTGGCAAAAATATATCTATCTTAGTTGACTTTATTTTTAATGTTTATTATACTTATAGTGGTATGAAAGTATAAATTTTACAAATAAATAAGTTTGTATTAATTTGTAGAATAATTAACTACAAGTTATATTTTAATATTTACAATATAAGAGGAGGTTTATATATTATGGCCAAAGTAATGAAAACTATGGATGGTAATACTGCAGCGTCTTATATTTCCTACGCTTTTACAGATGTTGCTGCTATCTATCCAATAACGCCATCATCAGATATGGCAGAACATGTAGACGAATGGTCTGCAAATGGTAAAAAGAACATATTTGGACAAGAAGTTCTTGTAAAAGAAATGCAATCAGAAGCAGGAGCAGCAGGTGCGGTACATGGTTCACTACAAGCTGGAGCATTGACTACTACATATACTGCATCACAAGGATTATTGTTAATGGTACCTAATATGTATAAAATCGCTGGTGAATTACTACCAGGAGTATTTCATGTATCAGCTAGAGCTTTAGCTTCACATGCTTTAAGTATTTTTGGAGATCACCAGGATGTTATGGCAACTAGACAAACAGGATTTGCATTATTAGCATCAGGCAGTGTTCAAGAAGTCATGGATTTAGGTGGGGTAGCTCACTTATCAGCAATTAAAGGTAGAGTACCATTTTTACACTTCTTTGACGGATTTAGAACAAGTCATGAAATCCAAAAAATTGAAGTTATGGAATATGATGATTTAGAAAAATTATTAGATTATGAAGCTTTACAAGAATTTAGGGAAAGAGCTTTAAATCCAGAAAACCCTGTAACTAGAGGTACTGCTCAAAACCCAGATGTATATTTCCAAGCAGCAGAAGCTTCAAATCCATATTATGAAAGAATAGGCGGTATCGTCTATGATTATATGAAAGAAATATCCAAAATTACTGGAAGGGAATACAAACCTTTCAATTATTATGGACATCCAGAAGCTGAAAGAGTAATTATAGCTATGGGTTCTGTAACACAAACAATAGAAGAAACTATAGACTACTTAGTTGAAAAAGGTGAAAAAGTTGGTATGATTAAGGTTCACCTATATAGACCATTTGTAGCTGATTATTTCTTCGATGTATTACCAAATACAGTAAAGAAAATAGCAGTTCTTGATAGAACAAAAGAAAAGGGAGCCACTGCTGAACCATTACATTTAGATATCAAGAGTATATTCTATGATAGAAAAGAACAACCAGTTATTGTTGGTGGAAGATATGGATTAGGTTCAAAAGATACGACTCCTTCACAAATATTAGCAGTATATGAAAATTTAAAATTAGATCAACCAAAAGATAGATTTACTATAGGAATAAATGATGATGTAACTAATACATCTTTAGAAATAAAAGAAACAATAAATACAGAACCAGAAGGAACAATAAAATGTAAATTCTGGGGATTCGGTTCTGATGGTACAGTTGGAGCAAATAAACAAGCAATTAAGATTATCGGAGACGATACTGACATGTATGCACAAGGTTACTTTGCATATGACAGTAAAAAATCAGGTGGAGTTACTATATCCCACTTAAGATTTGGAAATGAGCCAATTAAATCAACATACTTAATAACAGATGCAGATTTTATTTCATGTTCAAAACAATCATATGTATATCAATATGATATATTAAAAGGATTAAAAGATGGTGGAACATTCCTATTAAACTGTATCTGGGATGAAGAAGAATTAGATTCTCAACTACCAGCAAAGATGAAGAAATATATTGCTGATCATAATATTAACTTCCATATTATAAATGCTACTAAAATAGCAGCTGATATCGGTTTAGGTGGAAGAACTAACATTGTTATGCAAGCAGCATTCTTCAAATTATCAGAAGTATTGCCACTAGATGAAGCCATAGCACACTTAAAGAAATCCATAGTAGATGCATATGGTAGAAAAGGCGAACATATTGTAAATATGAACTATGCAGCAGTAGACAAAGGTATAGAATCTTTAGTTAAAGTAAATGTTCCAGAATCATGGAAAAATGCTGTAGCAGAAGAAGAGAAAGAAAGAGATGTACCTGAGTTTATTAAAAATATAGTAGAACCAATGAATAAACAAGAGGGTGATTCTTTACCAGTAAGTGCATTTGCAGATATGGCAGATGGCACATTACCACATGGAACAGCAGNNCCTTTGTATGTCCTCATGCAACAATAAGACCATTCTTATTAGATGAAGAAGAAAAAGCAAATGCACCAGAAACCTTTGAAACAATAAAGGCTATGGGCAGAGGATTAGATAACTTACAATATCGTATGCAAGTTTCAACACTAGATTGTACAGGTTGCGGAAACTGTGCTGAAGTATGTCCAGCCAAGGAAAAAGCATTAGTAATGAAACCATTTGAAGCAGAATACGAAGTACAAAGCAAGAATTGGAAATATGCAATGACAGTTGAAGCAAAACCAGATCTTATGAATGTAAATACAATTAAAGGTAGTCAATTTAGACAACCATTACTTGAGTTCTCAGGAGCTTGTGCAGGTTGTGGAGAAACAGCTTATGCAAAATTAGTTACTCAATTATTTGGCGATAGAATGTATATAGCAAATGCTACAGGTTGTTCATCAATCTGGGGTGGTTCAGCACCATCAACACCATATTGTAAAAATCATGAAGGCAAAGGACCAGCATGGGCAAACTCATTATTTGAAGACAATGCTGAATTTGGATATGGTATGGCAATAGCTATAAGACAAATAAGAGATAAGATTAAATTATTAATGGAAGAATTCCTTGCATTAAATCTTGATTCAGAATTAAACGAATACTTTAACCAATGGATTAATGGAATGAAAGACGAAAAAGAATCTAAGGCAGCTGCAGGTATGATTATTCCAAGACTTGGTGAAGATACAGGTAATGAAGAAGCAAATAAAATTCTTAAAGACATTAAAGATAGAAAAGACTATCTAATTAAAAAATCTGTTTGGATATTTGGTGGAGATGGATGGTCATATGACATAGGATTTGGCGGAGTAGACCATGTTCTAGCATCAGGAGAAGATATAAATATCTTAGTATTTGATACTGAAGTATATTCAAATACAGGAGGTCAATCCTCAAAAGCGACACCAACAGCAGCAGTAGCTAAGTTTGCTGCATCAGGTAAAGAAATTAGGAAGAAAGACCTAGGTATGATGATGGCAACTTATGGTTATGTATATGTAGCACAAGTAGCAATGGGTGCTAATATGAATCAAACAATAAAAGCTATAAATGAAGCAGAATCCTATGATGGTCCTTCCTTAGTAATAGCTTATGCACCATGTATTAATCATGGTATAAGAACTGGTATGGGTACTAGTGTAAGACAAGAGGAGAGAGCAGTAAAAGCAGGATATTGGCACCTATACAGATTCGATCCAAGATTAGCTAAAGAAGGAAAGAATCCATTTACATTAGATTCAAAAGAGCCAACTGAATCATTTAGGGATTTTATAACTTCAGAAGTAAGATATACTTCACTACAAAAGAAATTCCCTGAATTAGCTGAAGAATTATTTGAAGCAGCAGAGAAGAATTCTAAGATAAGATATGAAGGCTATAAGAGAATGGCTGAACAATATTAAATAAAAATAAATGGGTTATCAATAAACTGATAACCCATTGTTTTTTAAAATTATAACTTATTTTTCTTTCCAACATTCAACTTTGCCTAAATCAGGAATATCCTTAGGATTAAATACAGGATTATTACCTGCTTTTAATTGTTTTACATAGTCATCAAAGGTGGCAAAGGCAATTGGGCCTAATTTCCATATTACTATTAAGTTTATAAGTGCCATAAGTCCCATAAATACATCTGCAGCATCCCATACTAGGCCAAAGCTTGCTATGGATCCTAAGAACACCATTACTAATACTAATATTCTATATCCTGTAAGGAATCCAGGGTTAGTATCTATAAATTCAATATTAGATTCCCCATAATAGTAATTACCTATAATTGAACTATATGCAAATAAGAAAATACAAATAGCTAAGAAAGTATTTCCCCAATTACCAACTTGGGAACTAAGGGCGGCTTGTGTGATTTGAATTCCTTCTAATCCTGCTGCTTCACCAGTTTCTAACACTCCAGATAGTAATATCATAAATGCAGTTGCACTACACACTAATATAGTATCTACATATACTCCTAAACTTTGAATAAATCCTTGTTTAGCAGGATGGGATGTATGTGCAGTAGCAGCAGCATTGGGAACACTACCCATACCAGCTTCGTTGGAGAATAACCCTCTTTTAACACCATTCATTATAGCTGCTCCCATGGCTCCACCAAAGGCTGCCTTAGCTCCAAAGGCATTAGAAATTATCATACCAAACATCTTAGGAACTAAAGCAATATTCTTAATCATAATAAATAAAGCTACTAGTATATATATAGTCGCCATTATAGGAACTATTTTAGAGGATACATTTGCTATTCTCTTGACACCTCCAAAGATGACAATCCCTGTTATGATAAGTAATATAACTCCCACCATTATAGGTTTAAGACCAAAGGCTCTCTCAAAGGAACTGGCAATTGTATTGGCCTGAACAGAGTTAAAGATAAATCCAAAAGTAACTGCTGTAAGTATAGAGAAGAAAACACCTAGTCCTCTTTTGTCTAGTGCTTGCTCAATATAATATGCAGGCCCACCTCTAAATGTATCTCCGTCTTTTACCTTGTATATTTGTCCTAGAGTACTCTCTATAAAGCTTGTAGCTCCACCTATTAAAGCGATGATCCACATCCAAAATACTGCTCCAGGGCCACCAGTAGCAATGGCTATTGCTACACCAGCAATATTTCCTGTACCTATACGAGAGGCTGCAGAAATACAAAAAGCCTCAAAGGGTGATATGCCTCTTTTACCATCAACAACTTCAACTGCTTCAGTCATAAGCTTGAACATATGACCGATTAATTTAAACTGGCCAAATTTGATTTTAAAAGTAAAGTAAATACCAAGTCCAATTAATAAAATAATCAAGATGTAAGAATAAAGC
>MTKW01001707.1_pt1 | contig 11284 bp, 10 predicted proteins | sample 1042761 | NCBI WGS metagenome assembly MTKW01 (sample SAMN06205366, study PRJNA360243) | anaerobic digester metagenome | biome: Wastewater treatment plant; feature: Anaerobic digester sludge; material: sludge; isolation source: anaerobic digester fed with sludge from wastewater treatment plant ...
TTTCTTAACTCTTTAGCCACCGATGCTTAGCAAAACAGCAACTTCGTGCACCCTGATGTTCTATTCAATGAAATGATATGTTATCATTAAAAGGAGACTTTAGTTAATACAAAATTAATTTAAAAAAACTTTCCCCAAAAGTTTTCCATGAAAGGTATTTTCCTTAAAAAAATATTGTATGGTGGTGAAGTAATTGCATAACACAAATGAAAAGCTCGTGGAAGCTCGGATAAGGGATATATTTGTCATAGCCCGAAAGAACAGGGAAAAGAAGGAATCAAACTTTCTGGATCCTCGGGAACAGCAGATAGCTGAGGGGATAGCCAGGAGTTTTCCCGGTATGGAATTTTATTTTGACGGAGGTTTTGAGGAAGCTGAGCGAAAGATAATGGTGGCTTTTCCCGAGGAGCTAGGTGATGAACCCTTACAGCAGCCTCTGGGAGCTTTAAGGATTACACCAAAAGACCCTGATGAACATCCGGGACATCGGGATTATCTTGGGTCAATCTTAGGCTTAGGCATAAACCGGGAAAAACTTGGTGATATTTTGATTGGTAAAGCCGTTACGGATGTTATAGTAAAACAGGAAATTCTGGAATATATGGGGCTTAATCTAGTAAAAGTGGGGAATACATCGGTAGATGTAGAGGAGATTTCCGTAAAAGAGCTGCTGCAGCCGGAAAGGCCGTATAAAGAAATGAAGAGCACTGTGGCGTCCCTTAGGCTTGATGCCATTGCCGGTATCGCCTTCGGCCTTTCTCGTTCCAAGATGGTTCCTTTTATAAAGGGGGAAAATGTTAGGCTTAACTTTAAAACAGTAAAAGACCCATCTACATCAGTAAAGGAAGGAGATGTAATCTCTGCAAACCGCCTTGGCCGTGCAAAAGTGGTAGAAGTGGGGGGCCAGAGTAGAAAAGGGCGCATATTTATAAAAGTGCATAGATATATATCAAGATAGCTTTTAACTTAATTAGAGGTGTATTTATTATGTATCCTTTTTTCAAAGTTATATGTCAGGGCTTTTTCAAATTAATCAGTGATCTGAAAATTTCCGGCCAAGATCATATACCTCAAAAAGGTCCATTTGTACTTGTGGCAAATCACCAGAGCCTCCTTGACCCCCTGGTACTGATTGCGTGCATTCCCCGCAAGATTACATTTCTCGCGGCATCATATATTTTTAAAATTCCCCTGGTAGGTCATATTGTCCGAGCCGGTGGAGCCCTACCGGTAAACAGCAATCAAGGAAGTATTAAAAGTGCAAAACACTGCTTGTCACGGCTTTTCAAGGGAGAGGTTATTGGACTTTTTCCCGAAGGTGGAGTCAGCCTTGACGGCAGGTTAAAACCTTTCATGCCCGGTTGGGCCTATCTTGCATTAAAGACCGGGGTACCTGCCCTACCTGTAGCGTTAACAGGCACTGGCAAGGTTTTACCGGTGGGGACATATATCCCCCGAAGAGGTAGAATCAGTGTAAATATTGGAGAACCAGTACCGGTGGAAAAGAAATCAAAAATCCGTCGACAGGACTTGGAAGAGTTAAATCAAAAAATAACGAGAACAATATCCTCCTTAATGAAAGCAATTACTTATTAAATAGGGTTTATGGTTTTTAATTTCACATGAAACAAATAGTATTTTTTCTCGTCTGTATATATGAAGGAGGTGACAAGAATGAGAAAAATGTCTATAATTTTAATTTCACTGGTGTTGATAGCCCTGTTGGCGGTGGGATGTGGGATCAATGCCCCTAAAACAAATGGAGATGAAGCTGCTGAAGAAGGCTCGGATGTTCGACATGAAGATGCTTCTGCAAACAGTACAGCTAACGGTTCTAACAACAATGAACAGCCTTTGGATGATGGTGATACATCAGTATCTCATGATGTGAGCTTTATCATTGAAGAGCCCAAGGAACATGAATCAGTGAAGTCGGGAAAAGATCTTATTGTTAAAGGAAAAACCCGGGTGCAAGAGTTTAGCATAGAAATAGAGGATGGTCACAACATTTTAGGAGAGGCCTATGTAAAGCTGCAGGAAAAACCTCAAGAATTAGTGGGATTTGAGGTTGCAATTGAGCTTGAGAAACATACAAGTCCTCATGGAATGATTATATTTGTAACAGAGAGCAAAGACGGTGAAAGGCAGGAAGACCTGATTTTACCAATAAAATATGAATAATAGGGTAAAATGACCTTATATAGATAAACCTAATGAATCAGGTTAAAAAAACTAATATAAAGTAAAATTATCAATACACTTATGACAAACTCAGTGAATATGAGAGTATTTGCCGAATCAAAGCGGGCTGTCCAAAATCCGGATGGCCCTTTTGCCAATATAGGATATCAACAAACAATAATTTATAAAGGGATGAAAACATGTATCAAAGTCCGATAGTGATAGAAAGGGCATTGACGGAAAATGGGGAAATTCAATTACAAAAGAGGGGCAGTGACTATGAGATAATCTTTAATGGGACTTTTCTCATGGCAACTTATAATGGGGATTCGGAAAAACTCTTGGTGAGATGGGCTATTGAAACGGCAGATTCACCCAAAACAGTATTGATTGCCGGATTAGGTGTGGGTTTTTCCCTGGCTGAGGCGCAAAATCATAAGATGATTGAAAAAATTACAGTGGTTGAAATAGAACAAAAAATCATAGAGTGGAACAGAACGTATCTCTCGGCGTCTTCGGAAGGTGCTCTTACTCAACAGAATGTGGATGTGGTAAATACGGATTTTATCCAATGGATGAAAAAACCCCAAAAGAAATATGATGTGATATGTCTAGATATCGATAATGGACCTGATTGGGTAGTTTTAGATGATAACAATGAGCTATACAGTCACAGAGGGATTTATAATTTACTTAAACTTATGAATAAAAGAGGAGCTGTTTCCTTTTGGAGTGCCGCAGAATCCCATTTATTCGAAGAAGTTCTTAGAAAATACTTCAATGGTGTTTACGTTAAAGAAGTAAACCATAAAAGTGGAGAGCCGGATTATATATATTTAGCTCATAATCCAAAAATAACGGCATGATATAATAATAAATTGGAAACGCGGGTTATTAAAACCCGCGCATGCTTGTAACTATATTTCCATTTATTCTATTAAGTCAATGGCCTCCTGAGATACGTACCATTTGTTTATATCAAACTCATTGAATTCGCCCGTATATACTACGACTCCTGTAAGATGGATTTCTTTACCGCCGACAAGTGCAATGTTTTTGTTAACCGGGAGCTTTATTTGGGTTTTACCCTTAGTTATGACGAGAACCGGGTTTTCGGGATCTTTAGAGTCTACTGCGAGAGATGCGCCCTTGACGGTATAAGCATCATAAGCTCTGACGAACAATCTTTTGGTAGTTTCGGTTAAATCAATGTCCAACACCTCTTGCATGTATTTATTGATATCTGCATTGTCAATAACGCCATAATATCTATATCCTTTCGGGTGATACATGTATAACACCACATCATTTCCGGTATGACCGTGGCTGGTCCATCCCAGCAATGCCCGTCGGCTGATAATGGGCCCGACAACTTCGTTTATTGTTCCGGCTTTTGCCGCAGCGATAGCTTGAATTTCCTCTTCGGTAAGATCTTCAATTCCAAAAAACTCTTCCATAACTTCTACAATATTTGTTCTGTCACTATTCAGCTTCTTTTCCAGTCCTTCACCGGTGACTTTAGCTTTTGTCAGAGGGTCCAAAAAAGCTGATATATGCTGAATGTCGTAGTTTTTATCCAGGTTTCCTATACTCATCCCACCGGTAAAGTGGTCAGCAGCCACAATGACGGCAGTATTCCCATCCTGAAAAGCAAAGTCCAAGGCGGTTTTTACGGCATGGTCAAAGGCTATCACATCACTTACAATACCAACGGGATCATTGGCATGAGCGGCCCAGTCGATTTTACTTCCTTCCACCATGAGAAAAAAGCCATCGGGATCTTTAGACAGTATTTCCAGAGCACATTTGGTCATTTCTGCCAAAGTCGGTTCATGTATGGGTCTGTCAAAATCGTAGGCCAGGTCTACGGGAGCAAACATACCCCACACTTTGCTGCCTTTTATTTTAGAAAGTTCATCCCTTGTGGTTATGTAATCATAGCCTCTCTTTCTTAAAACAGCAACAAGGTTTTCCTTATCTTTGCGCTTTTCCAGGTATTCATAACCTCCGCCCAACACCACATCTATATTATTGTAGACCTGCTGCTCTATGAGCAATTCATATTCATTGCGATTGGGATAATGAGCGGAAAAGCCGGCGGGAGTGGCATGTGGAATTTGAGAAGTTGCTACAAGTCCGGTGGCCAGACCTTTCAATTTGGCAGCCTCTAATATAGTAGCTACAGGGCGCCTTTCCTCTCCGGGTTTAATAGGGTCGAGACCCGGCATATTGGCTACATCCGGAAGGGTACCGATAAATCCTGTATGAGACTTATGACCTGTGGCCATTACTGTAGCTGCCGGAGCCGAGTCGGTTATTGCTGAATCGGAAGCGTGGGTCCTGACAAGGCCGCAGGCTATTTGGTCCATAGCAAGAAGTTCTCCGCCTTTGTACCATCGGGTAAGAGTTACGTGAGAAACGCCCATTCCATCTGGGATCATCATGATGATGTTTTTAACCTGCTTTTGTTCTTCAGGTAAGTCCGGGGCACCTAGCTGTTGGGCTAAACCAATTCCAGTTACTGATAACAAAAAAACCAGGGCTAAAATCATTAAAATCAAACGTTTCTTGAGAAAACCAGTCACCTTCTTAACCCTCCTTAAGTTATTTTTAGGATTAACCTTCATTCTAAACATATGCATGTATTAAACAATTTATTAAACAAGTTATAAAATTTTAAAACAGCTTTTGCTTTGGGATGTTTTAGAAGAGAAATACTTTTAGCCAAAGAAATGCCGTGCTCTAGACGGCCGTATTTGAGTTAAATGAAATATCCAGGAAGACTAAGAAAAGGCAGCTGATATGAAAGATAAAAGCAAAATTAAGGTGTGATTTATAAAAACTGTATCCGTATGAAAACTCTACTTCCTTGTCACCCTGAAGGCTTTGCCTGAAGAATCTAAAAGCCAAGAATCTTCGCTGCTGCTCAGAATGACCGGTTCTGTTAAGAACAGTCGTATTCATAACAATGACATTTTCATCTATAGTGGTGCTGGCAACGCATAGGAATCCGAAGCAGCTTTGAAATTGCCATAACTACAGGGCGGATATCGCTGTTATAAGTTTTGGAATAACCTGTTTTTTTCGTGATACCACATAGGGCAGATAAAAGCTATCACCGGTAATTTCTATATCAAAGGCTCGGGAAAGAAGGTCCCGGTGATTGCCTACATAGATAAATTCAGAGCCTTCGTTGATTATATCTGTCAACATTAAGAGGAGAATATCATAGCCCTCCTGTACCCTTAAGTTTTCCATAAAACTTAAAAGTTTGCCCTTAAGCGGTGCAAGGTCAGTATTGTATATATTTACCTGACTTACACCGATCTTATGTCCACCAACTCTAAACTCCTTAAAGTCCATATAAAACACATCTTGCTGCGTTTTATCTTTTAATGATGTACCTGCTTCAAACATGGCTTTTGAAAATTCGTCAAGTTCGATTTCGGCGATTTTAGAGAGCTCCTTAGCTGCATCTATGTCTTCAGCGGTACATGTAGGAGATCTAAAAATAAGAGTGTCAGATAGGATGGCGGCACACATTATACCGGCTATGTGCTTTGATGGAGTAATCCCTCGTTCTTTATACAAACTGTAGATGATTGTTGAAGTACAGCCTACAGGTTTATTCATAAAAATTATAGGCAGCGTTGTTTCGATATTTCCGATTCTGTGGTGATCTATGATTTCTAATATCCGGGCTTGCTCCAAACCTTCTACAGACTGAGTTTTTTCATTATGGTCCACCAAAATGACTTTCTTTCCGTCAAAATCTAAGATGTGTCGCCGAGTGAGCATACCTACGGGTTTTCTTTTTTCTAGAACCGGAAAGTATCTGTATTTGTATTTCAACATGGCCTCTTTTACATCATCAATCAGTTCATGTGTCTCAAAGGTTATCAAGCCCCGACTTTTCATCACATAGTGAATGGGAATGCTCTGATTTATAAGCTTTACTGTATTGAAAGTATCATAAGGAACCTTAATCAAATTTACTTTATTTTTTTTGGCTAAATCAAAAATCCTGTCAGAAACATGGCAATCTCCGGTTGTCACAATGGTATTAACTTTTCTTTCAATGGCAGTCAGTTGGACATCCTCACGATTTCCAACAATCAAAAGGGTGTTTTTTGAAAGGCGCGTTTCTACATCCTCCACTTTCATAGCTGCAACGGCTAAATCCCCGCTGAAGCAGCTGCCTGATAGATTTAAAGCTTTGCCGTTCAATGTTTTTATTATATTTTCTATAGGGACAACAAACTCACTGAAATTATCAGAGATTTCAAGGTTAGCCCGAGCCATGTCTCCCAATGTTACTATTCCCACAAAGTTGCCTTCATCATCGACGACGTTAACGGTCTTTATGTTGTTTTTCATCATAACGTCCCAGACATGAGAAATGGGGGCGTTTTTTGTAATGTTAAGGGGCTTGTCGTAGGTTATATCTGATAATTGAGTATATACATTTTCTATAAGTGTTGGTAAGGGAATCTGAAAATAATCCAACACAAACTTGGTTTCATTGTTTGGCTCTCCCAGCCTTGTGGGTAAATAACATCCTTTTGACACTTGCCTTTTATACTCTGCATAAGCTATAGCCGAGCAAATGGAATCGGTGTCGGGATTTTTGTGACCAATTATATACACAATACCCATAACAAGCCCCTTTCTTTTATTTAATCTATCACTTGGTTAATATGATAGCATCAGCTTTATAAAAAGTCTATTTAGGTAACAGGCTTAAACAAAATAATAATAGTAGAAAGCCGTAGAGTATTTATTATATAAAAAATTCTTACAATAAAGGAGGATTTTTTATCTATGTTTTGAATAATCATGTAGAGGTGGTTTTATGATTAAGAACAACATTAAAAAAAAACATGAATTTAACCGGCAGACTTTGTCTACGGTCCGACTGTGAGGTGGTTTTGGATGATTGAACAATGCTGATGAATCCACATCGTTTTTTTACTGATTTAAAAACTTCTCTTTAGTAAATGATATATACGTAAGATATTTCGTATAACAACTCCTATATGATCATATGTGTGTAAGCAGATTGCCGAAAGACGCTTTCATTGAGATTGAAGTTACAGCCTACAGGCAGAAGGCTTATATTTAAATTGAAAGTAAGAAAAGTGAGAAGGTGATATTCATGGATATAACCTTAAAGGATATCCAAGAAGCCCGCAGATGTTTAAAGAATATAGCATATAAGACCGGGTTGGTTCACAATACAACTTTCAGTGAAATGGCAGAAAACAACGTATACTTAAAGACGGAGAATCTCCAGAAAACCGGATCTTTTAAGGTGAGAGGAGCTTTTAATAAGATCGCCCATTTGTCGGAAAAAGACAAGAAAAACGGAGTTATAGCCTCATCAGCCGGAAATCACGCTCAGGGTGTTGCTATGGCTGCTACTGCTTATAAAATAAAATCCACCATAGTAATGCCCAAACACGCTCCTCTGTCAAAGATAGCTGCCACCAAAAGCTACGGGGCTGAGGTTGTGCTTCATGGTGATGTGTATGACGAAGCCTATGAAAAAGCAAGGGAAATTCAAAGTAAAACCGGTGCTGTTTTTGTCCATCCTTTCAATGACCTGAAAGTAATCGCCGGTCAAGGCACAATTGGCATTGAAATCCTTGAAGATTTGCCGGATGTTGATATTATTGCGGTCCCAATCGGTGGAGGCGGCTTGATATCCGGCATAGCCGTGGCTGCAAAAAGTATAAAACCTGACATTAAAATAATAGGAGTTCAGACCAAGAATATGCCTTCAATGATTCAATCCATTTCACATAATCACATAACTAGTGTAGATAGCATGCCTACCATAGCCGACGGAATTGCTGTCAAAACTCCGGGAGAACTTACTTTTAAAATAATAAAGCACTATGTGGATGATATTGTCACCGTTGACGAAGACGAAATAGCCAATGCCATACTATTGTTGCTGGAGCGTGCTAAGGTTATTTCCGAAGGAGCCGGAGCGGCTTCCATCGCAGCTATTCTAAATAGATTAGAGCATATCAACAATAAAAAAATAGTTGCTCTTGTCAGTGGCGGCAACATTGATGTAAATATGTTGTCGAGAATAATTGATAAGGGCCTTGCCAAGAGCGGCAGAAAAATATTTATTGATACACTCATACAGGACAGACCTGGAACTCTTGGCATTTTACTAAATCTCATGGCCGAAACCGGTGCCAATGTGCTGTCTATTATCCATAACCGCTCCACTGGAGATATACCCATTGGATACGCCAAAGTGGAGTTAGAATTGGAAACAGCCGATGAGGAACATGTAGAGAAGATTAAGCGGCTTTTGTCTTTAAAAGGTTATAGCTTTTCACTGCTGTAAGGTTTTGCATAGAAAGCTTAGGAGGCATCTGGAAGTGGAAAAGGAACAGATGAAACAGCGGATATCAAAAGCCATTGACGAAAACCGAGAGCAGATCATCGAAATAGGAGAAAAGATTTTTAAAAATCCTGAACTTGGTTTTAAGTTAAATAAAACTTCCGCTTTGGTTAAGGATGTTTTTGAGAATTTGGGTTTACCCTATGAAGAAAACCTTGCTATAACCGGATTAAGGGCTCTGGGCAGGGGGAAAAGCCATGATGTGAAAATAGCCGTTATGGGAGAGCTGGATGCAGTGGTGAGTCCTCAGCATTCATATGCTGATCCTGTTACTGGGGCTGCTCATGCCTGTGGTCACAATGCTCAGATTGCAGCTATGCTGGGTGTGGCTGTAGGGCTTTCTGTCGCTAATGTTTTTGGGGAACTGGGCGGTGATGTGATATTTATGGCAGTTCCAGCGGAGGAATTCGTGGAACTGGAATACCGTGAAAAACTCAGAGATGACGGCAAAATAAAACTTTTCGGTGGTAAACAAGAATTTATCAGAATCGGTGCTTTTGATGATATAGATATGGGCATGATGGTTCATTCCCATGCAGGTGTAGGTGAAAGAAAAGCGTTTATATCCGGCGGAAGTACCGGTTTTATAGGGAAAACCGTAAGATATATAGGCAAGGAAGCTCATTCCGGAGCCGCTCCCCATGAAGGCATAAACGCATTAAATGCGGCTATGCTTGGGCTTATAGCTATACATGTACAAAGAGAGACCTTCAGAGATGAAGACCAGGTCAAGGTGCATCCTATAATAACAAAGGGTGGAGAACTGGTAAATATTGTTCCTGCCGATGTGAGAGTGGAGACCTATGTTCGGGGGAAAACTATAGATGCCGTTGTAAATGCCAACAAAAAAGTAAACAGGGCTTTAAAAGCCGGTGCCTATGCTGTAGGAGCAAAAATTGAAATAAATGAAATTCCCGGATATTTGCCCTTGAATCAAAGCCTGGATATGAATTATTTGTTTGCAAAAAACATCCAAAAATTTATAGGGCGCGAAAATGTTATTGAAGGGGTTGACTTGACCGGGTCTACAGATGCCGGGGACATAAGCCTTATAATGCCCATGCTCCACCCTACGGTAGGCGGCTTTTTGGGCAATGCCCACAGCAAGGATTTTAAAATATCAGATCCAGAGATGGTATATATAATTCCCGCTAAAGCTATGGCTTTAACAGTAGTAGATCTTTTGTTCGATGATGGGAGATTAGCCAAAGAAATTAAATCAAAGTTTAAACCAAGTTTCAGCAAAGACAGTTATCTCAAATTTTGGGATGAGCTTATAAAGTAACAGATACAACAAAGGAGGATATAATAAATGCCGGAAGAAAAGCGGTATCTTAAGTTGCATCTCATTGTTCTTGTCCTTGTGGTGCTGGCGGAACTTATCGGAACCAAAAGTTATAAACTGGGTCCCGGGACTCTTGTGCTATTACCTATGCTATATGCACTTTTGTTGGGAATATTGACAGGCCCAAAGTTTTTAAAGATTGTAGACATGGAGGATATGAAAGCTGCAGGACCTTTAATTACGGTTTCAGTTCTACTTCTCATGGCAAAATACGGGACAAACATCGGCCCAACCTTGCCTCTTATCATTAAATCCGGTCCTGCACTCATATTACAGGAATTCGGTAATCTGGGAACTGTGCTGCTGGGCCTACCCTTCGCTCTTTTACTGGGATTGAGACGAGAAGCCATTGGTGCCACCTTTTCTATTGCCAGAGAGCCTAATATTGCTATCATTTCCGATATGTACGGTCTTGACTCTGCTGAGGGCAGAGGTGTAATGGGTGTTTATATGGCAGGAACAGTGTTTGGATCAATATTTTTCGGACTTTTTGCAGGATTTGCAGCCACGTCTCTACCGTTACATCCCTACGCACTGGCAATGGCAAGCGGGGTAGGAAGTGCCAGTATGATGAGTGCTGCCGTCGGTGCACTGACTGAAATCTTTCCAACCATAGCGGAAGAGATTACCGCCCTAGGTGCCGCCAGTAACTTGGCCTCCGGCGCCGACGGAGTTTACATGTCAATTTTCATAGCCTTACCCATTTGTGAATGGATGTACAGGCGGATAATGGGTAACCGTATGGAGGAGGCTGTAAAATAATGAAGCTTTCATTTAGAGATCCTATCGTAATCACGGTCATAGTTGCAATACTCATTCTGGTAGGGAATTTCGTGGGTTACAAAATAAATCCTGTAGAAGCCTTTCCTGGAATGTTCATTCTTTTTTTAATAGTGGTGGTAGGATTATGGATAACCAAGGTAATGCCCGGAAAGTTACCTGCTGTAGTTTATGTATCTCTTTTAGGTATTCTCCTTACCATGCCCTGGTTTCCCTTAGGGCCAAAAGTGGCTGAACTTACATCCAAAGTTAACTTCTTAGCACTTACAACCCCCATTTTGGGATATGCCGGTATTTCCATGGGGAAGGATCTGGACTCCTTTAAGAAACACGGTCTAAAGATTGTAATTGTAGCTATTTTTGTTTTCATAGGTACTTATATAGGTTCTGCATTAATTGCCCAAGCAGTGCTTAAACTTACCGGCCAAATATAGTTTGGAAGACAAAAAATATCTGAAAATCCCTCTCTCCCGGGATTGTCGGGAGAGAGGGATTAATATTTGATTAGATGTGTAAGGTGCATAAAACGTAACTTTTGCCTAAAAGAAGGGAAATTG
>MTKW01007462.1_pt1 | contig 11283 bp, 13 predicted proteins | sample 1042761 | NCBI WGS metagenome assembly MTKW01 (sample SAMN06205366, study PRJNA360243) | anaerobic digester metagenome | biome: Wastewater treatment plant; feature: Anaerobic digester sludge; material: sludge; isolation source: anaerobic digester fed with sludge from wastewater treatment plant ...
TCTAATCTGTGGTAGCAGGCACTATGACAATTACGATAAAGTAAAGGAAACAGTAAAATCCCTTGTAGACGAACACGGAAAAATTATAATTATCGAAGGTGGGGCAAAGGGAGCAGATACCCTGGCTAAAAACGCAGCCATAGAACTAGGCATTGAATACAGGGAGTATAAAGCAGACTGGAAGCGTTATGGCCGAGCAGCTGGCCCTAAAAGAAACCAGCTTATGATAGATACCGAAAACCCTGACCTAGTAATAGCTTTTCATGAGGACTTAGAAAGTGGTAAAGGCACAAAAGACATGCTAAAGAGAGCTGAAAAGGCGGGCGTAAAAACAATTATATACGAGTAAAGAAGGTGAAAAGTTTGAGCCAAAGGTTTCCGAATGTAATAGTGCATAGAAGGGTTGACACAATCTATAACCACAAAATTCTAAAACATCTATTCAAGATAAGTTTTCACAAGCTGTAAAAGAAGCAGAAAAAAGAAATAGTGATATAAAATCAGATATATCAACAGCTAAAGAACATCAATTATAAAGGGGGTTAGCATTATGAAATATGATATACCAAATCCAGATCAAAGGGATATTTTAGACGATAGTAATGTAAAACAAACACTAGATATAATTGAAAATTTATTAGAACAAAACTTAAATCTTAATATTACAACTGAAAGTGAAGTAGTAGAATTGTTAGATTATCCTGAAAGATTTATAAAAGACAAAAAAGCTATAGAAGAAATTAGAAAATTTAAAGAATTGATAATAAAAATGAGTGATATTTACTATGCCTAATGAAAAGTTTATTGAAAGCCTTAGTAAATTAAAAAAATTCCAAAAAATAAAATTCAGGAATATTTAACATATAATGATAAATGTTAATAGAAGTGCTACTGATACATCAATTTATGAGGCTACTCGCTGTGCATGGAAACTTAGTAAAACAAAAGCTGAAGAAGCAGAGATAATTCTTTCAACTGTACGCGGGCTAATTGTAGCTGCTTTTGTAGCTGATGAGTGGTTAGATGCTACAACAGAAAACTTCCCCATTCTTGAAGAAGATATACCCGGACGGTTTGGGTTTCATGGTAAAGATGCACCTGAGGAAATTAAAAGGTTATATGTTAATAAAAGTGTTCCTAACAAGTATCGTAAACCTGGTGCCGCGAATCCTGTGAGATATACATGGTAACTATTTATTGTTATTCGGCCTATTTGGGATATTTTTTATATAGCGCAGTTGCATTGAACATAACGTAAACACTTGGTATACTACTGGTATATACAATTATAACCAAAGGAGGGCATTGAAGATGGCTAAGGCACCTAGAAAGTGTCCAATGTGTGGCGAAAAAGAATTATGGAAGAAAGTTGACACGCAAAAAAAGGATTTAGTGTAGGGAAAGCTGTAGTGGGAAATGTTTTATTTGGACCTGTAGGCCTAGTTGGTGGTGCTCTTGGTAAGAAAAAAGTCTTTTATGCTTGCGGAAAATGTAGATTCCAACATGAATACAACGCGTAACAGATAGACATTATTATATGCTAATTTAGGTGAAAAGGATGTCATTGGTTTTGAGAAATATATTAAAATATATTCCTGGATTTCGTTCCGGTAAGAAGATCAAGATGCTTATTGCATCTATATACTATTTATTTTCATTACTTATGTTCATTAGTGGTTTCGGTACTGGCCTATTCTATTTAGCTATGCCTTTCTTAGTGTTTTCATTCATAGATATATTTAGGCATAAGAAGAAATCAATGACTTTAAAAAAGGCTTTATTAAATTTTGTTATATCTTTATTAATAGTAACCGTAGCTATGGCTGCTTCGCCTAGTGTTGAGCCGGTTGATGATTCAGGGAAAGCGCCATTACAAATAGTCGAAAATACACAAGAACCTACAGAGGAAATTTCAGATTCTAATATAGACGGAACAGATAAACCAACTGCGGTATTACCAGGAGGGGTAACAGAAAATCCAACTGATGATCCCACAAAAAGTCCTATAGAAGAATCAACTGAAAACCCCACAGCAGAGCCATCTTCAAACCCTGTAATAAAGCCTACTGCATCTCCAAAAAACACTGATAGCAAATTCGAAGTGCATTTTATCGATGTTGGTCAAGGTGATGCTAGTTTGGTGCTTTGCGATGGGGAATCTATGCTAATCGACGGTGGCACTAGCAAGAGCTCTAGCTTGATATATACATATCTGAAAAATCATGGAATAGATCATCTAAACTATATAGTAAGCACACATCCGCATGAAGATCATGTCGGCGGACTAGCTGGCGCATTAAATTATGCTACAGTAGGCAAAGCTTTTTCTCCTGTAACTACATACGATAGTCGCGCTTTCAATAGTTTTGTTAAGTATCTAAACGAACAAAATGTAAGCATCACAGTTCCAAAACCCGGTAATGAATTTAAGCTAGGTAGTGCAGCTGTTAAGATATTAGGTCCTGTGAGTACTGATAGTAATGCGAATAATAATTCAATTGTTCTAAAAATTACATATGGAGATACGTCTTTCTTGTTTACAGGTGATGCAGAGCGAGAAGAAGAGCAAGATATCTTAGCGAAAGGTTATGACTTAAACAGTACTGTGCTTAAAGTAGGACATCATGGTGCAGATACTTCCACAACCTATCCTTTTTTAAGAGAGATTATGCCTGGTTATGCGGTCATTTCTGTTGGAACTAATAATCAATATGGTCATCCTACTGATAACGTTTTGAGCCGTCTTCGCGATGCTGATGTTAAGACTTATAGGACGGATATGCAAGGTGATATAATTTGCACAAGTAATGGTAAAAGTGTGTCATTTAAAGTTGAACGAAATGCTAATATAGATACCTTGGCATCTGTATCCAAACCTACCGCGTCACCAACAGCCAAACCAACGGTATCACCTTCAACTAAGCCAACAACCAAACCAACGGTGTCACCTTCAACTAAGCCAACGGCTGAGCCTACGCCTAAACCGACCGTAAAACCAACGACTAAGCCAGAAGAACCAACGGATGTCAGGTATATATTAAACACTAGTACAAAGAAATTCCATCATCCACACTGTTCTAGTGTAAAAATGATGAGCGATAAAAACAAGCAGGAAACAGCTATGACTAGAGATGAAGTAATTGGCCAAGGTTATGATCCATGTGGTAGATGTAATCCATAATTTTGTGAATGGACAAGAGAAATGAATTAGAAGATGTCTATAAGGAAGAAATTAATAGTTCAAGGGGGATCAATATGGCAAAGGGTGATAAATATTTGGAGTTTACCAATTACTTGATGCATCAACGTGCAATAGGGGATCATAAGTTAACGTTGAGTTTTTCTGAATTGATGAAATAAATAAAGAACCCTTTCATCCAAGTACGAGAAAATATCCATGGGGGAATACAGCACAACATAGCTACTCTGTTGGTTGGCTTAAAGCGGGTTACCTTGCCAAATCCGATTTGGCAAATAAACAGGTTCATTTTACTTACGATCCAGAACGTGCTGAAAGATTGCTCTAGAGGCAGGTGAGCTTCTTCCCACAATTCTTCTGGGATGATAGCTTCATGCAAACCCTTGGCTAGTATGTAATCATCCTGTCTGACTGTTTTATATTCGTTAGCCGTCCCGGTTATCAAACTTTAAAAACACAATTATTAAGGTCTGGCGACACTCTCGTTATCAAAGAATTGGACAGGCTTGGTCGTAATTACGAAGCTATAAAGTCGGAATGGCAAGACCTCAGACAGCTAGGTGTAGATATAATCGTACTTGATATGCCTATTCTGTCCACAGCTGAAAAGTCTGACCTAGAAAAGTCGCTCATAGCTAATATCGTCTTTGAGTTGCTTGCTTATCTGTCAGAAAAGGAACGTGTTAAAACACTTAGCAGGCAAGCAGAGAGTATCGCTGCCGCACGAATAAAAGGTGTCAAGTTTGGCAGGCCTAGCGTTAAAATACCAGATGGATTTAAAAGTGAAGTGCGTAAGTGGCGAGCTGGTGAACAGACAGCCACTGATACAATGGCTATCTTAGGTCTAAAAAGAACTACATTTTATAAATTAGTTAAGGAGGTTTAAGTATGGTTGAAGTGCTTAGATTATATTGCATGGATTGCAAGGAGTGGATTGACGACAAGGATAGCCACAAGTGCCCGATAAATCATTGGGTCGTTGCAGATAAAGATATGGTCGGTATCGCTGATAGGTTATAAAGTATGGGGATTGTGCCCATGACGGCTATGTGGTTCGCTACCGAGTTGAGCAACTGGGATGATTTTGAGTATCAACTTACACTTAAGATTGATATTGGACAAAGAATAAGCGAAGCTGTACTAGGGGAATTGCCTACAGGCTGGCACTATTACTGGGAAACCGCACCACCGATAAAGTCGAATTGCACTTGATTGCTTATGTGGAGCATTGGTATAACTTCGGCTTTGAGACAGCCAAGGAACATATAGACGCAGAAATTAAAAGGTTTGAAGAGTTTCTGGATACACGAGATGCAGCGGCAACAAAAGCACTGCTATTATTAACTTCCTGTTGAACTTTCGTCTACCTTCCTGTATAATGGGGTATATATAAATACTCGCATACGAAAAGGAGGATATACCCTATGCTATCAGTAAGTGAAGTAGCAGCACAATTAAAAGTATCAGAGCAGCACATAAGAGGTTTATTACGCAAGGGCGATTTAAAAGCTGAAATGGTCGGTAAGCAGTGGATTATACAGCAGGACGCTGTTGATACATATATAAAGGAATATAATGTTACAATCGAGCCAGACGACCACCCAAGGCGTTCAAATACTATTCCTGATATAGTTGCACTAAGTTTCTTCTCAGGGGCTATGGGGCTCGATATAGGACTTTCTAGAGGCGGTATTGAACCTATACTTGCTTGTGAAATGGATAAGTTCTGTCGCATGACTATAGATAAAAATAGACCTGACATAGGCCTAATCGGTGATATAAACAAGTACTCGGCGGATAAAATCTTAGAGTATGCTGGTGTACCTAAAGGTAGACAAGTCGACGTTATAGTCGGGGGTCCACCTTGTCAGGCGTTCAGCTCAGCAGGTAATAGAAAAGGTCTGGACGACGACAGGGGCAATGTGTTTCTTACATTCATTGACCGTATCATAGATATAAGTCCAACCTACGCTATTATTGAAAACGTGAGAGGCCTACTGTCTTCTTCGTTTCCTTATTCTGACGAATTAACTTTAGAGCAGTGCGTTGAGTCAGGTGTCGAGCCGATAAAAGGTGGTGCGTTGCTTCATATATTAAGACGACTTCGTGAAGCAGGTTATAGCGTATCATTTGAGCTATATAATGCAGCTAACTACGGTGCTCCACAGATTAGAGAGCGTATCGTAATGATAGCTTATAAAGGTTCTGAAAAGGTCGGTTATTTAGCACCTACGCACTCCGAGAACGGAGAACACGGCTTACCTGTATGGAATACTTTACAGACGGCTTTAAATGCACTCCCTGAAGGTATTGAGCATAATCACATTGACTTCCCCGATAAAAGACTTAAATATTATCGTATGCTTACTGAGGGTCAGAACTGGCGTGACCTACCTGATAAGGAACAACGTGAGGCAATGGGTAAGTCCTATCACCTTGGAGGAGGTAAGACAGGCTTCTTCCGTAGATTAGCTTTTGATAAGCCGTCACCTACATTAGTTACTCACCCTGCTATGCCTGCTACTGACCTTTGCCACCCCGTAGAGGATAGACCTTTAAGTGTTGAGGAATACAAGGTTATACAAGGGTTTCCTCTTGACTGGCAAATTTGTGGCTCTATTTTAGAGCAATACAAACAGATAGGAAATGCTGTACCGATAAAACTAGGTGAAGCAATAGCAAGGAATATTCTTGCACACATGGAAGGGAAACAGCAAGAAATACCAGCAGGCTTTAGGTTTTCAAGGTATAGAAACACGGACGAGGTATCGTGGGAACAAGAAACACGCAAGAAGCTTGTAGATACCAAGGTTAAATAACTATCATTAGTATAAGACAAACTAAACGCCCGGTGGTCTATTGTAGACTACTGGGCGTTTAGTTTAATATAAATCTGTTAGCATTGCTCTGGTTTCTGCTCCTACTTCTCTGGCTATCTCTAATATAATGTCGTAAGTACCTGTTCCCCCAAGAGTATCCCAATAATCTCTCCCTATTAGGACTACGGGGTCGGTATGAAAATTGAATATCCCCATAGGTGGGTTGTGTGCGTATGTAGTCCGTTCTTCGCCGTATGGGTTATAGTACAGTCCGAAGTATACTCTACAAGTTGGGTCTGCCGATAAAAGCCTCAGTAAGTCTTGCTTGGCTACGGCTGTCTGGTCGATATTTGGTTTGACGGTCTTTATACTCATATAGTGGTCTACGCCATTCTTATTCCACCACAGGTCTGATATTACATGATGATTTACGAGGTTGCCTGTTCGTGGTGTACTTGCTATCTCCGTTATAGTGCTGTTCCAGTTGTTTGCTGTCCTACTTGACCTAATAGTGTTCATGTGACTTGTTATCGCTATGTCGATTGCAGTGTCAATCTCTACTACTGTCTGCTTTTGGCGTGCTGCTTCTGTTGCTCCTCCTGCGATAGCTACTATCTTACTTATCTCCTCGACGACTCTTTGCCCGAATGAAGTACTAAAACTACGCTCAAACCTACTCCAAAACAACGCTTCGTCCGAAAGTAAAGCGGCGTGGAACGGTCGGTTTGTCTCTGCATTATTAAGTCTTTGGATAGTATTTAAGACGCAGTTGCGAAACTCTGCTGCGATTATATCTCTATACCTTGCCTCCACTGTGAACCTCCTTCTATATTATGGTATCTATATAGTATCACTAATCGGCTCACTTATCTACAGCAAAGATAGGCCTACCGATAAAACCTGCACTACTTAAATAACTTTAAAATGTTTAAGTGCGTCTTTAATAGCTTCTACTTTAAACTCTGGGGCTGGCTTATATGGGTGCTTTAATTCTTCAACTGCGTTGGGTGCGTCGTACATGGGGAGTCCTAAAGAGCGTTTGACTTCTGCTATATAAGCTGTGTGAACTTTGAAGTTGTGTTTATCTTCTATATAGTCTTGTATCAGCTTATAAGTTACCCTGTCAGGTACTCTCTCTATATCGTCTGCGTAATCCATTTTAATGCTAATAAAACTGTCTGCATTTTTGTGGGACAAAGAAACTACCGTCTCAACATGACTCGAGAGGATAGATGGAATGTCATTTGAGTATGTCCGTTCTCGGAAACATATCCACTAGGTTTTGCACTATCGTTAGTCGGGAACATATCCATGATGGCAGGTTGATGTAACTAATCTTATATGTACATTAGCTTATCTGAGGTCCTTTAGACAAATAAAAAATTCAATTTTCCTATAAGTATTTGTAAAGGACCATATACAGAGAATGTATTAAAAAGGAGAAACATGTCGATAAGTCATACTTTACATACATATAGTAATGTGATATACAATACATAAAGTACTAATTACAGAAAATGAATATATTATGTAGAAAAATCAAATTGGTACTTGGCAAATTAACTTAACAAAGTTCTACATAACCAGCTGGTACCAATATACTAGTGGAGTAAGTGAGACAATGAACAGGAAGAGGAAATTAATGGCGGTGATAGTAGTTTTGGTATGTATCACTTTAATTACTTTGACACCAGTATTTGCCACGAGACCTTCGGGATCAACAATTTTATTCACTACTACTCAATAAGGAATCACATTAAAATATAAAAAACCAGGAGGAATCAACGTGAAAAAGGGACTTTTCATTCTTTTTACGATAGTAATAGTAAGCGCAATTCTATTTTCGGGATGCAATAATACCGAAAAAGAAGATGCAAGTAGCGAATTCATTATTGGCTCTGATATGGTTAAATATGACTTGCAAGGAATATCAGACTTCGGCTTCAATGTCAATCTCATAGCCAAAAACAAAGATTTAGACGTGGAATTTGTCAGTTTTATAGGAGAAAACACCCAAGGACTCTCCGTTCAGCTAAAAGATGATAGCTATGATGAAATTAAAAGCCTTAAGCAAAATGGCTATTACATCAAACTTTTAGGATTTCTTTGTAAAACAGGTGACGAATTTGTGCAAATCGATGGTGTAAATTTAAAAATTAACGGAGTGGAACAGAAAATAGATTTTGCAACTCCAGTAAAGCATTATGTGAAAACGGATGATTCTGAAACTTCCGTGCAAATTCGAAATCACCCTATGTTTATTTCTACAAATACTTACACAACAACCGAATATAATTTTGAATATTACGCAGAAAGTGATGTAACTATTGAGAGTTTTTCGTTCAATAATTTTTTTGGAATTAAAAGCGGAAGAGTTGCAATTAACGGAGAGGATGTTGGTGATATAAACTCGCTTCCGTTAGTTGTAAAAAAAGATTCCACGGTATCAATTAAGTGTTATTTAGATTTTAAAGATCCAAATAATACTTCTGAGTACGATAGCATTTACTGTGATTCTCTGCTTTCATACAAAACTTCGGAGTCCAATGAAACAATTATACTTGCCAATAATTTGGTTAGTCAAAGTGTTTCAAATGAAGATGATGCAAAAAATGTTATTGATCTTATGATAAAATAACTTGGACTTCTATCTTATACAACCAAATACGCATTATATTGGATGGAGGAAGCCTATTATGAAGAGGCAAATCATATTAATTTTGATTTTAATACTGTTCATTGCTGGATTAATATTTGGCATTATTTATTTGACGAACCCGCATTTATTTTCAAGTGCTTCTGATGATAACAATGATAAGCCACAGGATCAAATTCAAATCATAAAATATCCAATTCAGGAAGGCGAGATTGTTCATACATACGAAATAGATGCTCAAGTAATTTCTGGGGCACCTGAAATTTACACAACTGAAATAAGGGTAGATGGGATAACAGACTCTAATTTCTCGTTGTTGAAAAACAAGGGGGATTTGGTTTCGCCTGCAGAAGTTTTTTATAAGTATAAAAACAAAGATTGCTCCGTTGATTTCAACGGTTTAATTGTGGATATTATTTATGAACAACTTGAAAGCAGCAAAGCCGTGATAATTAAGCTTTTAAATTATGACAATTTGTTTATATCGGCAAATATTGATATTGACAAAATTGACAGGATAAATTATGATACGCCAGTTAAAGTGATTTACAATGGCTCAGAAAGTGAAGCTAAAATCATTACTATTGGATATGAGATTTTGGATAAAAAGCTTCCTGTAAGCATCTCGCTTCCTGAAAAAATGTATCCCGGCACTCCGGTCAAATTGATATTTACTTTGGGAGTGCAAAAAGCAGGTTTGTATGTGCTGGAAGATGCAATTTATCAAGATGGAGAAAACTATTTTGCCGATATTGAAAACGGAACCGAAACAAAACAAGTTAAACTCACAATAGGGCAAAGATTTTCCGTTGAAGAAGGTGAAGTTGTCTTTAAATATATTGAAATACTGTCTGGCGTTTCAAAAGATGATATGATTATTGTTGAAAAGATCGACAGTTTAGGTTCGCAAATAAAGGAGAACTTGAACAATGAGTGAATTAATAAAAATTTCGAATCTTAAAAAAACATATGACGGTATACGATACGTCTTGAATGGACTAGACTTTTCTATTGACAAAGGCGAAATATCAACTATTCTGGGGGCTTCCGGATGCGGGAAAAGCACATTTCTCAATATTGTCGGACTTTTAGATAATTACTCAAGTGGCGAGTATCTTTTTTGTAATGATATTATAAAGCCCAAAAAGCTTAACTCCTATTATAGACAACGTGCGATGGACATCGGGTTCGTTTTTCAGGCATATTGTTTGATAGATTCACTTAGCGTTAAGGACAATATACTTATGCCGTTTTTATACAGCGGAAGCGATATAACAGGTTCTCTAAAAGAAAACGTAAATGCGCTTTTAGATAACTTTAATATGTCAAGCTTAAAAAACAAGCGCGTATCGTTTCTTTCAGGCGGAGAACGCCAAAGAGTAGCAATTATGCGGGCAATCATTAAAAATCCTAAACTAATCATCGCAGATGAACCGACAGGAAATTTAGATGAAGCGAATTCTGCACTTGTGGTAAACGCATTTCAAAACATCGCAAAAAAGGGTACAGCAGTAATTGTCGTTACGCATAACAAATATTTATCTTTTGGTGTGGGTAGGAGATATACGCTGGAAGGTGGTAAGTTACACCAATGAAAAAGTCAATTAAATGGTTATTCTACTTTAAGCATCTTATTCAAATGTCTACAATTAATAAGATCAGATTGACATTAACATCAATCGGAATATTTATTGCTGTTTTTTTGTTCTCTGTAGGCACAATCATAACCAATTCATATTACACGGGTAGCCTAAAAGTAATCAGCCAGATGGAAAAAAATACAGCTATTATTACATCGAATCTAGATACACAGAAATTAAAAGAAGAGTTGTCGTTTGTTAAAAATTTTACCTGTATTGACATATTAACACTCGCTGAAAAAAAGTCAATTCTTTCTACGAAAATTGATGAGTCTCAATATTTAACTATAATGTCCTACGTTCATGGTATATCAAGTATTAATCATATCATGCCTGTATTAACCGAGGATGGCGCTTTTATACCAGTAAAAGCAAGTCTTTTAAAAGGAAGAGCAATTTCGCAGACAGATATTCAAGCGGCCGAAAAAGTAGCGATTATTGACGAGTTAACCGAAGAATTGCTTTTTCCGGGAAGCGAAGGTATTGGTAAATATATTGAATTGGGCGTTGGTGTTGGAGATATTACGATTGCTTCTAATGAGGCCGTTTCACCAATTAAATTGAAAATAATCGGGGTTGTGGAAAATTCATATTCTGCTAATTTAACCAAACTCATGCTAAAGCAAGAAATATCTAAGAATTCAGAAAATATATTTGCAAATGTTTCAATATACTGTCCTATTTCAACTTTGATTAACCTTTTTGAAAATGACGATAAAAGTAAATCATACTTTTATCAAATTGAAAATAGTGATTCATATGATGATTTTGTTAAAAAATCATCTACGTTATCAGAGATTAAAAATAAAACGGGCGGAAGTCTTTCCGTTACTACAAAAGAAATGCTTTTGAATAATTTGGAACAAGACCTTTCTAATACAAAAACTCTCATCAATATGATATCACTTTTGCTTTGTATCATTTCTGGCATAAGCATCATGAGTATAACCTTCTTCTCAGTAAAGGAAA
>MTKW01002490.1_pt1 | contig 11275 bp, 8 predicted proteins | sample 1042761 | NCBI WGS metagenome assembly MTKW01 (sample SAMN06205366, study PRJNA360243) | anaerobic digester metagenome | biome: Wastewater treatment plant; feature: Anaerobic digester sludge; material: sludge; isolation source: anaerobic digester fed with sludge from wastewater treatment plant ...
CATCTACCATCTATCTTGTCAACCGTGAGGACTATCTCAATCCGCCAAGCATCTTCCATAGAACCTTCCCCTATTGTCGCTTCCACGATATCAGCCATGACCTCATATCGATAGGAACCCGCTTCGGTCACATCTTTTATCTCAATTCTTTCCGGCCACGGGCTTGATACGTATCTGCCAGGAGCTTCTGAAGGTTCATCCAGCCACTTAGCCAGCAATTCTTCTGAAACATAGGGACCGTAGTTTTCCTTAGCCTGTTCCTCAAATACCTCATGAGGTGCATTCTTATAAACCTTTGTTAGAGCTTCGCCGAAGGCGATTACAACATCCCTGACTTCATAATCGGGCGCAGGCTTGAAACTTTCAGCGATCTCCACCAGATCTGATTCGGACAGGCGTGACGAATCCCCGTATACGTCATATACTAGTTCTTGTTCTTCAAAAATGAGATAAAGATGGTTCTCGTTTCGCGACNNTCGTTTCGCGACCAAGTCTCAGAAGACGCAGCAGGAGGGGTTATCTCCAGATTCAGTAATACAGCTTCGGTCAGCAGTCCCTGAACATCCTTTTGAGCATTTGTCGTAGAATGATTTGGAAGAAAAAGAGGCAGATCTGCCTTGTAGCCGATTATCTCAATCCCTCCGACTACATCATCACCAATCAGGAATCTCATTTCTCCATTTCCAGTAACTCTCATAGAAACCAGTATGCTTGCAACTGTGTTCTTTTCTACAACCAGGCCTGGAGTATTCATATCCACTGTCACGCCCTTTGGCAGATTGAACTCGTATGACCCAACCTGGAGCACAGTCACAGGCAGCATATGTGCGACGAAAACAGCTACGATGACCAGGGCAAATACGGCTATCCCGATCACCAAGGTCTTGTTATGCCCTTTGTGCAGACTTGATTGATCTTGCATATCGTCTCCCCCTTGTGAATTACCCACATAATTATGACGGCAGAAAACGCCCTGTAGTTCCCTCATCGCAGAGCAGGTCCGGCTGACTCACGGATATAGCGCTGCTAAAACTGCATACTAAAGAGCACTTGGCCTTGTATAAAGCACCTGACCACTTCTACCTGCGGTAAGAATTCCATTCTCCATAGCGCTCTTTCCGTTGACAAACACCCATCTAAAGCCCTCGGAGTACCTCCTTGGCTCATCGTCCGTGCCTTTGTCTGTGACCTCCTCAGGTGCAAAAACCACAATATCAGCTTTCATCCCCTGGGAAATCACTCCCCTATCCCTAAGGCCCAGCCACTTCGCAGGCTGACTGGTTATGCGCTTTATGCCTTCTTCGAGACCCAAAAGGCCTAGTGCGTACAACTTTATATATCTCGCCATCCCCCCAAACGTATTTGGGTTAGGCAGATAGTATGGGGGAACACGGCTTTCAGCAGTGTGATCAAACAAGAATGTGTCCACTCCTACCATTGCCCGGGGGTGGCTGTAAAACACGCGTTTTACCTCATCGGAACCAGGCGGCGTCGCCGTCTGGCTGTACGGATCCATACTTATGATATCCATGAGAGCATCCAAGGGATGACAACCCTTTTCATCGGCGATCTGGGCGACAGTCTTTGAGGTGAATTCTTGCACTTCCGTCTTACCTATTAGGATGCGTTCGGCCCATCCCGGCTGAATCACAGGGTTCAGACTGTACCATTTACCGGAAAGAATGTACTGTTTGATCTCTTGCCTGAGATCAGGTGCCCTTAAGTTTTTGGAGAATCGCTCTAGGTCGCCTGCTTCTTTTAACCAAGGCTCCAAAAGCGCAGCCAGGTATTTCGCATGCAGCACTCCGCCTGTAGTGTGATTAGGTATCACATCAAACGAAACATCCACCCCATCTCTTATCGCTCGATCGATAACATCCAATGTCTCTTCTGCAGCGCAGATAGAAAGTTTGGGGGTTGATGAAGGCGCAAGGAGATAACCTGGGCTAAGATGAGCAAGTTCGATCTTTGCCCCGGTGTTCATTGCTATGTCTAAGGCCTGTTTGACTCCATTTATCAACCCTGGATTGCCAAATCCTTGCCTTAGGCCTGTCCTCCACCAGTGGGAACAGAAAATGCCACCTTTATCTATAGCCGCGCCTATAACCTCGTAGGATTCTTCAATAGTCGCATAGGAATTGGGGGCATAGTCCAGCCCATTGGAAATCCCGCACGCTCCTTGGTCCATTGATTCTTCCACATATCTTTTCATGGCTCTTATCTCATCGTCAGTCGCCGCACGGCGATAATCTTCACCCATGGCCGCAGCTCGCACGCTGCCGTGACCAACCAAAGGTACCATGTTTATGCTGGGCTTAACCTGCCTTACCCTATCCAACCACTCCCCAAATGATGACCAGTTTATGTCTAGCCCATCGGTGTCTAGCGCGTGCTTTCTGACCGCCTCTAGATCTGCAACCGGTTCCTGATAGTATTTCCGTGGCGCAACCTTGTCCCACCAGTTCCACTCCCAAAAACATGATAAGTAGTGCTCGTTGAGAGGGGCAGGCGAAAATCCACACTGACCGCAGACTACTGTAGTAATGCCCTGCCCTATGGCGCTTTCGCCATCAGGATATAGAAGGACTGTTTGATCTGCGTGGGAATGCATGTCAATGAACCCGGGACAAACTACCTTTCCTGAAGCATCTACTTCCAGCCTAGCACTGGCTTCGGACAGGTCTCCTACTGCGGTTATCCTGTCACCGCTTATACCCACATCGCTTCTCTTGGCGGGAGCGCCTGTGCCATCTACGAGTTCTCCGTGTCTTATTATGACGTCAAACGTCATTTGAACTCCTCCTTGCTTTTGGTTTCGCCTGGGCATGTTTTACGCATTGCGCTCATCTGATTAGAGTTCTTGGAATAGATAGTCAAGTCCTTCGTTTCTCCGAAAGAAAATGTGAAGCACGAAGCGACCAAGCAACAAAGCAACAAAGCAAAGGGGACGGGGGTTTCTGCTCCACCCGAAGCACGCAGCGACCAAGCAACAAAGCAGCAAAGCAAAAGGGGACGGGGGTTTCTGCTTCACCCGAAGCACGAGGCAACGAAGCAACGAAGCAAAAGGGACGGGGGTTTCTGCTTCATCATACACAGTACATCAAAGAAGGTAAGCATGCGCCATCTCATCCCTCAAAACCCCTTCTACCTGCAGGTTTAACTCACGTACGTGAAGCGTACGTCCAACCCACAAGGCCCGTCTTGCAGGTTACGTCAAGTAAAGTGGCTACAGAAGGATTCTAGGAATCGCATGCCGAAGGTGATATATTTGTAAATCGGCATCTCGGTATTTGTTAACCTATAATTGAACCACCTAATTGGAACATTGTGTGCACATTGTATACTGGACAAGTGATCTAAGCAGGGCACATAATCTAAGCAGCATAAGTTGTCCAAGAAAATCACTATCCCAAATGTTTCTCTGTACTGAACTGCCGGAATAATGGGAAAAATGGGGAATAATGATGCAGCTATATTGGAGAAAGAATCTCTACTTTGGCTTACTTACGGCATTCGTGGGCACAGCATGCTTTAACCTCGTAATCCCCTTTCTTCCCTACGTACTCACATCTATGGAGGTTTCTGAGAATCTAGCAACCTGGTCCGGATTGGCATACGCGGCTTCATCTCTAACATCCGCATTCATGGCGCCAGTCTGGGGATCAATTGCGGATAAATACGGCAACCGCTTCCAAATACTGAGATCAGGTATAGGTATAGCCATCACATATGCGCTATATCCTGTTGCCAAGACTCCTCTTCAGTTCGTGCTTCTTCGCGGTCTTACAGGGTTTATGTCCGGATATACCCCAGCTGCAACTTCGCTAATCTCCGCCAATACTCCTGAAGACCAATTGGGTTATGCTCTTGGGATGCTTCAAGCAGCAAACGCCGCAGGAACCATCTCCGGACCATTGCTCGGCGGAGCCATGGTGAGCACGCTGGGAATTCCATTTACGTTCAAACTTTCTGCCCTTTTGCTCATCGCCATAAGCGTAGTTGCATACGTGACTCTCAAGGAAGAAGTAGTACCAGGCGAAAAGGAAATCCATGTTTTATCAGATATAAGAGCCTGCCTCGCAAACAGGAAACTGCTCACGGTTCTAATCTGCATCTTCTTGATGCAAGCTGCAATACAAATCACCCAACCAACTTTAGTCCTGTATGTAGATAAAATAAGCCAAGACCAGGGAAAAACATCCAGTATGCTAAGTGGAATAGTGTATTCTTTCGCCGGATTAGGCACAGTCTTGGGCTCGACTCTCATGGCCAAACAAGATCGGCGCTTTTCCAACAAATCAACACTTTCAGATTCCCAAGATTCTGCCGTAACCGACACTCCTTTGACTGACACTTTGTTGGCTGACACTCTATCAGCTGATACCCCGTTAGCTGATACTGCGTTAGCTAACTCGTCATTGTCCAGTACCGCATTTAGAAAACGACGTCCGACTTTCCCTCAATTATCGTCCACACAGTGGTTCATTATAGGTCTGTTGGGTTCCGCTATATCGGTCGCTCTTCAAGGCGCGTGGTTAAGCATCGCTGCCTTGTCCGTGTTCAGAATGGCGTTTGGATTCTTTAACGGGATGGTGGTTGTGAGCGGGAACATTCTTACAGCGCAGTCTGTGTCAAGGGATTTTAGAAGCAGGGCATTTGGAGTGTTGAATTCAGTGCTACCCCTAGGGTCTGTGACAGGACCCTTGATTGGTGGCGCACTGGGAGACTCGGTCGGCCTTGGAAGTTCTTTCTTGGCGTCTGCAGGAATGTTTTGTCTGTCTGCAGGGGTGTTTATTCTACTCGAAAAGCGCTCAGGGCGTCCACAATCAAGGAAAAACTTGGGATCTTAGCCCCCAACGCAAGTCATACCTACTCATATTTGTGCGATCATCATTTGATGCAGAAAACCTCAACAATGAGCGAACAATGGATCAACTATAGCAGATGTATCGGTATTATCTACGTAGATAGTGTCTGTGTAATATGTAGATTTGACTGAATGGAGCAAACTTGTGAAACCTAGACTCCGAAGCAAAAACCCCCGTCCCCTTTGCTTCCCTTTTGCTTCGTCGCTTCGTTGCTTCGTGCTTCGGGTGAAGCAAAAACCCCCGTCCCTTTTGCTTCACTAACCTGCAAAGACCAACAAGAAATCAGACGTTTGTTTCGGTCGGCGAAAGGAGCGCCAGAACCGTCCCCATGCTTCGGGGCGAGGCATGTTAAGCCCCGCCCCGTACATACGCAACGGCTGCCTATATGTGGCAGTCTGACTGAAACTAAGATACTTCACTGCTACGTCTAAATTAGCCACTTAACCGCGGGTCGAAACAGATACCCCTCCGATAAGGAAATAGGGAAGAATGCTTGTGCCCATGTTCTTAGTCTCTTTGCTAAGAGCCAAAAGGTTGGACTTTAAGTGTGTAAAGACGTTCAAGGAAAACATACAATCTTTTACCCGCCCAACTTTCTTGCCATCTTCTACGAGATACCCTAAAGCAACGTTGCCTGTAACCGTACCTGTGTAAGGGTTGCCCGCCCAGGCTCCCATCGTTTGGTCGATGATGATTCCTCGCTTCATATCTGCCAATAGATCATTTACTGAAATATCCCCTGCAGGTACGATCAAGTTGTTGGGACGTGCTCCTCCTGGATTACCGGTGCCAATTGGCTTTCTACCGAGCCTCTGAGCAGACTCCAAGTCCAGCAAATACTCTTTCAACACACCCTGCTCGATCAAAGGAGTCCTGCGACACGGCACCCCTTGGTCGTCGCAAGGACGACTTCCAACAGCCCCGTCAAGGGTACCGTCTTCTATAAGCGAGAAAGAAGGTGCAAAGATTTCTTCGCCAATCCTACCCGCAAAAGGACTAATACCCCGCATGACGGCTCGCCCATCAAGACAAGCTATAATCGGCATCGCTATGGCCGAGACTGCTGACGGTGTAAAGAGTACATCGTACTGCCCAGTTTCAATCGATACGTTTTTCCTTCCGATTTCAAAGTCCTCTATAAGCTTATCTTTCAAAGCTTCAAGGTCATATTCTAAAGAGGTGGTTATTTGCCAATCCCAAGAGCCGAGCAGGTTTTGCCCTTCCACAAACTGAAATCCACCTGTAATTACAAACACCGTCTTTGCAAAATCCACCCCAAGTCCCTTTGTATTGGCCATCTTAGCCGTTAACACGCTCTTCTGGATCTGTGCTCCTGCATTAATTGAACTATCCAGAGTCCTCATAGCATCCACCAGTTCTTCGCCGATGGCAATCATTTCATCAATGCTAATATCAGCAACGCGCTGGTCGAACATCTTAGGGTTTGGACACGGCTCAGGCGCAGGAAATGTATAACTTACTGTAGGCCCAAACTCAGCTACGCTTATAGCTTTTTCCAGAAGTTCTCCTTCACCACCTACTCGCGTTGAAGCAGCTACTCCCAGTTTCTCGTCCTTTATCACCTGTAGACCTTGCGTATACGATTCGGTATTCTCTATTTTCTTAAGTCGATTGGAGTCAAAAGAAACTGCTGTATTCTTCGAGTCAGTTATGGTCAAGATAGCTTCGGCTCCCTTAGCAACAGCTTCATCTAGCATCTTCCTCATTTCTTCTCACCTCCGATAATAACGTTCTTAATACGTATATGAGGCGATCCTTGCGCTACTGGAAGAGGGCTTTGGGAGCCCTTACCACAACCACCGGCACTGTTTTTGTACTCGAAATCGTTCCCTATCATGTCTATATTTCTCAAAGTGTCGAATACATTTCCAGTAAGGTTAACGTCGCGAACCATCTCAGCAATAGCCCCGTTGCGTATCATATATGCTCTAGATGGTGCAAAGGTAAACATCTCCCCGTTAGTCTCCCCTCCATATCCTCCCTTGACATAGACGCCCAGTGAAATGCTCTCAATCATCTCTTCGAAAGTATGTTCTCTTGGAGCGATACACGTGGTGCGCATCCTAACTATAGGTGGAAACCTGTAGTTAATCGCCCGGGCATTACCTGTAACCGATTCGCCCATTTTAGCAGCGCTTTCCCTAGAATGGAGATGTCCAACCACTACCCCACCTTTTATAAGGTACGTTTTCTGCATAGGAACACCTTCATCGTCGTACTTACATTCACCACGGTTGGGGCCTTCAACTCCGCTATCGTAAATGTCTAGGTCATCTGAACCGTAACGGGTACCGATCTTGAGCAGTTCCTTCATCCTTTCATCTTCATCAAGGTCATCGGCTTCGCTCAAATGGCCAAATGCCTCGTGAATAAATAAACCTGCCATATCTGGATCCAAGATCACAGTATACTGCCCACCTTCTACCACCGGTGCATAGAGCATCTGTCGAGCAGCATCAGCCGCCTCTTTTATCTCTTCTTCAAGCCCTAATACCACATTGTAATCTTGATTCGAACCGAAACTGGCAGACTCTTGGGTCGTGAGCCTATCTTTTGTGGCAACTGCTGTTATACTTCCGGCAACATCCATCTTCTCTTGGTATATGTATGTACCCTCCGAATTCGCAAAATGCAGATGGGTGTGTCGGTCCAAGTAATACACAGATGAGGATGTGATTTCTGGTGAATCAAGTACTATCCGGTTATATTCCTGAAGAAGCTCCATTTTTTGAGAAAGAGGCACTGCAAACGCCTCTTTTTTGAATTGCCCAAAAACGTAGTCTACTATCGGATCTATTGGATACAGCCTAATGTCTTTTTTCAGCCTCTCTCCTAAAATCTTTGCCTGCGCACACGCCTCATCCACTTTCTTTTCCAAATCGTCAAGGCGGTTAAAAGAAGCAAAGCCCCATCCGCCTTGGTAAAGGGCCCGCACATTGCCCCCTACCGATACATTCTGGGTGACAAGTTCAGTCTCGTTCCCCCTCAATCGCACAATAGTCTCTTCTGTTTCTTCTATTCGGATTTCACAATATTCTGCAGTTGAACGCTGGAGGGCTTTAAGCATGCGCGTTGATGTCATTAACATGTCTCTCATAGTCATTACCGTCTTTTCCGTATCAAAAGACACTCGGGAATTCCCCCTTTCTTTTTCGTTTCCCGCGGGAGATTCGTGAGTCAAATCTAACCTCTTAGAGCGTACGTGTCAGGCCATGGCGCAACGCTCTAGAACGCCCTAGAACACCAAGGGAAGCAATAGATATGACATGCTCAAAAAACTCACCGCTCTGTCGGCACCGTGATACCTTACATCCAGACTCTACTCCTGAAAGTAGAGTCTGTCAATCTAAACCTTAAACATGTTGCATTTTATTATTGATATTGTTAATATCCGCCTTAACATTTAAAAGCTTCACTCCGCTTTGCTGCGTTGTGCTTCTTCTTAAACTGCCCCCTTTCTTACTTAAAGTGCAGTAAATCATCGGAAACTGATGTGTAGGCTAAAGTGCTTGTCTGGGGCTCTACCCTTTAAGAGCGCTTTACCTTCTAAGCGCTCTTAAGGGATTTCGCCATATGTAGTGATTTACTATATACACAATATCCTTCCGATATGATGCTGCGACTTTGGCGTGACCGTACATACATTAAGTCTGCCTGTTAGCAATACCCTATAAGGAATGAAGCAGAAACCCCCGTCCCCCTTGCTTCTCTTTTGCTTCATTCCTTCTCTTTGCTTCATCGCTTCGCCTTTGATTCTCGTATCATCCAGTGGTTATGACCACATCGTCTAGCACCACATAGGGGTAAGTAGAACTGCCTAAAGATTTGGTTTCTTGGCTAAGCCCTATGAGATTATCCTTAAAATGTTTGAATGAATTTATGGAAAACATGCAGTTCTTGACTCGTCCTGCAATCTCACCGCCTTCAATCTTAAGACCCAAAGAAATGGTGCCAGATACGTTGCCACCGTATGGATTGCCTGTCCATGCTCCCATTGTGCCAAACACTATTAGCCCCTTCTCTATATCCTTGATTAACTTCTTAAGAGGAGTCTCTCCTGGAACCAGTATGGTTCTATGAGGTGCAGGTCCACTGCCTGTACCGTTACCTGTAGGCGGTAGTCCCAATGCCCTGGCCGTTTCAAGATCTGTAAGTATCTGTTTAACAACTCCGCGGTCAATAAGAACATTTTTCTGAGTAGGAATGCCTTCCCTATCAAAAGGAACACTAGATACCTCTCTGGGCAAGGTGCCATCGTCTATAAGGGTTATCCTAGTGTCTAGGAGTTCCTCACCAATCTTATCTTCTAGAGGTGATATCCCTCGGGCAACGGCCTTCCCGTTTAATGAAGCTATAAAGGGACGCAAAAGATTGCCTACCTCTCCGGGTGCAAATATTACAGGATATGATCCAGCATCGATGTCCGTTATCTCCTTTGCCCACTCAAATAGCTGGATAACTTCCTTTTTCAATTCTTCATAATCTATATCGTTAGTCCAAGAAGACCTATATTCTCCAAATCGCAGAAAGTCTTCGCCTTGAATGTACTGAGCGCCCATGCCAGCACGAAATACGGTTTTAGAGTATTCCCCTGAGAACCCATTGCTGTTGCTCAAATTTACCTTTACTTCCTGGGCACCCAATGAAGCCGACGCTCTAATATTCGGGTCAACTTTGAGAAGAGAATGTAAGAGATCATCGCCTATTTCGATCATTTCAGGGAAGTCGATTTGGGCTACTTTGGGATCTGCTAGTTCAATTTCGGTATATTGCGAAGGGCCTGGAAAATCGAAATTCACGACAGTGCCGTACTTGGAAAGTTCCAGGGCAGTCTTTACTAGTTCCTCTTCGCAGTCAGGCTTCGTGCTCGTAGCAGTACTCATTTTACCTGAATCGATTACCCTAACAGTCCTTAGATCATTGCGGCTATGGCTAGTTCCTTCAAACATACTGTTCTGAAACGACACGCCCCATGAACGATAAGTTCTACGGTGAAGTTCTCCCTGGACACCCTCGGGCAGTATAAAACCAATCATTACTTGCCACCTCCGACTATTACATTTTGAATCCTAATTGATGGGCATAATCCGCTGGTTGGAAGAGGCGATTGCCCTCCCTTGCCACAGCCGCCTGCGCCATCTCGCGCCTTAAGATCGTTTCCAATCATATCTATGTTCTCCAAAGTAGTAAAAACGTTGCCCATTAATTTCACGTCTTTAACTAATTCTGCAATTTTCCCGTCGCGAATCATAAAACCGTGACGCGCCATAAAGTTAAACATTTCTCCGTTGGTTTGACCTCCACCTGAACCTACTGCGTATAGTCCCAAATCTATATCTTTTATCATGTCTTCNNTCAGGATACTCACCGGTGTCATATATGGTAAGAATATCCCGACCAAGCCTGCGCCCCAACTTCATGGTCTCGGCCATACGAGGGTTCTTGTAAGCGTTGTCAGCTTCGCTCAGATGGCCAAAGGCTTCGTGAACGAAAAGCCCTGCCAAAGCCGGATCGCAGACNNCCCGCTTTTACTTGCGGAGCATCCAAAAGCCTTACTGCCAAGTCGCAAGCTTCCTTGAGTTCCTCGTCAGCATCGAGCATACAGTCAAACCCTATTGAGCTACCGCGCCCTATGGACTCAGACACAGTCAGCATTCCTCTCCTAGCAGTAGCGCCAAGGGATGCCCCTATATCCAATTTCTCTTGCCTTACGTATGTACCCTCGGTATTCGCAAAGCAAAGATCCGTAACTCTTTCGTTGTAAGTAATTTGAGCTGCAGTGATTGCAGGATCATACCCTAAAATGATATCTCTGTATCTGTCCAGGAGGTTTATCTTTTCGTCCAAGCTTACTTTCCGGGGATCTAGAGTATAGTTAGGCACGTACTCGTCTTCGATGANNCCACCCTTGTATAAAGCCCTAACGTTTCCCCCATAGGGGGTATCTCTTACGATTCTGTCTAGTTCCTTCCCTTGATATCCGATAGACAAAAATTCGCTTTGTTCAAAGCGAATTTCGCAATAGTCTACGTCAGCTAGCCTGAGGGCATTTCTCAATAGTTCCTTCATACAGAAAATTCACCTCTTTCGTATTAATGAGCACGGTCTGCGTGTAAAGTGGCCATAAACTGCGCACTGGCTAAGAAGCCCCTTTTAGCAACCATATAGGCTTGGTTGCAGCCGCATAACCGTCAATAAGTGATTTTCTACAAATGGGTTCCTCATTCCTTCTTTCGAAACACGAAATGTTCTGATAGGATAAGCTTGCGTGCTTGTTGGTTTTCTTACATATGGTTTCTTAGGTATGATTCAGCAGACGAAAATCAATAATGCAAACGGCAAGGAAACGACTATAAAGAATAAGTATTATAATAGGAACATATGCT
>MTKW01040783.1_pt1 | contig 11274 bp, 9 predicted proteins | sample 1042761 | NCBI WGS metagenome assembly MTKW01 (sample SAMN06205366, study PRJNA360243) | anaerobic digester metagenome | biome: Wastewater treatment plant; feature: Anaerobic digester sludge; material: sludge; isolation source: anaerobic digester fed with sludge from wastewater treatment plant ...
GGCATAATCCATCTGCGCAACCAGCATCGCCCCTTCAAAACTGCTGTTCAGTTTTGACATTGTTTCATTCATTGCGTTTATATTGCTGTTCATTTTTTCGGTCAGCTCGAGCTGTGAAAACTGCGCCAACTGAGCGGCCATCTGCTGGTTGTCCATCGGCTCCAGCGGATTTTGATACTGAAGCTCAGTCACCAGCAACGTCATAAAATCAAGCTTTTGCTGAGCCGAATCGATCACTGTCATAACGTCAACCCTTTACCGTTTACAAGACCCTTCAAAACACCTAAAGACACGTTACCGCTTAGGGGTAGAGCAATTTGTGTGCCTTAGCCGTGAGAAAAGTCCGCCAAACCGCTTTTATATACTTGCAAGACAAGGACTTAAAAAATAATTGGCAAGACAACGTCGACTCCAAAGCCTGTATAATCTCTGAATAAAGCGGCAAAACTTTCCGAACACCGGCTTACTTTGCCCGCCCCCCCCCACGTCCGATAACTATCCGGCAGGTAAGCAGTTGTTGGGATATGAGAATTTTTTATTGGACCGTCCCATAAAAAATTAAAGTTTTTGCCCCGTTAGAGCCGACTTTATCATTGCATTCATTATCGGTGTCTGAACATAAGCAAAAGTGGAGTTCCTTTACGAGCATTGATGACTATGGCTGTTGACAAGATTCTTGTGGTAGGAAAACATCCTGAGGCCCAACAGATGGTTCGCCCGTTTGCCGGGCAAGTCTATGCCGCCGATGAAATAGAGACCCTGGCCTCTCTGGTCAGTGCCGTTGAACCGGATGTGATTGTCTATGACGCCTCGGTTTCCAGCGCCGCGATTGCAGAAAGCACCCGATCGCTGCAACGCGAAAATCTCTGCTGTCCCGCAATTGTGATTCGTCACCCAGAAGACAAAGAAGACGAGCCACCCCTGCGTCAGCTCGGCGTCCTTGATATTGTGTTCGGCTATTGCGACACGCAGCGGATGGGAGTGATTATCGAGCGTCTGAGCAGCGCCCCGACCGACAGCGACGATCGGTTTTTCATCGAAGATTGTCCGCCGGCGGTCTCTATTGTCGGCAAAAGTCAAGCCATGCAGCGAACGATCCGAATGATTCGACTGGTCGCCCAGAGTGCCTGCAATCCAATTTTGATAGTCGGCGAAACCGGCACGGGCAAAGAACTGGCCGCACAGGCCGTTCACTGGGTCCGTCACGGCGGTGAGCGTAAATTTGTCGCTGTCAACTGCGCCGCCCTGACCGCCACCCTGCTGGAAAGTGAATTGTTCGGACACGTCAAAGGCGCCTTTACAGGCGCTGATCGTGACAAAACCGGACTTTTGGAATTGGCCGGCGAGGGAACGATTTTTCTTGATGAGATCAGTGAAATGCAGCCGGAACTGCAAGCCAAACTGCTCCGTGTCCTTCAGGAAAAGACCTTCCGCAAGGTCGGCGGAAGCGAGGAAATTGAATGCAGGGCCACCATCATCGCCTCGAGCAATCGTAACCTGCTTAAAGAGGTCGAAGAGGGCAAATTCCGACGGGACTTGTATTATCGACTGTCCATCTGCCCGATCGCCTTGGCACCGCTGCGGTGCGAAAGCCGGCGAGATGATATCCTGTTGCTGGCTGAATTTTTTATTCGCAACTCAAATATCTGTCCTGAAAAGAAGGGACGTATCAAAGGACTGACTAAGCTGGCCTGCGAGACCCTGTTGCGCCATAACTGGCCGGGCAATGTTCGGGAGTTGCGAAATGTCATCGAGCGGGCTATTTTGCTGGAAGCCAGCGATCGTATCGGCACCAGTACCCTGATTCTCAATCCCGAACAGACCGACTCGACGCACACAACCGAATCGTGGGCGGGTACAATGAAAGATTTTTCGCTTGAAAAAGCGGAAAAAGAACTGGTCAAAAAGGCAATGGAAGAGGCCGGCTGGCAAAAAACCCGTGCCGCATCTTTGTTGGGTATTACGCGGGCCACCCTCTATGCCAAACTCAAACAATACAACATCCACGAACCGGCCCAAGAGCAGGAAATCGCCCAGCCGGTATAAGGTTCAAATTCTGTAACACCTGAATTCTGAATTTGACCCATTATTCTTTCCCCCTGACCGCCCAGTCCACATGGGTTGCTCTGCTGCGGGCGATTCCCTCAAGAACGGGGCGAACATCGCCGAAAAATGCCGATTTATCACATCGTAGCCGCACAATTCTCGGTTGCTGAGGGTCAGCCGTTCGGAAGTGTTCATCAATAGCCGCCGCAATCACCGCCGACAAATCCGCCGCATTCGCCACATCCAGTCGCTCATTATCCACCGCATACACCACCCCCTTATCCTGCGGAACAACGACCAGCGTCAGTATCCGGTCATCGTCCTGCGATTTGCCTGCAGAGACAATATCTTCGGGAACCTGCACACGAAATCGCTCGGCGACAATAAATTGACAGACCAGCATAAAGAAAATGATCAGCAGAAACACCACATCGATCACCGGCGTCATATCAAACGCCTCGTCCTCAATGTCCAAAAATCGACGGTGTAAAAAACGCCCGGCCATCGCATCCCCTGCCTTACGAACGCGGCGGTTCGGTCATATATAAAATATCCTGCACGCGTTCGGTGTTTTTATCGCCCTTGTTTCGATGTGCATTTTTATTGTTGGATTGAGCGTCCTTGGTGACGGGGGTGTCGGCCAGTTGCTCGGCCACCTTTTTTATCGCAACCATTTGTCCCAGCAATACATCGGTTTCGATCGCCGCCTCGCCGATACAGGCCTCAATGCGTGAACGAAAGATGCCATAGCAAAACAATGCCGGAATCGCCACCATCAGCCCCCAAAACGTTGTAACCAAGGCCACCGAAATCGCCGCGGCCAGTTGATCATAAGCGGGCTGGCCCTCGCTTATCCCTAACAGATTAAACGCTCGAATCATCCCAAAAACCGTGCCGAAAAGCCCTACCATCGGGGCTACATTGCCGATAATCTGGCACCATTCGGCCTTTCGCAGCAACCGCTGGCCGATTTCCTGAAGCGACTCGGCGGCAAATTGACGCACCGTTGCGGCGTCCGAATGCAGTTGCCGGCTTCGCTGAAAGGCTCCAATAACCGCGCGGCTGACCAAGGCGGGCTGTCGGCCGAAACGCTCGGCCAGTCTGGCCGTGCCGAACTGTGCCGTATGGGCCGCTATACGAGAAGCCAAATCCGCCGGCAACAACCGTTTGCGCCGAATGCTCAACGATAAATCTATCGCCAGGTACACAACCGCCACCGACATCGGCAACAGGACAAACCAGACAATCGGGCCGCCGGCGACGAAAAAATGTTCATACAAACTCACGGGGGCCTGAGCCGCTGAGACTGACGCCAAAGACCCGCCGAGGAGAACTGACTGTGAAACAAGAAACAACATATCCGCTTTTAGTAAAGACTCATCAGAACGTACTTGTAGATTCAGACATATTTAAGAGATTATACATCGGCCGATGGAATGGTCAAAGAGCAAATCATAAAAAGATGCGATTTCAGAGCCACATTGACCGACAAGCCGAAAAGAGGCATTGGTGATTCCAAAATCTGTGCCAAAATCATAAAATCTATCGTTAATTTTGCTTGCAATACCATTTTATTTCGTGTAGGATTATCACCAACAGGGAACCGGGGGAACTTACACACAGTTGCTCTGCGCCCGTAGCTCAATTGGATAGAGCATTGGTCTACGGAACCAAAGGTTAGGGGTTCGAGTCCCTTCGGGCGCGATTTTTGTACTTATAAACTCCTTTATTTTGAAAGTGTTTAGGGCTATGGCATCCTTTTTTGAAGATATCATTCGTCGGGCTTCTCAATCGAAAAAAACTATCGTTTTGCCCGAAGGCAACGACGAGCGTACAATATCCGCTGCGGCAGAAGTACTTGAGCGACAATTTGCAAATCTGGTAATTTTGGGGGACATTCCCACCCTCGAAAAACAACTGCGCGCCTGTGGGGCCGACGTCTCCAAAATACAGCTGGTTGACCCTAAAAGCGATCCTCGGCTGGACGACTACGCCCGGGCCTTCTACGAATTGCGCAAACACAAGGGCGTAACCCCTGAACAGGCTCGGACCATTATTCAGGATGAGGTTTACTTTGGCACGATGATGGTCAAGAACGGTGCCGCCGACGGACTGGTCTCCGGGGCCTGCCATTCCACCGCGGATACATTGCGACCTGCCCTTCAGATTATCAAGTCAGCCGAGGGTATCTGCTCGGTTTCAAGTATGTTCTTTATGTGCTGGCCGGACAAGGTGCTGCTGTATGCCGATTGCGGCCTCATCGAAGACCCAACCGAAGAGCAGCTTGTCGATATCGCCGTCTCGACCGCTCATACCGCCCTTCAGTTTGGACTGGACGCCCGCGTGGCAATGTTGAGTTATTCGACGAAAGGCTCGGCCAGGGGGCCAAACGCCATCAAGATGGCAAATGCCTCGGTAAAGGCCAAAGAGGCTGTCAATCGCTTCTTTGGCGACAAAGTCATTCTCGACGGCGAATTGCAGTTTGACGCCGCCTATGTCCCCTCCGTGGCCGCCAGAAAAGCCCCCGACAGCCCGCTGAAGGGAAACGCCAATGTCTTTATCTTCCCCGATCTGGGCGCCGGCAATCTGTGTTATAAATCCACCCAGCGGCTGGCCGGAGCCGATGCGTACGGCCCCATCGTGCAGGGATTGGCCAAGCCCGTTAACGATTTGTCCCGCGGCTGCGATGCCCATGATATCGTCGCGACAATCGCCATTACCGCCATCCAGGCGACGGGGTGAGCAGGGGTCGGAAGACAGAGAACGCGATGTTAAAATTCTGTTTTCGTCGTTGACAATTCTAACTCCAAAGTTAATGCCCCCAACGGCCTCCAATCCGTTATTTCCATTTGTTATTCAGGAGCACCTAACCCCCAATGGTATCCATTGGGACCTGATGCTTCAAAAGGGCGATGTTCTGTGGACCTGGCGAATCACTTGCCCTCCCGATGTTATCGGCCATAGCTCTGTCCCCCTGCCGCTTGAACGCATCGACGACCATCCTATCCGTTTTTTGACCTATGAAGGACCGGTTCAAAACAAAACCGGCCGCGTCCATCTCGTTGAACACGGCCGGTTTGTGATCATTGAACAAACGCCGTCTGTATTGGCTGTTTTATTCGACGGCATCCACCTCAAAGGACGCTTTTTGCTCCAGTCGACACCAGAACCGCCCCGCTGGACAATAACGAAAGCATAGCGTTACTGGCAGGTTCTGTTTATTTGCCTTCAGCAAAATCTGCCGGGCTCAGATGACGCGATTGTCCTTTTTCGAGATTCAACCGGCACATCGCATTCCCATAACGCACGGTACAGGAGGTTCCGCCGATACTTGTTAGGCGTGCAGCCTTTAACCGGCCGTTGTGCCATTCAATATCGACCTCAAAACCGCCGCGAGCACGCAGGCCGCGAATAGACCCCGACGGCCATGCCTTCGGCAGAGCCGGTAGCAATTCGATAAATCCGGCATGCGACTGCAACAGCATCTCGACAATGCCGCTGACCGCCCCGAAGTTGCCGTCAATCTGGAACGGCGGATGGGTGTCAAACAGGTTCGGCAGCGTACGCTCAGGCGTTAACTGATTGCTCAGCATGAAAAAGGCGTGATCGCCGTCCAGTAGACGCGCCCAGAAATTAATCTTCCAGCCCATCGACCAGCCCGTGCCGCCGTCGCCGCGAAACTCAAGCGACTTGCGAGCGGCCGCAAATAAATCGGGCGTGCCGTACCGCGTAATCTCCTGGCCAGGATGCAGCCCCCACAGATGCGACACGTGGCGATGCTTCTCCTTAGGGTCGTCTTTGTCTTCGAGCCATTCCTGAAGTTGACCCAGTCGGCCAATCTGATTGGGCGCGATGCGAGAACGCATTTGCTCAAGAGTACGGCGAAACTCCGCATCCACATCCAGAATCTCCGACGCACGAATACAATAACCAAACAACGCCCGAATAATTTGATGATCCATGGTCGGCCCCATTACCAATCCGCCCAGTTCCGGCGAGTTGGACGGCCCTGAAATGAGCCATCGTTCTTCGCTTCGCGGGTCCTCAACCAGATAATCCACAAAGAACTCAGCCGCCTTTTTCATAATCGGATAGGCCCGCTGGCGCAGAAACTCCGTATCTTGCGTAAAGTCATACCGCCACCACAAGTGCTGGCACAGCCATGCTCCGCCGGTCGGCCAAATGCCGTGATTGGAATGATTAATCGGTGCTGTGCCGCGCCACAGATCGGTATTGTGATGCAGCACCCAGCCGTCGGCACCATAGAAATTTTTGGCGGTAAGCGCGCCGGTTTTGCTCACGTCCTCCAGCAAGTCAAACAGCGGCTCGTGACACTCGGACAAATTGGTCAACTCAGCCGGCCAGTAGTTCATTTCGGTGTTGATGTTGACAGTGTATTTACTGCCCCAGGGCGGCGTGAGCGATTCGTTCCACACCCCCTGCAGATTGGCCGGCTGCGAACCGGGGCGACTGGAGGCGATCAGCAGATAGCGGCCAAACTGAAAATACAGTGCCGCCAGATGCGGATCATCGCCGTCTTTGAAGCGACGGATTCGCTCATCGGTATCCTTCTTGGCCGCTTCAGTATAGCCCAAATCAATATCTACCCGTCGAAACAGTGCCTGATAATCGGCCAGATGACGCTGCTTGAGCTGGTCATATGACATCTCCCGTACCCCCTTGAGAATCCGGCCGCAGCGCTGGGCCGGATCAGCGGAAATGTCGGCATAATTAACAAAATTAGTCGCCGCCGCTAAGATCAGCACAACCTGGTCTGCACCGGAAACGACCGCTGCTTTATCTGATATCTCAACCCGCCCGCCGACAGCACGAACCAGCAGCCGCGATTCGAACGTCATTCGGCTTTCCGTCTGGTTTTCATGCCGCTGCGTAACCCGGCCTTTAAGCCCCAGCACATCCGAACCGGCGGCAAATTGTTCGCTGTGAGGATGCGGACTGGTCAATGTCGCTTTGACATTAACCATCCCCGGTCTGTCAGCTGAAAACCGCAACACAATGACCCGATCCGGATAATCAGCAAACGCCTCGCGCTCAAAACGCACGCCATTAACGGTATAGCTGACACCAGTCAAAGCGGTATCCAAATCGAGCCACCGGTGGTAATCCGATACGTCATCATGTCCTGCAAAGGTCAGATTCAGATCGCCGAACGGCTGATAGGAACACTGTTTTAGCGGAACACTCATAAACCGCTCCATCGCCAACTGCTCAGCCTCGCGTTGTTTGCCCTCGAACAGCAGCCGCCGTAATTCGGGCAGTACCTCAACGGCGCCGGGGTTCTGATAATCCTGCGGCTGACCCGCCCAGAGCGTGTCTTCATTAAACTGAATCCGCTCCTCTGCCGTGCAGCCGAAGACCATCGCCCCCATATAGCCATTGCCGATAGGCAGCGCCTCGACCCATTGTTCGGCGGGCTTATGGTATTGCAGCAGCCAATAGTCCGGCCGCCCCGGCAAAGCAGCCTCGGCCGTCTGGCCGAACAGACAAACCCCCGCTGTTATGAATCCCGCAACGGAACAAAACCATCGGCATATATTAGAGAAAGACATTGTTATACCCTTAAAATTGTTTGATCATCAGCATCGAGTCAGCAAGTGCAGCAGCGGCAGCGGGCGGTCGGTACCTTCGATAAAGGCCGGACGCGCAGCCCACGGCGTCACATTGGCCACACCCGTCAAATCCATCCAGTACTGCACCCGCGAAACCGGCAAATCCCAGGTCATATGGAAGTGATTGGCCGGCGCGTACTGTTTGTACTCCAGCATGCTGGCATACTTGGGAACGACGAACGTATGGGGCCAGTTCCAGTTGGTCAGATCACACATTGCTTTTTCCAACTCCGGCGGAACCGCTGTGGTGTGTGCTTCGTCCCAAATTAGACTAAAACGATTGGTTTTGGCGCAAAAGGCCATGCGTCCGGCTATGCCGTGAATGCCGGCCGGCGTGACAAAGGTGATGCTGTTGCCGCCGCCGGGGAAATATCCCTCATCGGCCAAGGGCATCTGAATCTTTTTCATAATCTCCTCAACCGACGCACCCGGCACGGCAACCCAGTCTAAGGACGCACTGCCGGAATTATCGCCGTCCACCAGTCCTTTGACGATATAATCGGCCTGGGGGTCCACCTGAACAGAGATCTTTTGGGCTAATTCTTTGATTTCCCAGCCTTCCCAAACCTTGCGAAAATCCATAAACAACGGCGGATTGCCGCCGGACAGCCACGTAAAGAACAGCATTGTCAGCAAGCCCTGCACATCCGCTTCGGTCGCAAACGGTAGCGGCGCTTTGGGGCCATTATGGTCAAAGGTGCTGTTAAACATCGACTCCATCGCGTCGGCCACCGGCAGCGGCAAACCGCGTCGATCACTGCCCCACTCCAACTGACTCATAAATCCCCCCCCGACAGCGTTCAAATCCCGCATAAGGTCGCGGTTGATTAAATACATCGCCAACGATTGGTCAAACCGCCTGCTGTCGTCCTCAGTCTTTAACTCAAGCCGCTGGCCAACATGCTTATCAAACCAGCCGCGAAGGAGCTTCAGTTCGGCTTTGTCATAGGCGCCTTTGTGCAGCATATCGGCCAGCAATTTCATGTCCAGCCGCGTGATTTCAAGACCAAAGGTGTTGCGTGTGGGAATAATGTGCGCCAGGGCCGTTTCCATACCCATGGAATCGTGGCCAAACACCACCACACGCCGCCCCCGCAGGGCCACCGCCGTCACCGCCGCGTAACACCAATCAATCAGGGCGGTCGCGGTCGCCTTGCTCATCTGAGGGTTCAGCCCCGTATCCGGCCAGTTGCCGACATTCAGATGTACCAACCGACCGTATTGGCTGATCGCTCCGGACAAGGCATGGGCATAGACGACGCCGGGTTTGGGCCCGCTGTTGCCGCAGGTGATATTCAACGGCGTATCGGTGGGAAATTGCTGGAGTACCGAAATACCCGTCAGTTGCGGAAACGACCACGTATCCGGAGCGCACACCAGAATAGTCACGCCGGCCTTGCGAAACTGCTGGGCGACAATGTCTGCCTGGGCCTCGCCATCGACCAGCACATCCGAATAGACCACCGGCACAGGCTGCTTATCCGGCATCACCACCTGTCCACTGATAGTATCGGCCACCATCGCGGTAATGTTTTGGGCCCGCTTTCGACTGTCCGCATCGACCCGCGGATCACAGGGGGAAAATACGCCGATAACCGGAACTGGCGGTGTTGCTTTGGGGACAGATTCAAGACGTGTTGCTTTTGCTGTTGCGGCCATAGATAACCCTTTCAAAAAGAATGCTCTTTTTTGGATCATGGAACAGTATATCCATTACACAGACCAAGGCTCGGTTTGACCATAGAAAATTTATCGTTTTGATGGACATTTCACAGATTTCTTGGTATTTACACGCCTATGGAAAGATTGAAAAAAATCTTGGATACTATGGAAATTGACCTCTTGAATATCGAATACTGTCGCGTTGGCAGGGAATGGAACTATCGCAACGTCAACAATCCCTACTCGCGAATTTATCTGGTGACCGAGGGATCGGGGGCCGTAATCCATCACAACAGACAATTCAAACTGCGAGCGGGGGGGCTGTATCTGATACCCTGTTTTACGCAGGTTACAATGGAGTGTCCGGACTTTTTGAGCCACTATTATCTCCACTTTACCGCGCGCATCGAGACGGGGCTGGACATTCTTTCGATTTTCAAATGCCATTATGCGATACAGGCCGACCAACACAAAATCAGCCCTGCCCTGTTTGATCGACTGTTGGAACTGAATCCAAATCGCGCGCTTTTTGAATACGACGCCCGAAAACCCATCTATCCGCGAGCCCTTGACCTGGCCCATCAACTCGACCAGAAAAAGACCCCTGCCAATCTGCTGGAGACCAACGCCCTGCTGCGGCAGCTGCTAGCGGTGTTTTTCAGCGGTTACAACTCGCCGCAAACCGACAACACAATGTACGGGCTGACCCGTTTTCAGACAGTACTGGATTATATCCGTCGTCATCTCCGAGATCCGTTGACGATTCAACAGCTGGCCGAAATTGCCGATCTGAATCCAACCTACTTTTCCAATTTGTTTAGCCGCTATATGGGGATTTCTCCTGTCCAGTATGTCAACAAACGACGGATCGAAGAGGCCCAAAAACTGTTGCTCAGCACCGATCAAACCTTGTATCAAATCGCCTCGGCAGTGGGCTTTTCTGATGAGTACTATTTTTCCCGTGTCTTCAAAAAAATAGTCGGCCTGGCCCCCGCTCATTACCGGCGCCAAGAATCTCTTTTTGCTCACAGATAATCCTCTGCGTCGATTGCCGGCCAATCGGCAGCGTCCTTTTCCCTATGACGACCACATGTCTGCACCAGGAGGCGTTAAAAAGAGCCAGCCAATCTTTTGAGCCACCCCTTGCAATCAGTGGACAAGGCATTACAATAATAGATACATTAAGTAGAGAATTAAATTGCAGGTCAAAAATGAGCAGACTGATCATCATATCCAACCGGCTGCCGGTCAGTGTCACGCGACAAGCTGACAGCCTTTCATTTCAGCCGAGCGTCGGCGGTGTCGCCACCGGCATCGCGTCGCTGGAGTCGCCCAAACAGCGTCTCTGGTTTGGCTGGCCGGGCATCGCCTCGGACCGTCTTAGCAGCGACCATAAGCACCAAATCACCAAAGGCGTTGAAGAACATGGCTGCAAACCCATTTTTCTCAGTAGCACCGAAGTCCGGGATTTTTATTTCGGGTTCGCCAATCGTACCATTTGGCCCTTGTTTCATTATTTTACCCATCATACCGTCTTTGATGAAACCTATTGGCGGGCGTATAAAAAGGTCAACGAGCACTTTTGCCGTGAGATTACGCCGCAACTGAAACCCAATGACAAAATCTGGGTTCATGATTATCAACTGATGCTGCTTCCCGGCATGCTCCGCGCTAAACAACCTGAGGCCAACATCGGATTTTTTCTGCATATTCCGTTTCCTTCTTTTGAATTGCTGCGCCTGCTGCCATGGCGTCGGGAACTGCTGGAAGGGATGCTTGGGGCCGATTTGGTCGGCTTTCACGAATATGAATATGTACGTCACTTTCTCAGCAGTGTTTATCGCATCTCGGACTATGAGCCCCATTTAAGCCAGTTATTGACTTTTGAATAATTAAACGAACGACTCATATTTTTAGCTTTGCACAGTGAAAAAAC
>MTKW01000141.1_pt1 | contig 11272 bp, 7 predicted proteins | sample 1042761 | NCBI WGS metagenome assembly MTKW01 (sample SAMN06205366, study PRJNA360243) | anaerobic digester metagenome | biome: Wastewater treatment plant; feature: Anaerobic digester sludge; material: sludge; isolation source: anaerobic digester fed with sludge from wastewater treatment plant ...
ACGGAAACGGCGCCCTAGGCGGCGCACAAAATCTGCTTTGCGTACTGCAGAGAGGACATTGTGCCCCAAGAAGGTTGCAATATGAGGTCATTAAATCATGTAAAAATCTAATAGGCTGTTGTAGTATCTTATCAATATTATCCCGAACTTGTGCAGCATTTAGAAACAACAGGTTTGCCTACTAGCGCGTCCACATTATAGCATTAATAGTGGCGCCTCGAAAGCGCTTAACGTGTGTATGAGGTGAAAAAGAGTGATTTTGTGGAAAGTTTAAAGCAATTACAACAAAAATTTTGAACAAAGGGCGCTAACGTTGGCAAAAGCAAAAAACGCATATGCGCGAGGAGCAACGTCCGTTTCCAGAAGAGCGCTCGGAACTTCTGGAAACGGACTTGTTTTTGACTTTTATTCTCTTTTCAGATCTTCCATTTTGACGCGTGAAATTCTTGAGGCGTTAAGTCCCCAGTATCCTTGTCCGCAGCAGTATCCAACGAGGAAGTAATCTTGATCGACGAAGAAAAGGGCAGGGTAGCAGAACCCTCTTTCTTCGCTTCCTATTCCGACGTCAAGTGTTTTCTTCGTGATGAATTTCTTGCCGTCCGGGGAGAGGATGGCGACATTGATCGGATTGCGTTTGTCTGGGGATTCGTTCCAAACGGCGACGAGGTTATTGGAACCGGGCTCCCGTTTGATCGTCGCCGGGCTCGCTGGCGAGACTAAAATCGACGGTTCAGAATCAGACCATGTTTCTCCGTTGTCGGACGAATAGGAAAAATATTGTCGTCCGCTTGCATTTCTGATCGTCATCAGGAGCCTTCCGTCGGCAAGTTCAACGACGCCGGGCTCTTGATACATGATATCGTTGGCGTTGGGCACTTCTCCGCTAGGGTTCCAAGTTCTTCCTCCGTCGTCGGAGATCATGCAGAAGAGAGTCGCTTTTGCTTCGTAATTGTAAAGGTCGCCGCCGCGATAAGCGTGCCGCGCGACAGGAACGAGAATGCGGTTGTTCGAGAGGAGCACGACGCGCGAATTGTTGACGACGTTGTAAGAAGGCGTCGAAATGATCTCGATGCGATTAGTCCATGTCTTACCCTCGTCGTACGAATAACGGAGGTGAGGACGGCAGTCTCCAGGATTCTCTTTGACAAGGTAGAACAATGCGATCGAGTGGTCGCGAAGCCTGAGCAAGGAGACGGACATCACGTTGAGCCGACCTTCGTTTTCGATAACAAGGCTGTCTTTGTCCGACCACGTAGCGCCGTAGTTTCTGGAGACGCGGCTCACGAGACGCGCGGAAGCGTGGTCGTCGCCGGAAACGCCGTAGTAGCTCGTGTATACGTAGAGAATGTCGCCTGATTCCAGACGAATGAAATCGCCTTCGCTGTTTCTCGGGTTGTCCGGCCCGGGCGGCAACTCAAGAACGATGCTTTTGGGTACTTGAGGGGCGATTTCGAGTTCAGCGTCCGGCCCGGTCTCGCCCCAAATTCCTAGGGTGTAGACTAGCGCAAGATAACCAATAATGAAGATGACAAGGCATGGTCTTCCCATTTGCGGCTCCCCCTAATGGCAACATTGAGGTTTGAGTTAGAGAACAGGGGAGCGCAACTGTTGTCAAGCTATCTACCAGCGCAGGGTTCTTGCGGGTTTTGCGCTTGGCGTTTTCTGCCGATCATCCTCGGGCGTTTGCGCGACAAATTCGCGCCTCGAATTTTCTTCGGGCCGAGGATTGTTGAAGGTCGGAATCGAACTGACATAAGCGGGAACTTGGTGCTCTGCCTCTTGCTTTTCTTGNNCTCTTGCTTTTCTTGGACCTGTTCGGCGTAAGCAGGAGCGGATGAAGACACGATTTGGTTGAAGGCGTTTTGATCCGCTGCGCTCCTGGAATACCCGTTATCTTTCTGATAATTATTGTAATTGGAGTTTCTTGACTCGTCAACGTATCTCGCGCTGTTTGTGCTGGAAATTTGAACGGCGTTATTTGCATAATCCGCGTTACTGTTGTAATCGTAATTTTCTGTGGAAGGCGCGCTGTACGGCTGGAAATTCTGGAACCTTTGCGGGTCGGGAACGGGCTGCTGCGGTTGAGCCTCTGTCAGGAACGATTCGTTATTTCCTGGGTAATTATAGACGGGGGCGGTTTGCTCGACTTGACCGGCTTCTTGAGCGTAGGGTTGGGCGTTTGTGACGTCGGTTCTTAGCGAGTCGTTTGTCGGACTTTCATAAAGGGGTTGTTCAGAAGGCTCTTGAACCGTATAGGCGTCGGCATAGGGTTCGGCGGCGAAAGAAGTGAATCCCGAGCCCGGTTTGTACGGGTCAAGGTCCGCCCAAGTTGGGAAAGTATCGTCATAGTACAGTTCATTTTGACTTGCAGTATTCGACGGCGCAATGGCGCCGACGCTTTCGGAATTTGATTTTGCGGCAAATCCGGTTCCGTAGAGGTCGTCGTGTTCGTAAGAGAAGGCGTCGAATTTTAAGGACGCGCCTAAGACGTCTTCGCTGAGAGAGACTTCGTTCGCGGGCGCTTTCACTCCTTCGCTCTCTTCGTTTTCAACCCTATTTTCCGCGAGGGGCGTCTCTTGCGCTCGATGAGCGTTTAGATTATGGATCGACGTCGACGCGAGAAAGCCGAGCCCAAAAACAGCGGCAAGAATGCAAGTTTTTTGGAACATAATCTTTTTCCACCCCGAGACCTTTGGCGTCTGTTCAGAAGAGAAGTCCACTGGAATTACTCCAACGACTTGCGGCAGCGAGGCGCGACCGTTTGCACGTTCGTCGGCGTTTAACCACTCATGGGAATCGGCGCAGTCGACGGGCACGGAAAAACCGTCGAATACGTCAAATTCTTTGGAAGCGCCTTTTTTCCCGTCTCGCAGAGCCATTGGAAGGGTCCTTTTGATAAGCGTTGAGTTTGCGGTACGATTCGTCTTCCGTAACGAATGCGCACGCAACCTTACTTATATTTTCGGCAGAGAGACGGCAGACTTTAGATAATTTTAACGATTGTAATAAAAATAACGTTTTGACGGATTGTTTTGATTGTTTCTTTTGCAGCGCCGCCAAATAGAGAAATGAGACGAGAGTCGTTAGGGACGTTCTTTGCCGACGAGACACGGGCGTACGCCCCTAAGAGACGCGGCGTGAGTCGACTATTGGACTCAGCGCCGCTAGCGAGGAGTTCTTTTGGCGATCACTTATTGAAGAACGCTTTGACTTTTTCGACGAGGTAGATTTGTTCTTCTTCCGTCAGCTCGGGGTAAATCGGCAAGGCGAGGACTTCCGAGCCTGCTTTAAGAGTTTCCGGCAAATCCTCCGGTTTATATCCAAGGTAGGCGAAACATTCTTGCTGGTGCAGTCCCAGCGGATAATAAATATCTGTGACAATGTTGTGTTCGGTGAGATAGGCGCGCAGTTCGCAGCGTTTCCCCCCAAGCACGCGGATTACGTATTGGTTCCAAACGTGTCGGCGATCGCCAACCTTTTTGGGAGTAACAACGCTTTCAGAAAGCCCGGCTTCGGCGAAAAGTCTTTCGTAGCGCGCGGCGTTCTGCGCGCGCATTTCTGTCCATTGATCAAGGTAGGGCAATTTAAGATTAAGAATCGCAGCTTGATAGGAGTCGAGACGGCTGTTGACGCCAATTTCTTTGTGGAAGTATCGGGGAGCCATGCCATGTCCGCGAAGCAGCACGATACGATCAGCGATCGCTTGTTCGTTGCAGACGACCATACCGCCGTCTCCGGCTCCGCCGAGATTTTTCGTCGGATAGAAGCTCAGGCTTGACGCGTCGCCCCAATTTCCGACGGGGACGCCGTTGAGTTCGGCGCCGATCGCTTGACAGGAGTCTTCGAAGATATAGATTTTTCGGCCGGTCTTTGCTTCGACGTCGGCGACTATCTTTTGGAACGCGGTCATATCGGCCGCTTGACCGAAGAGGTGAACGACGATAATCGCCTTGGTTTTCTCAGTGATTTTCTCAGCGACTTTCTGAGGGTCAAGGTTGTAGGTAACAGGATCAATATCAGCGAAGACGAGAGAGGCTCCGACGCGCGGAACGCAGCTTGCGGTTGCGAAGAATGTAAAAGAAGGAACAATGACTTCGTCGCCTTGTCCAATATTGGCGGCCATAAGGGAGAGGAGCAAGGCGTCGCTTCCGGACGCGCATCCGACGGCGTAGTTCGCACGAGAGTATTTTGCGATGTTTTCTTCGAGTTTTTTGACTTCTGGACCTAAGATGAATTGACCGCTTTCGTTGACTCTTTGTAAAACCTCGTTCATCTGCGCGCCGATAGTTTTGAATTGGCGCTTTAAATCCAACATAGGAACCGCTTCGATTTGCCCAATCGACATAAGTCAATCCTTTCTGAAAACATATGCGTTTAAGCGAGGACGTCCCGCCTTATTTTACTCGTGAGGGTAATGATTCCGCCCGGAGTCGTCAAGTACGATTTTGTTTGACGTTCTTTTTTCCAGCGTTTATAATCTGATGGGCGGAATCTTTTTCGCCGCTGTTTGCCGTGTTGGTTTTTCGCAATATGTTTGTAATCGTTGGAAAGGTTGAGAAGCAATGAGAAGATTATTGTTAGTTTCAATAGCGTTTCTTTTTTCGTCCGTTGTTTTTGCCGCTGAAAACGCGAACGATCCGAATTTTTACACGGGGACCGACTCGGAACGAATCGCTCAGGCGCTGGACGCCGCGGCGGATAATGGAGGGATTGTCCGCATTCCTCCCCGTGCTGCGGACGACGTCTCTGATCGTAATTACTGGCTGCTTGACGAAGCGATCCTTTTGCGCGGCAATACGACGCTCCTTTTAGAGAACTGCACGCTGAAATTGTCGGATTTATGCCGCGACAACTTCATTCGGAGCGCGAATAGCGGCGTTGGAATTGCTAAAGTCGAGCCGATCGAGAACGTCCACATAATCGGCGTTGGCAACGTTACTCTTGTCGGAGCCGATCATCCGCGCGCTACGGGCGACAGCGCTAAGCAACTTGGCGCGCGCACGTACGGAACAGACGCCGGCAAAGAAGGGGAATCGCAACGGGGCGATTGGCGCAATATCGGCGTGCTGTTGGCAAATGTTCGTAATTTCTCGATTGAGAATATTTCCATCGTTGGCGCGCACGCGTGGAGTATGTCGCTCGAAAAGTGTTCGTTTGGACAGGTTCGCAATATTCGCTTCGAATCGCTTGAACACAGGACGATAGACGGCGAGCCCGCGACGGTCTTGAACGTCGACGGACTTAATTTGCGAAAAGGGTGCCACGATATCGTGATCGAAAATATTAGGGGCACGACGGGGGACGATCTTGTCGCGCTTACGGCAATTCGCGCTAATGATAAGCTGGGCGGAGTTTTAGAATCGACGGAAGTCAGCGATTTCTCTTCTGAGGAGAATCTCAATATTTACAACGTTTCGATTCGCAACGTTGTTGGTTACTCCGCTGGAGGACATCAGATTATCCGATTGCTCAACGCTTCTGGGATAAAGATTTATCGCATTACGATCGACGGAGTAATCGACACGTCGCCGGAGGGAGTTGTCGACCGCGCGACGATCAGGATAGGCGACGCTAATCCCGCTTGGGGAGGCGTTACGCCCCTTGGGGACACGTACGGAATTATGATAACAAATATTCAATCGCAATCTCGGGAAGCGGCGCTTATTGCCGGTTCTCTTGTCGATTCCAGCATTACGAACGTTATTAATTACCATCCGGATGTTAAGGGCGTCGGGTTTGAATCTGGCGAGGAGAATGTGAAGAACGTTCGTATCGATCCTTTTGTGAATGTTGGAACGGAACGCTGAGCTTTTGTCTTTACAAAGAAAGACGGCGTTTGACCGACGAACTTCGTTCAAACGCCGTTTCTTGTCGGCTGAAAGCTTTGCAAGGCGTCATTCATTGACAGGTTGGATCTCTTTCCAATGTTCTTGACCGTATTCTTTGACGGGCGCGCGCGCCGGTTTGTCGGGGGTGAGCTTATTTGCTGTAAAGAAGACTTGACCGGCGACTTCAGGAGATTGCGCCATGTATTCGAGTTGCCTTTTAAGGTGTTGCGGATCTCGCCACGCTTCCGTTTTGGACTCTGGATCGACGCGATATGCCGCTGTCCCAATATATAATTTGACTTTTGTGTCTTTGACGACGTCGGACCACCAATCGGTCAAGATTGTAAAATCGGCGATTTCATAGCCGATGTGCCAGTAGATTTGCGGGACGACGTAATCGATCCATTCGTTTTTAATCCAGGTCCGCACGTCTGCGTAAAGACTGTAATAGCATTCGTTTCCGCGCGTGTCGCTGCCGAGAGGGTTATTCGATTTATTCGCCCAGATACCAGCGGGACTCACGCCCCATACGACGTTCGGACGGGCTTTGTGGATCGCTTTCCCCGCCTCTTTGATGAGAAGATTGACGTTGTGTCTTCGCCAGTCTTCAATATTGTCGAAATCTTTTCCGTATTTTTCAAAGGTCTTTTCGTCTTCGGTCAAGTTGCGCGCCGGATAGAAGTAGTCGTCAATGTGGATACCGTCGACGTCGTAGTTTTCAACAATTTCGACCATACCGGCAACGACAAGTTTGCGCACGGCGGGAACGCCCGGATTCAAGTAAACATGGTCGCCGTGTTGGAACGTCCATTTGGGACGCATAAGCGCCACGTTGTTTTCCGCCAGGTCTTCAAGCGTTGTTTTCCCGGTGGTTACGCGATACGGATTGACCCATGCGTGGAGCTGCATCCCGCGTTGGTGGGCGCCTTCGACCCAGTATGCGAGCGCGTCGAAATCTTGGTCGGGCGCTTTGCCTTGCTCGCCGGAGAGGAAGCTCGACCATGGGTAGTATTTCGACGGATAGAACGCGTCGCCCATGGGGCGCGCTTGCAAGAAGATAGCGTTGAGGCGTAATTCTGCGGCTAGGTCAAGGATCGCGTCCGCTTCAGCGCGCATTTGCTCGGCAGTTAAGCCTGGCTTGGACGGGAAGTCGATATTGGAGACGGTCGAGACCCAAACGCCGTGCAGTTGTTCGGTTTCGTCTTTAGCAAAAGCCGCCGTTGAAAGGATTAGAGCGCTCAGCGCGACGATTAGGCTGAAACGGAGAGACAGTTTGTTTAGGGACATTTGTTGAAATCCTTTGAGGACTGCTTGTTCGTTCTTGTGGGTCCTAATATCGGGAAATGATTTCGAACGAGGGGCAAGCGATGGGAAATCAATGGGTTGAAATGACAATAGAACTTAATGTTCTCATCATATTTCCATATTTGGCCTATGTGCTCTTCTAGTAAATTCTTGAGTCTTTGTACATATGCATGGGTTTTTGTCAGCAGCGCTAATCTATAATCTTGGGTATTTTTAATAGTCTTTCTCTGTGATCGCTAGCAATATTACAAGGGGTATTATTACTGGTCGTTCATCTGCAACAAAAATGCCTGTTCTATAATTTGCATAACGTCGTCTAATTTATCTAGACTTTTAAACTTTACCTCGACGTCTCCATTTCCCCATCTGCCAAGTCCGGTGACGTCTGAGCAAATCCCTTTCGGATCCACAACGTCAGAATATTTCATGTTCACTCTCAAACGAAGACACGATTTCTGAATGACAACGTAAACAAAGTTCGTTTCAAACTTATAAGTCACATAATGTTTTCGAAACTCACGCTTAACGTTATTGTCAAGATTTAGAATTCGAGTATTGAGTCTCTCAAAGAGAGACCTAGTGAGCGCGCTCAAATATTGGTAGCTCTCCAACGTATATTGATTCTGAGGTTCTTTTGTTTGTTGGTAGGGAGCAAGTTCTTCTTCACTTAGAACAGGATATGGCCATTTCTTTTTCGCAATCTCACCGAGGCTTTCTGCACGCTCAACCACTTGCTCTTCACCCCATCGAGATTGAGCAACAACATACTTATTGAGACGAAGGGCGCTTTCTTTAAAACCACCGTTCATATTCATTTTTTGCCGAAAGCTCGCATCGCTCATTTCTGAGTTGTACGCTGTCAACGTCAGGTTTCCAATCGTGTGCAAATATTTTTTCTGGATATCTTTCCAATCGCTTCCTAACTCGTCTTTCCACTCGTTGGACAAATGTTTGTTTTGGGGAATGATGTGTTCAACTGTTAAGTTCTCAACAGAGACCACAGATTTATTGTCCCAATTTTCCAGGCTGCCAAGAATATAGCGGCAACGATTCATGTTATAGACGTCCCTCGAAATGAATGTTTCGATGAATTGATCGTCGGTTGGAAAGACTTTATAGGTTTCTAATAGAATGAAGAAGGCCTTGACAGAAACAACATAGTCGTGCTCTCTGACGTCGTTCTTCATAGTAGCAAAAGTTTTGTTTAGTGAGTTGGTTGGTATATCACAGACTGCACGACGCAGTACATAACTGATACAGAGTTGAATAATTTCTCTGAGTTCTTCTATCGTAATGACGTCTTTGGCAAAATCAGAATGAGCTTTCAAAAGAAACGGATAGGCAACTTCCATTCTAATTGCCTTCATCTCTCCATACAGCGCTTTTAGTTTCGTGTCCGTGCTTCTCACAAAATGCATATCGCTATAATACTGCGCAAAGACAAGTATGTCTTTGCACAATTCAACAATGTTAATTTTGCTTCTGCTATGATAGGCGCGGAATTCTTTGAAAACTTCCTTTTTTCTTGGAATTCTCCCTAACTTCATCGTTAGGTAATTCCTGAAAAAATCGTCAAGCAACTGGCTTTGATGTTCATAATCAAAAAGCAATTCTGTTGGACGCCAGATATTGTTATAGACATTAGCCTGAGAGTCTGGATCCAGACCCATTAGTAAATAGTTCCGGACAAGGTCCGAATCACTCAAATCCATACCTGTCGAGTTGAGGCTCTCAAAAATCGCTTGTGGATCATCGCATTGACGATCAAGAACGATATCAACAATTTGCAATTTGCCAATTGCGTCGTACAAGTCTTCTGGAGCAATCTCACGCTTACGAATTTGTTGGAAAAAGAAGTCATAGTTTTCCAACACTCGAGATTTCTTCTCCATTGGCGTCGGTTTGTTTTCAAGCTTCGCAATTAACATTTCTTTGTCGGATTGCGTTAAGATCAGCTTATACTTTTGATCGCCTGATTCGTACTGATTGACCAACAGCGTATTCGTTATCTTGTTCGGATTAACTCCACATTCTGGGTTTGACGCGGCATAATCGCGCAAGGCTAAAAGCAACAAAGTCAGAGTTGTCAGTCTTTGCTGACCGTCAATAATCATTGCTAGCGTAAAGCCAGCAGGCGCCTCCTCGTCGATTCGAACGATAGAACCAATAAAATGACCTTCTCTTTTGGTTGTGTGAAGGTTAATAATGTCGTTCCACAATCGAGCGCATTGTTCATAGCCCCAGTTGTAAGTTCTTTGGTATAGTGGTATCAAATACTGGCAGGTTCCGCCAAGGTATTTGTAAATATTGCTTTTAAACGCGTTCATAGTTCTTTCATTTTGTCTATTCAGAGCACATACAGGCTTTGACGTTAACTCCCATAATCACATCTTGCAGAGGCATGAAATTGATATATCTGCCTTATCGTATAAAGGTTAAGAGATTTTATGCGCACAATCCCTTAGCAAATAGTACACAAGTACGCAGATAAAATCAAGCGCCAGCAGGCATAAAATGACCGATAAATGAAAAAATAGTTGCAATTTGGACCAATTATGGCAAATTGTGGTCTTCTGGAGTAGATTACGCCTTGTTGCTAGCGCTATGCTCGTCATTAAAAAGGAATTTATTCATCGTGATCCCATTCGTTGAACTGCCCGGGCAGGCTCGAATTGACGGAGGCCCAGAAAGGATGTTGCCGGTCGGCTCGCGTTCTTGCGTCTTCGAGCATCACTCTTGCGCTTGCGGGCACGATTCCGTTTTGCGGCGTCAATTTCTTTCCGTTAAAGACAACCTCCATTTTTCTGTTGAAGTCGAGTTGCTCAGGAGAAAGAAAGACAACGCCTCGATCAGCGGTCGATCTAATTCGCAAACTATTGTCGACGATTCTAAAGAACTCGGTTTTCCCGCGCCGGTAACCATGCCCTTGCAGGTTTGCAAAGAGCGGGTCGATCATCGATTTTTCTGGGAAATCAAAAAGTTCGACAGACCAGAAAAAATTGTCCCAGGGTCGAATCGAATAGACGATCCTTTCTTCTTGAGAATAGAAACGCCTTACTTTCATCGTCATCCAGTCGAAGACGCGAACGGTTTCCTCGGAAAAGGGTTCTGCGCCGCGCCCTTTGAATTGAACGTACGTCATATCGAAGGGGGTGGAAAGGTCCATGCCCCAATCGAGCGTTTCTCGACTTGCCGCGAGTTTGCCGCCGTCGAGTTCACCGCCAATGGCGTAGAGGGGCACGAATTCCCCATTGCGTTTCAGCAGGGGCGTGATGTAGGTCGCCGCTCCGCAGATTGGAATGCAGCCTGCCCAGAGGTCGGGATGCGCCAGGGCGACGTCCCACGCCAGGTCGCCTCCGCCTTGGAAGCCGGAGATGTAGACGCGGTCGGTATCGATGGAGAACGTTCGGCACGCGTCGCGCAAAGTGTACAAAACGGCGGCGCACGCCGTTGCGGAGTGGTCGTAACCGGCGTTTGTTTCGGACCATTGCGGCGCGACGACAATGTATCCGAACCGCGTCGCTTGTCCGTATCGTTCGTTGACTTTTTTGCCTTGCGCGTTGGTCTTTTCGACCCAAGGTCCGCACCACCAGTTGAGCTGCTGCTGGGTGGTCGAGCGTTCTCCGCGCAAAGAGACGATCGTTGGATATTTACGGTTAGGGTCGTATTCAGGGGGCAGCTGGACGTCGTACGTGAAGGTTTTGCCGCTTTGGAACGATGGGACGGAGAGCGAGTACTGATAGGGTTTGTCTCTTGTCGAGCGCGGCGGACTTTTAGGCGGCTTCATTGTCGTGAGGATTCTCGCAATGTGTTGCGGACTCGAGGCTTCTTCTGCTCGAATTTCTTCCCATAGCGCCTGCCTTTGTTGCGGTCTGTGTTCGAGCAGGTAACGCCGCACAAGCTGCCGGACGCGATAGAGCGAGACGGCGATTTCTAACCGGTTGTCCGAGGCGACGTTCCCGACAAGCCAGCCGCTCAGTCCAACGGCGAGTTTTTGCGAATCTGTCAGCGAGCCGTCCGCTTCCGACTGTTCGAACGCGGCAAACCTGCCTAACGTGTTGTTGTTCAGTTCCTTATTGATTTCAACGACGATTGAACTGGCGCCTTTTTTCAGTTCAGGGTCCTCGACCGTTTCGAGG
>MTKW01015089.1_pt1 | contig 11272 bp, 10 predicted proteins | sample 1042761 | NCBI WGS metagenome assembly MTKW01 (sample SAMN06205366, study PRJNA360243) | anaerobic digester metagenome | biome: Wastewater treatment plant; feature: Anaerobic digester sludge; material: sludge; isolation source: anaerobic digester fed with sludge from wastewater treatment plant ...
CGCTCTTTGGAGCACAGAATTACCGCACCGATCGGGTCTCCTTCAGCAATGATAGGAGCGATCACTTCACTGGAGTATTTGCACTCTTCTTCTTCATCATCGGTCAGACAGACATTGCAAACAGCGTGTTCACCTGCTTTGGCGATCAGCACGGGTTTCCTTTCCTCCATCACCTGTTCCACTGCAGGTCCTATCGGTTTATTTAAAAACTCCTTTTTGGGTGCACCCGCTACCGCAATTATGTTATCACGGTCGGCAATACAGGCGATATGACCAATTGCCTCATGCAGAGAATCAGCATATTCCTTGGCAAAATCACCCAGTTCATTGATGGGTGAGTATTTCTTAAGAATTACCTCTCCTTCCCGGTCTACAAAGATTTCGAGGGGATCCCCCTCCCGAATTCGTAGGGTCCGGCGAATCTCTTTCGGAATTACAACACGACCTAGATCATCAATGCGTCGAACAATACCTGTAGCCTTCAAGTTCTATCCCCCCTTTATAAGAATCTTCAGGAATAGTATATAACCAAATTGGGGGATTTATTCATTTTTTTCCATGCTTAAGTTGATAATTTTACCCTTTCCATCCTTGAACTGGTGATAAAGCTAAAAGGTAAACACACCGGAAAAAATTATTTTATTAAACCTCATAATCAGGGTGCCAGAAAAGCCAACTGTTCATTCTCAATTTCTCTTGATATTCACTGAACTTCTCCTGCTTTTTCTGAGCGATCAGCTGCTGGGAAAGGCTGTCCTTGACCTCCTCATATGTAGCGGTGCCAGCATCCTTTTTATCGAAACACCAGATCACATGGTAGCCGAACTCAGTTTTCACAGGCTCCTGACTGAACTCACCGGGAGAAAGGGTGAAGGCAGCATTTTTAAACTCCTCAGCAATGCCGGTGTCGTTTTTGCCGATATAGCCTAGAATTCCCTTATTTTGTTTTGCTGAGGGATCAATGGATTTCTGTTCAGCCAGCTTCTCGAAATCGGTTCCCTGTTTAAGTTGAGCAATAAGATCCCTGGCCTCTTCCTCAGTTTCCACCAGAATATGGCCCACCTTGACCCGCTCCGGCATAACCAGCATATCCTTATATTCCTGGTAAGCCTCCTGGATCAATTTTTCCTCAACGGTCACATCCTTTGTTATGTAATCCTGCAGTTTATCGATCATCATCACTTTCTTAAGTGTTTCCCTGTACTGATCTTCGGTCATTCCCTCCTGCTTTAGAATCTGCCGGAAATTCTCAGCTCCGCCCGCTTGCATCTGATCCAGCAATAACTGCTGATTGATCTCACCTTCACTGACCTGGAGGCCACAGTTGACCGCTGCCTGGTGCAGCAAAGCATAATCGATCAACTGGAATAAGGTCTGCTGCCGCAGCTGCTTTTTCAGTGCTTCACCTTCATCACCCTGGAAATCAACACCATAATAGGTCTCAAAAAACTTCTCTGCCAATGCTGTTTCTCTATCCAGTTCCGCACGGGATATTTTTATGCCATTGACCTGGACGATCCAGTCTCCACTATATACCCGCCATGCCCAAATACCTCCCACAGCAATGATGAGAATGAACACCAGTATCTGCGGCAGATATGAAACAATTTTTCTGGTCTTTGCTGCTGTTTCCAATAACTTTCCTCCTCAAAAAAACAAATTGAAAAGACCTTCGCCACTCTCTACAAATCTCCTGCTGTCGAAAAACGTTAAAGAACTGGGATATGCTCCTTGCAGTAGAGAGATACTTTTTTACTGCTGCTGGCTGCTGATTAACGCTTTTTTTAGACTTTTCACCAGATCTTTTGGTGCCAACCCTCTGGTATCTATACGGATCTCCAGCCCTGCAATTGTAGAAAAGCTGAGGCGTTTCCCGAAAATGCGGCTCCAGGCAGCAAACTGCTCACCATGCAGTGCTGAGCCATTATCAAAACGTATTGCCATGGTATGTCTGTTATGCTGAACATCTTTGATTCCCAACTGGGCAGCCCTGACCCTGATCAAAGCCAGGTCAAAAAGATAAACAACCTGATCAGGCATCCTACCAAACCGGTCACGCAGCTCTGCTGCCAGTTCCTTTACCTCCTCCAGGCTTTCCACCAAGGCAAGGCGGCGGTAAATCTCCACCTTCTCCCTGCCATCTCTGATATAATCATCAGGCAGATAGGAGTCAACCCGTAGATCAAAGAGAGGAGCCGCGGCTTTTTTCTCAGGCACCTTTTCCCCTCTCAGTTCTTTCACTGCTTCCTGTAACAGTTGGTTGTACAGGTCAAACCCAACAGCAGCCATATGGCCGTGCTGTTCTGCTCCCAGGATATTTCCCGCACCCCTGATTTCCAGGTCCCGCAGGGCAAGTTTGAAACCTGAACCGAATTCAGTAAACTCCTGCAGTGCCCGCAGCCTTTTTTCCGCCTGTTCGGTGAGCACTTTGTCCCTGTTAAAGGTAAAATAGGCATAAGCCAAACGGTTGGAGCGGCCAACCCGCCCGCGCAGCTGATAAAGCTGAGACAGACCAAACCAATCGGCATTCTCCACAATCAGGGTGTTGGCATTGGGAAAGTCCAGACCGCTTTCAATAATGGTTGTACAGACCAAACATTGGAATTTGTGGTTAAGAAACTCCCACATCACCTTTTCCAGGTCATCCTCCTTCATCTGCCCATGAGCTACCCTGAAGGTTGCCTCAGGCACCAACCCCTGTAGATAGCGAGCAGTACGAAAGATGGTCTGCACCCTGTTGTGAACATAAAACACCTGGCCGCCCCGCTGAATCTCTTTAAGAATAGCTTCCCTCACCACTTCAGGATTGTATTCCAAAACATAGGTCTGCACTGGAAGGCGGTCCTCAGGAGGTGTCTCAATAAGGCTCAGATCCCGTACCCCACCCAGAGACATCTGCAGTGTGCGGGGAATAGGTGTGGCGGTCATGGTCAGAACATCCACATTGGCTTTCAGCATTTTGATCTTTTCTTTATGGGCCACACCAAATCTCTGCTCCTCATCAACCACCAGAAGCCCCAAGTCTTTAAAAACCACATCTTTGGAAAGGAGGCGGTGTGTACCGATAATTATATCCACCAATCCTTTTTTCAGATTATTGATGGTTATCCTCTGCTCAGCTGCGCTCCTGAATCTGCTCAACATCTCCACCTGTACAGGATAGCTGGCAAAACGCTCCTTAAAGGTGAGGTAATGCTGCTGGGCAAGCACTGTTGTAGGAACCAGTACTGCCACCTGTTTCCCATCCTGAACAGCCTTAAAAGCAGCCCGTATGGCCACTTCGGTCTTGCCAAAACCCACATCCCCACAAAGCAGCCGGTCCATAGGACGGGATTTTTCCATATCAGCCTTTACCTGGTGGATGGCCTCCATCTGGTCCGGAGTCTCCTCATATGGGAATAGCTCCTCAAACTCCTTCTGCCATACTGTATCAGGAGAGAATGCATACCCTTTTGTCCGCTCACGCTCCGCATAGAGAGCCAGCAAATCCTGGGCCAGTTCCTGAACCCGTTTTTTAACCCGCTGTTTGAGCCGTGTCCAGTCACCCCCTCCCATCCGTGAGAGGCGGGGTGTAGCCCCTTCAGGACCCACATATTTCTGGACTAGATCTACCTGATCCACAGGCACAAAAAGCCTGGCATCCCCTGCATAGGCGATCTCCAGATAATCCCTTTTACTGCCATCTGTTTCTTTCTCAGCAATGCCCAGATAGCGCCCGATCCCCTGGTGAACATGCACCACATAATCCCCTGGGCTGAGATCTGACAGGCGGCCAGCAGTTTTCTGGCGGTGCCGTGGTTTAGACTTCCCCCGCCCATACAGTTCCCTGGCGGTAATCACTGCTAACACCCCAGGCAACTCAAACCCCTGCCTCAACAAACCGGTTGCTACCTGCAGGCGCCCTTCAACCAGGTCCTTCTGCCATTTGTCCGCAGGGAGAAAAGAGATTTCCCGATCCCTTAACTCCCTCTCCAACTGCTTCAAACTGCTCTCTGCACCGGTGAGAAGGAGAATGGTGATCTTTTTCCTCAGCATCTCCTTGAGTTCCTGAGCCAACAGATCAGGACGGCCCAGAAAAGGCCGCATCTCCTTGATAGTGATGGTGACCAGGGCTTTCGGTTTGATCACGCTTATCCTTGTCAGCAGATGGGTAAAACAGACCAGAGGAAAGGCCTCTATGCTGTCAAAGAGCTGATCCTCGCTAAAGTAGTATTCCTGCCAGGGAGTAAAAGAGCCTCCCTCCTGAAAGAGGCGCCTGTAATCGGACTCCAGGAGTGCGGTACGCCCTTTTATCTGTTCCGGCAAACGCCCGGGATCATCCAGAATAACCAGCGAATCCTCTGGCAGATAATCCAAAAGAGACACCTGCTCAGGGTAAAAATAGGGCTGCACCAGGTTTAAAGAACCACCGGTCCCGGTTCTAGCCATCTCCAAGAGCCTGTTCGCCCTCTGCTGCAGGCGTAGCAGGGCGTTTTTGTTCCCCTTCAGCTGTGTGCGCCTCTTTTTATAAGCCTGATCGATCCTCTCTTGAGCTGCTTTTGCCAGTTCGGGATCATAGATAAACTCCCGAACCGGCCAGATCCTTACCATATCAAGGCTATCAGCGGAACGCTGGGTTTCCGGGTCCATTGTTTTCAGTGAGGTGATTTCATCCCCCCAGAATTCAATACGGACAGGAGAGCCGTAAAAGGGATAGATATCCACAATATCCCCCCTTACAGCAAACTGCCCGGGCGCTTCAGCGGTTTCCAACCGTTCATAACCCGCCTGGACCAGCAGCAGGCAAAGTTCATTGTAATTGTACTCCTGGTTAACCTCCAGTGTAATAACACCTTTTTCCCAGCAGAGAGGAGGGATCAGTTTGGGCAGCAGGGCTTCAACGGAAGCAACAACCAACACCTGTCCTTCCCTGGCCCGCAGGGAGGCCAGGGTCTCTAGACGCTTGGCAGCTGGTTCCCTGCTGGCAGCCACCACCTCAAAGGGAAGGGCTTCAGCAGGGTCAAAAACGAAAACACTTCTATCAGGCAGCAGCTGCTCTAAGTCCGCAGCCCAGCTGTTTACCTGATCCTGCCCTGGCACGATGACCAGGAGTGCACCTTTAAACCCACCCTTTAAAAACAGAGATACTGCACTGACAGGTCCAGCAGAACCTGATACCCCTGAAATCAGCAGGGGCAGTTCTCTTTTCTTGACAGCATAAAGAGCCTCCTGGAAACCTGGTATTGTTTCTAGTATATTGTTCATACAACCACCTATTTAGACCAATGGAAAATGAGGCAGGGCCAGGGCAAGCCCCCCTTAAACTTTCCTCACTGTTCATTATATCATTCGAAAGAAGGCTTTTATACACTCCAGGATGTTCTAGTTTATACCTGCCGATTGTTTTCCTGAACTCATTCAGTTGAACTCGCTCTAAGATTCGTAGACGACAGCTGACAGGCAAATAATGACGCCATCATCTTTAGAAGTCAGAGGCCGGAAGTCTGATGTCGGATTAGGTCGATGCACTAGCGCCAAGCCAATTCCAACGATACCAACGACTAATGACCAATAAAGAACCCCGCCTTGCAGAAGACGGGGTTTTGGGCTGCGTTTTTGTCAACGTACACCTGTTGGCACAAACATATCAATAATGCCGACAATGGCAGCTGCAATAAGCGCTCCCAGTACGGTCACCCTCAGATCCGGGATAATGAACTGGAGCAGGTAAAAGATCACAGCTGATACCACAAAACCCACTCCGCCGCGGGCATAAGGAGAAACATTGCGGCCGAAAAGGGTTTCCAGTGCAAATCCGATCACTGCGATAAGCACAGCCGCCAGTAAAGCATGCCAGAAAGTCAGTCTGGTAAAACCGGGGGTAATGTAGCTCACAACCATCAAGACGATCGCAGCCACTATAAATCTTATAATGTGAGCCAACCAACCCTGGTTAAGCATACCTGATACTCCGGCACCTGTATCACCGCGGGTCCCTTTATCCTCATCTGCCATTTTGTCACCTCCCCCCTGGCCAAACTATGCCCTTGCTGTTTGGCAGCAGGAAGCATTATCCATAGTTTAACCAGAATAGGGGAATTCATGCATTTATTCGGCTGGCAGACCAAAATTAAGTCAAATTCTTCTATTATAACGGTTCATGGCTGTTTCAATCCCCATCTTTACCCAACAGCAGGCAGCATCTGCAGCCAACTCCCAAACATCCTCTAATGCTGAGCGCTCCTCCAGGGAAAAGGGCTTTAGAACATACTCCACAACATCCTCACCTGCAGGGGGGCGTCCGATGCCGATTCGCAGCCGGGCAAATGATTGGCACTGGAGGCAGTCGATAATGGACTGCACCCCCTTATGACCCCCTGATCCTCCACCGGGTCGCAGCCTGATGCTTCCCACAGGCAGATCCAGGTCATCATGGATCACCAGCATGTCTTCAGGGTCTAAATTCCAGTAGGATAAAAGGGCCTCCACGGCTTCCCCGCTGAGATTCATATAGGTAAGGGGCCGTACTAACATCACCGCTGTGCCATCTACCTGCACAGGACAGATGCTGGCCAGGCGGCGGAAATCCTTCCATTCCCCACGATTCCCGGCTATCCTTTCGACAACCGCAAACCCTGCATTGTGACGTGTCCGGGCATAGCGGTGGCCGGGGTTTCCCAATCCGATGATCACCTTTTCCGGTGACCCGGTGCGGCCGCCCGGGCGCAACCACTCCTGCAGCCGCTTGAACATTTATTCCTCTCCTTGTTCTGATGAGTCAACTTCTACTTCCTCAGCAACCTCTTCTTCTGCCTCTTCTTCCTCTTCCTCAACTGTCGGTGCAACAACTAAAGCGATCACCGATTCCGGTTCAGACAGAATCTGTACACCTTCAGGGGCTTCTAAATCCCCAACTGTAACCTGTTCGCCAATATCCAGTCCGCTGATATCAATCTCAATTTGCTCAGGCAGTTTAGTGGGCAGACAGGACACAGCCACCCCTCGCAGCATGTGCTGTAAAATTCCGCCCTTCTGTACACCCTGTGGCTCTCCAATGAGGACAACCGGGATCTCAGTTTGTATCTCCTGGGTGAGCTCTATTTGGAAAAAATCCGCATGCAGCAGCTCCCGGCGGAGAGGGTCACGCTGGACCTCACGGCACATGACCAGATAGCTTTCTCTCTTTTCCCCCTTATCCACATCCAAATCGATCAGGGTGCTGCCGATAACGTTGTTGTTAAGGATATACTCCAGCTCCTTTGTAGAAACCTTAATCGGCATATTCCCCACACCCTTACCATAAAGGACCGCTGGGGTTTCCCCTTTGCGGCGCAGGGCGCGTACAGCCTCTTTAGAACTGCGCTCCCTGTATTGAGCAGATAATTTGACTGTCTCCATTTACAAACACTCCTGTTTACTTAATTTTATCCATGAATCACGCAAAAGTTCATACCCTAGTTTAGCCTGAAGAATAAAGAAAAATCAAGAGATGACGGAAATAATCTCTCTTCAGACTTTCCAGGCATACCCTTTTATCTGGACCAATATATTTTAACAGAGTTACTGCCAAGATGCATATATTTTGCTTATCCAAGGAGGCGATATCCTGTGCGCAAGAGTCGTCAGTATCTTTCCCTTCCTGTGGTCACACTGGAGGAAGGAAAAGAGATCGGTCGCATCAGGGGGGTGGTGGTCAACCCTCAGGCCGGGGAAATAGCAGCACTGATCGTGCAGCGGGGCCATATCTTTCCCGAACAAAAGGTAATCCCCTACCCTAGGGTAGTGAGTGTAGGCAATAATGCATTAACCATCCAGAAGGCCAGCAGTGCAGAACGGCTTGCCAGCCTGCCCCAGATCCTCAACCTGGTCAAAGAAAATGTCCAGCTAAAGGGTTCCCGGATTATCACTGAAGAAGGCACTTCACTGGGCCATGTTGTAGAATACCTTGTGGACCCGGCAACCGGCAAAATAGAAGCTTTCGAAGTAACCGCAAGCCCTGCTGCCAGCCTTTGGAAGGGAAAGGCCTACCTCCCTGCATCTGAAGTGCGCACCATCGGCAAAGATGTCCTTGTGGTGCGTCAGGGAGCAGAGGAAAATCTGCAGCATAATGAAGGAAAACTATCAGAGGGTGTCAAAAACCTGAAAAATACCACCAACCGCTTTCTAGAAAAGGCACGCAAACTGCAATCCAAGATGCAGGGGGAGGAAGATGAACAGGAACAACCTCCCCCCAAAGACGATGAACCAACTTCATAACAATTACTCAAAGAGTTTGCTCACAGAAAGATCCTCATGGATGCGGATAATAGACTCGCCAAAGATAGGGGCCACTGTAAGCACTTTCAATCTGGAAAACCGTTTCTCTGGGGGAACAGGTATTGTATTGGTCACCACAACCTCCTTCAGCGGAGAGGCATCCAAACGTTCTCTGGCAGGACCTGAGAGCACTGGGTGGGTACAGCAGGCATAAACATCCTTCGCACCCCGCTCCAGCAATGCCTCTGCAGCCTTGACAATGGTGCCGGCTGTGTCAATGATATCATCCACCAAAATCGCTGTTCTCCCCTTGACATCACCCACCAGGTGCAGCACTTCAGCAACATTGGGGTGTGGTCTGCGCTTATCAACAATCGCTATGGTGGTTTCCAGGCGGCTGGCCAGGTCTCTGGCCCTGGCAACCCCACCAACATCAGGAGAAACAACAATAGGATCTTCGATGCCTAGGCTCTGGAAATACTCCGCCAGAATGGGCACACCCAATAGGTGGTCCACCGGAATATCAAAAAACCCCTGTATCTGCCCGGCGTGAAGATCCATGGCAAGAACCCGGTTAGCCCCGGCAGCGGTGATCAGATCAGCCAGCAGTTTGGCTGTTATCGGGTCCCGTGCCTTTAACTTGCGGTCCTGGCGNNTTGCGGGCGTAACCGTAATAAGGAAGCACCGCGCAGATGCGGCGTGCTGAAGCGCGCTTTAAAGCATCGATCATGATCAGAAGTTCCATAACATTCTGGTTGGCAGGAGGACAGGTTGGTTGAATAACAAAAACATCAGCTCCTCTGACACTCTCATCAATGGCTACAGAGATTTCTCCATCGCTGAAGTAAGAAACTCTAGATTTCCCCAACCCGATACCCAGGTAGGCTGCGATCTCTTCCGCCAGTTCCGGATTGGCGTTTCCGGTAAAAATCTTTAACTTTTTTGTGTAAAGCAACAAACTGATCCCCTCTTTCCCACTGCTTTCCTTCACTTGCACTTGCCTTAATCCCCTTTTCTCTTCTTTTTTTCCTTCCAATCAGGTATGACCGTTTGCTTATTGCGCTCTAAAGCCAAAGACCCTGAAGGGACATCCTTGGTGATGGTTGACCCAGCGCCGATCACCGCATCTTTACCTACACGGACAGGAGCCACCAGATTGGTGTTGCTCCCGACAAACACCCCGTCTTCAATGACAGTCTGATATTTTTTTACGCCATCATAGTTGCAGGTAATGGTTCCGGCACCGATATTGACACCCTCTCCCACTATAGTATCCCCAACATAACTCAAATGAGGTATTTTGCTCCTTGATCCAACTGTTGCCTTTTTCAGTTCGACAAAATCACCTACTTTGACATGATCAGCCAATTGATTACCGGGACGCAAATAGGCATAAGGCCCGATCTGACTGTGGTCCCCGATGGTGGTGTCCACCACCACAGAGAACTGTACAGCAACACCTTCCCCTAACCGGGCATCTATCAGCCGGGCTCCGGGCCCGAGAGTACACCTAGGGCCTACTTCGGTTTTTCCCTCCAGAAAAGTAAAGGGATAAATCACTGTATCCCGACCAACCCTGACACCTTTATCAATATAAGTTGTTGCCGGATCCAAGATGGTCACTCCCCCATCCATTAAACGCTGGCATTCCCTCTGCCGCAAAACCTTTTCTGCGGCTGCCAGCTGAGCCCGATCATTAATCCCTTTTGTTTCCTGCACAGGCGCAACAACTGCTGTGACCAGGTGCCCATCTTCTCGCAGCAGATGAATACAATCGGTCAGATAGTATTCTCCCTGCTTATTATCGGGATTTAATCTATGAATAGTGTCTTCCAGAGCCTTTTTGGTAAAGGCATAGGTCCCTGTATTGATTTCCTTTATTTCCTTCTGCTCAGCTGTGGCATCACAATCCTCAATAATGGCATCAACAAAACCGTCCTTACCCCTGACAATCCGGCCATATCCTTTAGGATCATCGAATATACCGGTGAGGACCGCCGCGGCGGAACCGGTATTCTGCTGTTCTCTGATCACTTTCACCAGTGTATCTGCTGTCAAAAGAGGGGTATCCCCACAAACAACCAGCACATCCCGGCAATCAGCGGAAAGATAGGGCAGGGCCTTTAAAACCGCGTCCCCTGTACCCAGCTGTTTCTCCTGGAGAGCATAAGTATAATCAGTGCCCAGGGTTTCCCTGACCATTTCCGCACCCTGTCCGATCACAACTATGATCTCTTTGATACCGGCCTCTTCTACCGCATCCAGAACATGACGGACCAGAGGTGCTCCAGCTATACGATGCAGCACTTTAGGTATATCTGAGTGCATCCTTTTTCCCTGACCTGCTGCAAGTACCACCGCTCCAACTTTATCCATTGTTCTTCACTCCCTGAGTGAATCAGACTTCAATCAACTACAGTATGAAAAAACAATAAAAAAGGGAATGCCCGATTCCCCTCTAAATATTCATGAACACTAAAGAATCTCTCTTATTCCATCTCCTGGTAAGCCTTTAAGATCGCATCCTGAATAACCTGTCTGGCTTCAGATGTGATGGGATGGGCAATATCACGAAATTCCCCAGCAGGTGTTCTCTTGCTGGGCATAGCAATAAACAACCCCTTCTCACCCTCGACAACCTTTATATCATGCACCACAAAAGCATCATCAAATGTCACCGAACAGACAGCCTTCATTCTGCTCCCATCCTGGCTCACCTTGCGGATACGCACCTCTGTAACCTGCATAAAATTATTGACCTCCCCTTTAGTGCGGTTATTATTTGCCTTGTGTATTCGCCAAGATAGTTGAGATTCCTGCTAAAAAATAAGAAATAAAGTTATTATTCGCAAACTAGCTCCTCAGCAAGTTCTAAATCCGCAGGTTTGTCCACATCTACCCCAATTTCTGCATAAGATGTGATCACCGCAGAACCCCTGGCCCCCACCAACTGGGACACTCTGCGCTCCGCCTCAGCGATGGTAAGCTGCCCAAAGAAGTATTTCCATAACATCCCGAACCCAACAAGTCTGGCCAA
>MTKW01029184.1_pt1 | contig 11269 bp, 8 predicted proteins | sample 1042761 | NCBI WGS metagenome assembly MTKW01 (sample SAMN06205366, study PRJNA360243) | anaerobic digester metagenome | biome: Wastewater treatment plant; feature: Anaerobic digester sludge; material: sludge; isolation source: anaerobic digester fed with sludge from wastewater treatment plant ...
CTTTAACCCTTGACGCAAGCATGGAAATCAATACAATAAAAATCGAAAATACTAACGTTTACAGTGGCCCTAAGAAAGGGGTACAGTCAGGGTCAAGGCGCTGTCAAACAGGTCAAACATCCGTATTTGTTGAGGATCAACTAATTTTCGCATAATTGCTCCAAGTCATTGACATATAATGGGTTAAATTACATGTCACCGACGGCACTTGTCACCATTAAAATTTATATAAGTCCATTATTTTTCGACTATTTATAAAAATTTTTGCCGGTCATGCACTTTTGACAGAGGCATCAAACTTGATCTAAAATGGCGTTGTCGAATTAATACAGGGCTCAGGATTTTTCCAGCATCGCCGCGGCGATGGCGGCCTGGCCGAGGGCGATACCGCCGTCGTTGGCCGGGATCCGTGTTTTCCATAATACACAAAAATCATCGTCTTTCAACTGTCTTATCAGTCGCTCGGCCAGATAACGGTTGCAAAAGACCCCGCCGCTGAGGGCCGCGGTGGTGATGCCGGTTGCCGCACGGGCCATTTGCGCTAACGTCAACAGGGCCAGACTGACGGTGTTATGAAAGCGCGTCGCAATGGCACCGGTGTCCCGACCGCTGCGAATATCCTGAATGATCCCTTCGAGTATCGGTTCATGTCGCCACTGCCATAGCCGCTCGGTTTGGTCTATCTGAATCGGGTAGGCACCCTCAATGTCGGGTCGGGTTATGGCCTCCAGCGCCATCGGCAGCTCGGCCTCAAATCGATTGACCGTACCGAGGCCCAGCATCGCCGCCACAGCGTCAAACAGTCGTCCCAGACTCGATGTCGGCGTGGTGTTTAGCCTCTTGGCAATCTGCGCGCAGATCAGCCGTTGTTTGCCGGCATCCGGCTCAATGCGGTCCAACAGATCGCCGTAGGACTCCAGCGTCGCGGCCTCCCCCTGAGCCGACAGCAAACCGATCAGCGGGCGAACAGCCTCTTTGGCTGCCTTATCCCCCCCGGCCAGCGGATAATACGCCAAATGTCCCAATCGTGTAAACTCCGTCAGCGTTGCGATCAGACACTCGCAGCCCCAAATCGCCTCGTCCGTTCCGTACCCCGTTCCGTCGGCCACCAGACCAATGACCGGCCCGGCGTGATTATGCTCGGCCAGTACCGAGGCGATGTGTGCCCAGTGGTGCTGGACCCGCAGCAGCGGGGTAATGTCCAGCGTCTCGGCAAAACGTGACGACAAATACCCGGGATGCAGATCGCAGACGACCGCCTCCGGCGATGCCCCAAAGAGTTGCTGAAAATGCGCCACGGATTTGACATAGTGTCGATATGCCCGCCCCTCGGCCAGATCGCCGATGTGCTCACTGAGCAGATATTGATCGCCCTTGACAAAGCAAAACGTATTTTTCAAATCCGCCCCGGCCGCGAAGATGACCTGTCGGCTCGGCGCGGCACGATACAGCGGCTCCGGCACGTACCCCCGCGCTCGCCGCAGCATTGCCGGTGTGTCAGCCACAATATGGGCCACCGAATCATCCACCTGCCGTGCGATGGTGCGGTTGTGCATCAGGAACGCGTCGGCAATCTCACCCAATTCCTCAACGGCCTGGGCATTGTCACAAATCAGCGGCTCTTCGGAAAAATTCGCGCTGGTCATCACCAGCACCGACACGCCCGCCTCAGCAAACAGCATATAATGCAGCGGCGCATAACACAGCATAAACCCGAAACGATGCGTTCCCGGCGCCACAGAGGGGGCAATGCCGGCGCCGGGGTGTTTGTCCAGCAGAACAATCGGCCGCTGGGGGCCGTTCAAGAGGGCTTCGGCGGCCTCATTGACGCTGGCATAGAGTCGAATGGTTTGCATGTCCGCCGCCATCATCGCCAACAGCTTGGCCTGTCGGCCCTTACGCTGACGAAGCCGCTGTACCGCCGCGTCATTGAGTGCATCGACGGCCAGATGAAACCCGCCGATGCCTTTGACCGCGACGATCTTGCCCTCGGCCAGCAGTGCTGCGGCACGGGCAATAGCCCTGTCTGAATCCGCCTCCAATGGGTGACCTTCAACATCGGCCAGCCACACCCGCGGCCCGCAGACCGAACACGCCACCGGCTGGGCATGAAACCGCCGGTCAGTGATGTCTTCATACTGACTGCGGCATCGGTCGCACAATTCAAACTCAGCCATCGTTGTGTTCGGTCGGTCGTAGGGGATGGCCTTGATGAGGGTATAGCGAGGCCCGCAATGCGTGCAGGTGATAAACGGATAGCGATACCGAAAATCGTGCGGGTCGTTCATCTCCGCCAGACAGGCCGCACAGACCGCTGTATCGGGTGCGACACCGGTAGTCGGTGAACCGGAGACGGCGCTTGCGATAATGCCAAAGCCGCCCTCGCCGGCAACCGGTTCGATCTGCTCCGACCGGCAGTGTTCTACCCGCATCTGCGTGGGGTAATCCGGCCGATGGGTATCGGTCAGGGCTGCGCCAAAGGCGTTCAGGGACTCCGGAGGGCCCTGCGCTTCAATATACACCCCCGACGTATCATTCCGCACAAAGCCGCTTAAGTGCAAACTCTCCGCCAGCCGACAAATCCAGGGCCGAGCGCCTACCCCCTGAACCCGACCGCTAAGCTGAAAACGCATCCGTTTTACCATAATTCGTGCACTACACAGAAAAAAATTAAGATACTGGTTGTGTCATTGTCCGATAATATCCTTGATAAGGACAGTTAGAGCGGAACTTTATTTTGTGTTTTACAATTTCTTAATATTTTCTTTTTATTTTCTTGAAAACCTCCCCCGGCGGTGTTATACTTAACCTCAGAATTGAATGGTAAAACCACTGTCGGGGGACAGATAATGAGAGCCACAAAAAGCGACATCACATTTTATCGCGTCAAAGAAGCCGGCCGCGGACCGCCGGAAACACAAAAGAGAATCGATTATTCGAACCGCTTTTGTCCTGTATCTTTATGGAATAATCCTATGAAAAGTACCCCAAAACACCATCCCAAGCAAGCCTTTGTCCAAAAACAGACCCCACCGCTTGGCCTGACCCTGATGCGGGGCCCGCCGGCAGAAGAACCCATACTCCAGCCTTACCCACCAGCCGCAGTTAGGGGCTCCAACGTGCCGTCATTGTATGAAAGAAGGAATATCAGCGGTGTATCGAAGCTTAGTCGGGCTATGGGGTCTTTTTTGAGTTTATTCGGGTTTTCTGCATTGATAAACAAAGGCAGGAGGCAAATTTTTCCAGACCACCGGCGACAGCTGTACATCACAAAACATCTCTTGCAGGGCGTGTCGAAATCGTTTGGCCTTGGGCAAAAGGCGTGCGTGGAGGTAGGAAAAGGTCACAAACGTACCCCCCGGACGCAGAGCCTGTCGAACCGCGTACAGGATGCGATCTTGCAGTGCCGGCTCAAACGACACGAAGGGCAGCTCTGAAACGATACTGTCAGCCTGTGTCAGGCCGTAGGATTTCATAATGCGATCCAGATGTTCTGCCGAGCCGGCCACCGTACGCACCTCGGGCATCTTCTTTCGCAGCAGCAGGGCCAGCTGCGGGTCGACTTCAATCGCGATAAAAACAGCGTCTTTGGGCAAACGACGGCAGATTGCCTCGGTAAAGACACCCGTGCCCGGCCCCAACTCCAGCACAGTCCGGGCGGTTTCAATATTTCCCAGTTGCACCATCTGCTTGGCCAGTGCTGCACTGCTGGGAGCGATGGCCCCGATGGTCGTGGGCGAGGTAATGAATTTGCCCAAAAATAAAAGCGAATTTTGAAGTCTTTCCATCTTTTTATCCGCTGCTCGTGGTCCGTTATCTTCCGAATTTCGACGTATTTCCTTATTATCTGCGTATACGAGGCGACGTCAAAATTAAACTTCTTGCAATCCGAAAGTTCTGTTCTATAATTGAAATTTATTGTGACAGGGGAGCGGCCGGGTTGATCCGGCCGCTGAGAGTTCGCATCTTGCGAGGACCCTTTGAACCTGATCCGGCTAATACCGGCGAAGGGAGGCACAAGAAAAAGAAAACGACTGTTTTGTTTTTTTAGCCTCTGCCGCCGGTGGAGGCTTTTTTTGTGGAATGAACAGTGACCTATGACAGCACGACTCATAATCAACGGCATTGAGAAAGTCTATGAATCGGGCGCGATGCCCGCGACGCTGGCTGAGTTGCTGGCGGCGATGAATGTTGACCAAGCTACCGTGGTGGCCGAGATTGACGGCGACATTGTCCCGCGGGATCGGTTCGACGCGACTTGCTTGACCGATGGAATGACCCTTGAACTGGTACGATTTGTGCCGGGAGGATAACAGTGACAGATATGCTGACTATTGCCGACAAGACCTTTCAATCGCGACTGCTGGTCGGCACAGGCAAGTTTGCATCCCACGCGTTGATGGCCGAGGCGATTGCCGCTTCCGGCACACAGATTGTCACAGTGGCCCTGCGACGTGTGGATATTGAAAATGAAAACGACAACATGCTGGCCGCGATTGACCGCGACAAGTATATGCTGCTGCCGAACACCTCCGGCGCTCGGGACGCAGCCGAGGCGGTGAGGCTGGCGCGGCTGGCACGGGCCGCCAGCGGCATTCACTGGGTCAAACTGGAGGTGACGCCCGATCCGTATTATCTGCTGCCCGACGGCGAGGAAACCCTAAAGGCCGCCGAAACCCTTGTCAAAGACGGATTTGTCGTGTTGCCGTATATCAATGCCGACCCGATTTTGGCCAAGAAATTACAAGACGTCGGCTGTGCGACGGTGATGCCGCTGGCCAGTCCCATCGGCTCTAATCAGGGACTCAAGACCCGCTCATCCATCGAGATCATCATCGAGCAGGCCGCCGTGCCGGTGGTGGTGGATGCCGGCCTGGGGGCGCCTTCCCATGCGGCCGAGGCGATGGAGATGGGGGCTGATGCGGTGCTGGTGAACACCGCCATCGCCACGGCAGAAGACCCTGTCCGGATGGCCGAGGCCTTCAAACTGGCCGTGCAGGCCGGACGGCTGGCCCATCGGGCAGGACTGGCCGCATCAAGTACGCAAGCCAACGCTTCCAGCCCGCTGACGGGGTTTTTAGGAAGCATTAAATAAGCACTAAACGCTAAACAATCCGTGTTACAGATTTTTGGGGCTATTGGTTTTTGAACTTCTTCAGCCCCGTCCTGTTCAGTGTTTAGTGTTTTACCTGTGTTACGTTATGGAAAGTGTACCGGTATGAAAACAGAACCTGCAATCGCATCAATTCTTGCCGAAAAGCATCTGGACCGCGATCGGGCCCGCTGGCTTGAGGCCATTGAAAACGTTACGCCGGCCCAGGTCGAGCGAATCCTGGCCCAGCCGCCCGGCCGATACAGCCTTCAGCGGCTGCTGACGTTGGTCTCGCCGGCGGCACGCCCTTATCTGGAGCTGATGGCCCAACAGGCCCGCCGGCTGACGATACAGCGGTTCGGCCGGACAATTCAGCTTTATGCTCCCCTGTATGTGTCCAATGTCTGTGTCAACAGTTGCCGTTATTGCGGCTACAATCGCAAAACCAACGTGAAACGCACCCGATTGACCATCGAACAGGCAATGACTGACGCAAAAGTTATCGCCGCCGAAGGATTCCGCCATTTGCTGCTGGTCAGCGGCGAGGATCGCTCGTGGGTCACGGTCGATTATCTGGCTGACCTGGCGGGGCGTCTGCGTGAGATGTTTTCCTCGCTGTCCATAGAGATTTACCCCCTTGGCCGTGAGGAATACACATCGCTGTTTGCTGCGGGCATCGACGGCGTGGCACTCTATCAGGAAACTTACGATCGGGATATTTATGCCGATTATCATATCGCCGGCCCTAAACGCAATTATGACTATCGACTGGACGCGCCCGACCGCTTTGCCGCGGCAGGGATGCGACAGCTGGGGCTGGGGGTGCTGTTGGGGCTGGCCGATTGGCGGATTGAGACGCTGGCTATGGCCGAGCATGCCGCCTATTTGATGCGACGGTATTGGAAGAGCCGCATTGATTTTTCGTTTCCCCGCATTCGCCCTGCAGCCAACGTGATGCACCAGTGGCCGCATGCCGTTTCGGACGAAGAACTCGTACAGATGATGCTGGCGTTGCGGCTGTGCTTTGCTGATACAGGCATTGTGCTTAGCACACGCGAGGCGCCGGAGTTTCGCGACCGAATGATAAACATCTGCATTACGCGAATCAGCGCCGGCTCCAGGACCAACCCCGGCGGCTATGCCAGCGAAAAAGAGGCCGCCGAGCAATTTGTCGTCGCCGACGACCGAAGCCCCGCCCAGGTGGCCGCCGTTATCGAACAGTCCGGCCACGAACCGGTCTGGAAAGACTGGGACGCGGGGTTTATGGAATGCCCCGCGGGGGGTCAAAAAGAAGACAGATAAAAAAAGCCCGACCAACCGACCGGGCTTTGAAAAATAACCACGGGAAAAAGGGGGGTTCGATTTATTCCCTTTCTTCCTCTTTTTCTTTCTTGTACTGCTCGATAATCTGCTGCTGAATATTCGGCGGTGTCGGCTCATAGTGGCTCAGTTCCATCGAGTAGCTGCCTTGGCCGCCGGTAACGCTCTTAAGTTGACTGTTATAGTTGGCCACTTCCGACAGCGGGACCTGGGCCTTGATGACCATCATACCACCGGTCAGCATTTCCTGTCCGGTAACGCGTCCGCGTCGGCTGGACAAATCACCGGTGATGTCGCCCATATTTTCCGCAGGCACGGTAATTTCCATATTGACGATTGGTTCCAGCAGGACGGGTTTAGCCTTGGCAACCGCGTCCAGGAAGGCTCCCTTGCCTGCCGCGCGGAAGGCCACTTCCTTGGAGTCCACCGGATGGTATTTACCGTCATAGACCGAAACCTTGATATCCTGCATTGGAAAGCCCGCCAGACAGCCGCTTTCCATAACATCATGAATACCTTTAAGGATCGCCGGCTCATATTGCCCCGGAATCGAACCGCCGAAAATATCCCACGAAAATTCCAGCGGCGGCTCGGAGTTACGCTCGGTCGGTTCCACACGCAGATACACTTCGCCAAACTGCCCGGCGCCGCCGGTTTGTTTTTTGTGGCGATAATGGCCCTCAGCCTTAGCGGTGATCGTCTCACGATACGGAATCTTCGGCGGTTTGGTGTTTACCGAAACTTTATACCGGTTTTCCATTTTGGACAGCATCACCCGCAGATGCAGATCGCCCAGGCCGTTGATGACCAGCTCCTTGGTCTGCGTATCGCGCGTCACCTTAAAGCACGGGTCTTCATCCGTCAGACGCTCAAGCGCAGCGCTGATTTTGTTTTCATCGCCCCGTGAAGCCGGCTCCATTGCCAGCGAGAACATCGGATTCGGAAGCGCGGGCATCTCGATCTTGCCGCTGAATTTGCCGTCGTGCACCAAATCGCCCAAATGCAATTCGTCGATCTTGGCCAGCGTGATAATGTCGCCGCATTCACCCACTTCGATTTCTTTGGTCTCGGCGCCCTGCATTTTCAGGGGATGTCCCGGACGAATCGCCTTGCGAGCGTCATTAACCATCAATTGTGTCGAGGGGGTCAGTTTGCCGCTAAACAGCCGGATCGAGGCGTATTTCATATTGGACCGCGGATCAAACCCAATGCGGAAGACAAGCCCGCACAACGGCCCGTTGGGATCGGGTTTGACCTCAATCCTTTCGTCGCCGTTTTTCAGCACAAGCGGTGCCGCCTCAGCCGGTGATGGTGCATAGTCGGCAATCATATCCAGCAGCTCGGTAATCCCTACTTCATGCCGGGCATCGGTAAACAACACGGGAATCAGTGTCCCGGCCTGCATCGCCTTGACGATCACCCCGCTGAGTTTTTCAGGACTAATCTCTTCGCCGCCCAGATAACTTTCCATCAGTTCCTCATCGGCCTCGATGGCGCTTTCCATCAGTTCCGTGTGGGCATGCTTGGGGTCCATTACCGGTGAGCTGCCGCTGTCGCCGATGATGCAATTGATAATCGAACTCTTGTCCTCGGCCGGCAGATTGGCACAGCGGCACTGCGTGCCGAAGGTTTCCTGAATCTGCCCCAGCAACTCAGCCAATTCGATGTTGTCTGCATCAATGCGGTTGATGACAATCATTCGGGCTTTGCCTGCGGCGGTGGCAGCCTGAAACAACTTGCGGGTGTTCATCTCAATACCGTTAACCGCGTTGACCACAAGCACCGCCGTATCGGCCGCAGGTATTGCCGGCAGGGCGCCCCCGATAAAATCCGGATACCCCGGCGTATCAATAATATTGATCAATTTGCCTTTGTAATTGGCATACAGCAGCGATGAATGAATGGAGTTGCCGCGACTTTTCTCCTCATCGTCAAAGTCGCTGACGGTGTTCTTCTCATCGATGGAGCCGAGCCGGTTGGTCATCCCGCTGGTGTGCAGAATCGCCTCGGCCAGCGTGGTCTTGCCGCTACTGCCGTGCCCCAATAATACGATATTTCGGATATCCTTTAGACCTGCCACGATTTTGAACCTCCGCTTTTCTTAAGTTCCTTTTTTCCGGTTCACATAAAAGGACTGAGTATAGCCCCAAAAACACGGATTATCAAGGGTAAAAAAAGCCGATTTGTACAAAATAGAAAGCATATCGGATGGAACGTGTCTAAAAAGGCTTGCCCAATTACTCATCATCGCTGCCGGTCGCACTGCCCGCGGTTTTAGTTTATTGATTCGTCCGCCGGCATAAAAACGAAAACAGTCAGTTTGTGTAAATTAACTTCTTCCAAATCGTCCCTCGTCCATCATCGCTTGTCAATCCGTTTGCCATTCGGTCCCGAACTGCTATACTATTTGACAAATGAAGCCGACGATTTTACTGGTCAATCCGCCAATTTATGATTTTACGGCCTACGATTTCTGGCTCAAGCCCTACGGCCTGCTGAGGGTCGGCGGCTTGCTGCGCGACCAGACCGACCTGTATTTATTCGATTATATGGATCGTAATCAGCCGGATTTTGACCGTACCCTTGCCGCCAAAACCACGCAATGGGGTTGCGGACCATACATAAAAACAAAAATCCGGAAACCTGAAATCTTCAGCAAAATTCCACGTTTTTTTTACCGTTTTGGACGCAAAAATGAAATGTTTCGCAATGTTTTGCACTCCAAAAAACACCTCGATTTCGTATGCATCCAGACCTCGCTAACCTATTGGTATCCCGGCGTCAAAGAGGTTATCGACGACGTCCGCCGCATCCATCCGCGCGCAACTATTGTATTGGGCGGGTTTTACGCAACCTGCTGCCCGAGCCACGCCGCGGCCCTCGGCGCGGACCTGGTCATCCGGGACAGTGCGCTTTCTCCCTTGTTCGAAAGATTGCAACTCCCTATACCACAAGGATTTACGTTGCCAGCCTGGGACTTGTACCCGGCGCTGAGCACCGGTGTTATCAAACTGACACAGGGGTGCCCTTTTGGCTGCTCGTACTGTTATGTGCCGCAATCGAAGGTGGCCTTCGCGACTCGTCCTGTTGAAGAATGCCTGGAGGAGTTGGATTTTTTGGTTGGGTTGGGGTGCACGAATATCGCCTTTTATGATGATGCCCTGCTCTATCGGCCGCATGAGGTCTTATTTCCGTTTTTAGAGGCCGCGATTCAACGGCAATACCCAGTGCATTTTCATACTCCCAATGCGCTGCATGCGAGGTTTCTGACATCAGAGATTGCGCAACTTATGATAAAAGCCGGAGTTAAGACATTTTATCTGGGGTTTGAGAGCCGCTCGGCCACCTTTCACGGCCCGTCCGGCGGAAAGGTTGTTTCCGACGATCTGGTCGCGGCGGTGGAGCATTTGCGCCGGGCGGGGGCGGATATGAATTGCGTGACGGCCTACGAAATGCTCGGCCATCCCCGATTTGCCGCTCAGCAGCTCGAAGGGTCGATGCGGTTTGCCGCGCAGCTGGGAATTCGGGTGATGCTCAGTGATTTTTCGCCCATTCCCGGCACGCCGGACGGGGAGTTGTGTCGCGGGATTGTCGATCTGGATGAGCCGCTTTCTCACAACAAAACCGCGTTCCCAATTCTGTTTTTGGGTTCCGAGACGGTCAGCTACTACAAAGATTTATGCCGTGAATTGAATCGCACTGTGCGGGCAAAGTGACTGTAAATTTGTTTCCCTAAAGTGGTGTTAACTGAAGTTGTCCCCAAAATCTGGACAGAAACACCGTTAAGTTAAGGCGGAATTGTCTGCTCGGGTTAATGATTGCTCTTTCTATGTTAGTGTCTCCAATTTGTGGCAGTGCCACCATTTATTTATATTTTCTGCTCCAGTATATCTAAAAACAACCCCCCCTTGGTCGCATCTCCTGTTTTTTGGTGACACGCTCATAAAAGACATCGGGTAGCCGATATCATTTTGGCAATTCTCATTAAAATCTACTGAAAAAGTGGGAAACTTTGCTTATTCAAATATAAACAAAATCATGTCTTTCCGGTTTTTCTCCGAAAGTCTTGCCGCCAAAGCGTCGATATGGTCGCAAGTCGGCCTGAGAGCCGCTGCAGAACCAAAACGGTACAGGCCGGGCGTTTTAAGTTTTGTGAACGCCGTGTGAGGCGAAAGAAACAGAAAGGAACGATGATGAGCGGTAAGATTCTTGTTGCTGAAGACAATCCTTCCAATCAGAAATTGATCGGTATTCTGCTTCAGAAGCTGGGACATCAGGTTACGCTTGCCGAAGACGGCCAAGTTGCGGTTGACAAGGCGACAGCCGAAACCTTTGACCTGATTTTGATGGATATGCAGATGCCCAATGTCAACGGCTATGACGCCACTCGGCAATTGCGAGAAAAGGGATGCACGACGCCCATTATTGCCCTGACGGCCAATGCGATGATCGGCGACGAGGAAAAATGTCTTCAGGCCGGCTGCAACGGCTATCTGACCAAACCCATTGAACGTGCCAAACTCAACGAGGCAGTCGCACAGTATATGTCGATTCAGGTCTGAGCAGATGCCATCGACCCCGTCGGGGTGGGTCAAATTTCCTGCTCGATGTCATCTTCGTCCTGGGCGTCTTCTGTCGGTGTGTCATCGTCGTCCTGGTCATCCGACTGGTCATCGCCGCGTTCGCTGGTCAGATCGGCATAGCCGGCGACTTGATCGGCGATCATATTTTTGCGCAGATTTTCGTATTCTTCCAGTGTCATCAACACCTCCCGGGCCTGACTGCCCTTGTACTCGCCAAGGACGCCGGCCGCTGCCATCATTTCAATAATCCGACTGGCACGGGCATAGCCGATGC
>MTKW01006136.1_pt1 | contig 11268 bp, 7 predicted proteins | sample 1042761 | NCBI WGS metagenome assembly MTKW01 (sample SAMN06205366, study PRJNA360243) | anaerobic digester metagenome | biome: Wastewater treatment plant; feature: Anaerobic digester sludge; material: sludge; isolation source: anaerobic digester fed with sludge from wastewater treatment plant ...
GTGATAGATGCACCACTGGTAGCCCAAAAAGCACAGCCAGGCCAATTCATCATTCTACGCATCAAAGAAGGCGGCGAACGAATCCCCCTCACCATAGCCGACTACGACGCTAAACAAGGCACAGTAACCGTAGTATTCCAAGAAGTAGGCAAAACCACCCTAGAACTTGGAACACTCAAAACCGGAGACTACCTGGCAGACTTTGTAGGCCCCTTAGGCGAAGGAGTAAAATTCAAAAATCACAAAAAAGTACTTGGAATCGGCGGAGGCCTAGGAGTAGCCCCACTGTATCCAAAACTCAAAATACTGCACCAACAAGGAGCCTACGTAGAAAGCATCATCGGCGCCAAAACCGCAGACCTACTCATAATGGAACAACAAATAAAAGCCGTAAGCAACAAAACCCACATATGCACCGACGACGGCACCAAAGGCCGCCACGGTTTTGTCACCGTAGTACTCAAAGAACTACTGGAACAAGGCGAAAAATACGACGAAATCATCATAATAGGTCCACCCATACTAATGAAGATAGCAGCAGAAATCACAAAACCCTACGGTATCCCCACAATGGTCAGCCTAAACCCCATAATGGTAGACGGCACCGGAATGTGCGGAGGATGTAGAGTAACCGTTGGAGGAGAAACCAAATTCGCCTGTGTAGACGGACCCGCCTTCGACGGGCACAAAGTAGACTTCGATGAACTAATGAAGCGCCTACAAACCTACAAAACCGAAGAAACCACAGCATTACACAAACACAAAGGGGGTAACTGCAAATGCCATCAACAATAAACCGAAGCAAAACAAAAACACCCATGCCCGCCCAAGACCCCAAAAAACGCAGCAAAAACTTTGGCGAAGTAGCCTTAGGCTACACCCAAGAAGACGCAATAAACGAAGCCAGACGCTGCCTAAACTGCAAAAAACCTACCTGCATGCAAGGCTGCCCCGTACAAGTACAAATACCCCAATTCATCAAACACATAGCCCAACAAAACTTCCAAAAGGCCATAAACACAATAAAACAAACCAACAGCCTACCTGCCATCTGCGGCAGAGTATGCCCCCAAGAAGAACAATGCGAACAAAAATGCATACTAACCAAAATGGGAGACCCCGTAGCCATAGGCCGCCTAGAGCGCTTTGCAGCAGACTGGGAAAGAGAACAAGGCATAAAAACCCCAGAACAAACACCATCAGTAGGCAAAAAAGTAGCCATAATAGGCTCCGGCCCTGCAGGCCTAACCTGTGCAGGAGACCTAGCCAAAATAGGCTATGAAGTCACAGTCTTTGAAGCCTTCCACGACCCTGGAGGAGTATTAATATACGGCATACCCGAATTCAGGCTGCCAAAACAAATAGTAAAACAAGAAGTAGACTTCATCAAACAACTGGGAGCAAAAGTAAAAACCAACATGGTAATGGGCAAAATCCTCACCATAGACGACCTATTTAAAAAAGGCTATGACGCCATATTCATAGGCACCGGTGCAGGCCTGCCCAAATTCATGAACATCCCCGGAGAAAACCACCTGGGAGTATACTCAGCCAACGAATTCTTAACCAGAATAAACCTAATGAAAGCCTACAACTTCCCCGAAACCGACACGCCCGTAAAAGTAGGCAAAAAAGTAGCAGTAATAGGCGGCGGCAACGTAGCCATGGACTCAGCCCGCTGTGCCCTTAGAATGGGAGCCGAAGAAGTATACATCATATATAGACGCTCAGAACAAGAAATGCCCGCCAGAAAAGAAGAAGCCGAACACGCCAAAGAAGAAGGCATAATCTTTAACTTCCTAACAAACCCAACCCGCATAATCGGCGATGAAAACGGCTGGGTCAAAGGCATAGAATGCATCAAAATGCAGCTAGGAGAACCGGATGCCTCAGGCAGACGCAGACCCGTTCCCATAGAAGGCTCAGAATACATCCTAGACATGGACACAGTAGTCATAGCCATAGGAACCGGTCCCAACCCGCTATTACCTAAAGCCACCTCAGGCCTACAGCTCAACAAATACGGCTATATCGACACAGATGAAAACGGCAAGACCTCCAAGGAAGGAGTATGGGCCGGAGGGGATATAGTTACCGGTTCAGCTACAGTTATACTGGCCATGGGTGCCGGTAAAAAAGCCGCTCAGTCTATACACGAATATTTGCAAAATAAATAATAAAACCGGGACATTGATATGATACTTCCAAAGTAGACAGTCTAATTAATTAATTAGACTGTCTACTTGGAGGTTTTTATTATTTGAAAGATTTAGCATTTAATGATATTATTAAAAAGTAAAGTACATACACAATTGCTTATACTTAGGTATTTTGGGGGGAGGAGAATGAAAGAATTAATAATCAAAGCAGTTGAAGAATTGGACGAAGATAAAGTTGTAAAATTAGCCAAAAGGGCTTTAAATGATGGCATGGAACCCTTTTATTTATTGGACTTGCTTAAAGAAGGAATGAATCGAGTAGGAAAATTATATGAGGATAAACAATATTTTATAGCAGATTTGATTATGGCAGGCTTAATATTCAAAGAGGTCTTAAAATTAGATAAAATGACAGCCCAATTTCATAACGACAATAGCAAAAAAATGGGAAAACTGCTAATTGGGACTGTAAAAGGAGACTTACATGATATAGGTAAAGATATATTTAGGGGAATGATGGAAGCAAATCACTTTGATGTCATTGACCTTGGAGTAGATGTATCCAAAGAATCGTTTATACAAGGTGTTCAAAAATATGATCCCCATATTATAGGTTTAAGCGGAGTATTGAATTTTACCATAGAGCCTATGAGGGAAACGGTATCTGCATTAAAGGAAGCCGGCTTGAGAGACGATCTACTGGTTATTTTAGGAGGGAACCATCTCACAAAAGAAGCATGTGAATATGTAGGCGCTGATTTTTATACAAATGATGCATCAATTGGAGTAAAATATTGCAAAAATTGGATAACAAGTAAATATCAAACAAGGAGTAATAATAATGGGATTACCAATTTATCTTCAAATTGTTGAGGATATAAAAGAAAAAATAAATACAGGAGAATTGAAACCCGGTGATGCCATATACTCTGAAAATACTTTATGCAAGACTTACGGCGCAAGTCGCATGACAGTGAGAAAAGGCCTGGCTATTTTAGCCGGTGAAGGCTATATTTATTCCATTCCGGGTAAGGGAAACTTTGTTCAAGAGCCTGACAGCAGCATATATACACTTTATTATGATGAAATGAACAATCTTGTAAACAGTGTGGACAAAACCAAACTATTGGAAGTCAATATTATTATGCCACCATATAAATTAATGAACAGCTTACAGATAACTAAAAATAAAAAAGTTATAATGATTCGAAGACTGTTCTATACTGACGGAGAACCAGTAGCCTATGATGTGAAATATCTACCTTATTATAAAGGAATGCCCATTGTTGAAAAGGAAATACGATATGCCACATTTCCTGAGATGGTTTCCAAAAGCACATCACTTTTTGCAATAAAGAAGGAACTGGTCATCTCGGCCCAAATGCCGGATGAAGAAATTGGCAAACATTTAAATATATATAATGAACTACCATTAATAGTAGTAGAGCAAAAACTTTATGACATCGAAAAAAAACCTATGGGATTAGGGATAACCTACTTCAGAGCGGATTACTGCAAGCTGTATGCTGAAGCATCCTTTAGTGATAAAACAGCACAAGAATGAGGTCATAACTTTTTGTACAACCAAAGTATGTTCTAAACCTTTGCAGCGATAAAAAGCAAAGGTTTTTTTACGAAAAAAAGAGGACAACCCATTATATTTGTAGAATACTAAAAACATACTATAGTTTCGACGGAGGGAGAATATATGAGGTGTAAAGGAACGAAAAAAATAACCATAGCATTATTGACAACACTGTTTTTTATAGCCTTCAGTGCAGCACAGGTCATGGCTGCCGGTTTCACGGACATAACCCCGTCAAGGTATGATTGGGTCAGGCCATACATAGAGAAAATGAATTTGGCAGGGGTTGTAAAAGGCATGACAGATACCACTTATGGCCCCGATGATTCAGTTACCAGGGAACAACTTATTGCTATGTTGGTTAGACTAATGGGATGGGAAAACCAAACAAGTGGTAAGACCTTGCCTTCAACTTTTCCGAAGGCCGGTTCGGTAATGCCTTGGGCAAGAGGGTATGTAGCCGTGGCTGTGGAAAAGGGTATAGTTTCAGGGAAAGATTTTGAAGACTTTAGACCGGCGGATGCTGCAAAAAGATCTGAGGTAGCGGTTTTTGCAGTAAAGGCTGTCGGTCTCGGCTCAGAAGCTGAAAGCCGTAAAAATGTTAGTGTATCCCTGGGTTTTATTGATGGATATAATATTGAACCGGAGGACAGACCCTATATAGAAATAGCTGTTGAAAAGGGTATTATGAAAGGGTTTCCCGACAACAGTTTTAAGCCCAACGACAAGTTTACCCGAGCCCAAATGGCTACGGTGCTCCATAATCTGTCGAAACTTACGAGTGCCCATAATATCATAAATGGCGTAGTACAGGATGTAGATAGCACATTACTGCCTTCTATTGATATAAAACTGGCTGACGGCAGTCAAAGGTTGTACACCGTTGAATTAAGCGAAACTTTAATTTATAAAGAAGATGTGAACGGCAATCTAGCTAAGGCCGAACTAAAAGACATAAAGTATGGTGACTATGTTAACATAATTGCAAACAAAAATGAAGCTCAGTATGTTGATGTCGTATCTAAAACAGAGGTTCCTGTCATCAATGGTGATTCAGTGGAAGGGACCATAAAGGAAATAGATCTTATTCGAAGCCTATTGACAATCAAGGCAAGTGACAACAAAGAAAAGGCTTACAACATAAAAAATCAAACCAAGGTCTATATTGATGGCAAAGCGGCTACCTTATATGAATTGACAGTCGGCCAATCGGTGAAATTGGCAGTTTCCGGCACCGATGCGGAAAGAATCGATGCAAAAGGTGTAGACAAAGTGGTAAAAGGGATCATTCGAGCGGTCAATACATCTACGAATATTTTGACCATAGAAAATGAAGATAATGATAAATACGAGAGCTATACTATAGCATCTGGTGCCAGGGTATATCGGGGCGACAAACTTTCCGATATTTATCAGCTGAGAATAGGAGACATGGCAACTGTCACCGTATCCGGCAGCAGAGTAGAAAAAATTGAAGCTGAAAGTGCTGCAAAAGAAGTTACAGGTATAATAATCGATATCAATTTTACGGCCAAAAATCCCGTAATCGCCATTGAAGATGACGACGGTGAGGAAAATGACTATGAACTGGATAAAAACGTAACCATAAGAAAAAACAGCAAGCGTGCAGACGTCAGTGATCTTAAAAAAGGTGATGAGGTAACCCTTTCTTTGGAATACAATGTAGCAGTAAGTGTTGTTGCCAAGAGCGTAAAACGGGATATAAGTGGCAGCGTGAAGGCCATTACATTTTCCGATACAACCAGTGTTACCATCATAGATGATAAAGACAAAGAACACACAATTAAAATAACCCGAGATACGGAAATAACCAAAGACAGAAAGCGAATAGAGGCAACGGATATTCGCACTGGCAACTACTTGGACATTGAAGTTGAAAACGATGAGGCCGTGAGTATCAAGGTCACCGCTCAGAAAGCCAAAGAGACCTTGCAAGGTAAGGTGGTCAATATAAACGACAAGTATGGGGTTATGATAATAAGTGTAAAAAGGTATGATGGTACAAAAGAAGACCGGCAAATACACTACACCAGTGATACCCTAATACTCAAAAATAACAAGGATATCAGTATAAGAAGGATTGATGAGGGTAATGAGGTTTCAGTTATAGGCCAATACGAGGACGGTGTGTTTGTGGCAGAAACCATCAATGACATTACTATTTCTGACTAACCTTAGATATGCTAAGGACTGATAACAATGAAAAAAAAGATATGTATTTTAACAATAATTTTCATACTGTTCTTCACAGGCCTGGCCCAAGGGCAAGGCCTTAATTTTAACAATGAACTAAACCGCCCCAAGTCCCTCGCCTCTATGGGCGGCGGGGATCAAAGAGCGGCTAAGTCCAGTATAGACTCGATTAACATTGAGAGGGGGCAAAATTCCCTTCTCAATGAAGTCTCGTTCAATGTAAATGCAAGCATGAGTGAAGCCTTGAAATCCATTAATGTGGATACATTTCGAAAGCAATACGGAGCTGACGGCACCGGAGTTAAAATAGCCGTAATTGATACTGGCATTGATGTGAGCCATCCTGACCTGCAAAAAACTCCCCAGGGGAAGGTAAAGGTTATCGATTACATTGACTTTACCGATGAAGGGTATGTTAATACCAAAATCACCGCTGTGCCTGAGAAAAGCTCCGTAGTTATCGAAGGACAAAGATACAATGCTACAGGTATTCGCACAAGGTGCGGAGCCTTCCATTTGGGAATTTTTGGGGAGAGTCAACTGGACAAAAACAGCCCTGTAGGACAGGATGTTAATCGCAATGGAACAAATGACGATGTTTTCGGCGTTTTAGTAACCGATTCGGTTTTATCTGGAATTTATGATACAGTGTACGTAGATACCAACCAAAACTTTGACTTTTCCGATGAAAAACCGCTGAAGATATACTCGAGAAATCATGAATGGGCAGCCTTCGGCAAAGATAACCCTGCAGCTGAATATGTTGAAGAGTCTAGCTTTGTGGTTTCATGTATTGATATAGACGGCAGCTTTGTAAAATTGAGTTTTGACGGAAACGGTCATGGTACCCATGTAGCCGGTACAATTGGAGCCAACGGTAAGCTCTCGGGAACAGCTCCGGGAGCCCAGATAATCGCCATAAAGGCTATGGGGTCCTCCGGAGAAGGTAATTGGGAGGATATATTCAAAGCCATTGATTACGCAGGAAAACAGGGAGCTAACATTATAAATGTCAGCATTGGCAACCTTGTTTCATCCAATGAAGGACACAGGGCCCAGCTCAGGCTTTTGAAAAACATATCTCTTGAAAGCAATGCGCTGATAGTTATTGCTGCGGGAAACAGCGGGCCGGGCTTGGCTACGGCCTATGATATCGAAGGTAATGAAAACATTATCACTGTCGGGGCTTATATGTCTCCCAAGCTTTGGGACATGAACTACAATGTAAACATTCCCTATGAAACTCTTTGGTATTATACCGGCGTTGGGCACGGGCCCTCCAGACCTACGGTGGTAGCGCCGTCAAGTGTAATCTCAGCAACTTGCCGCTGGGACAGCGGCGGTTATTTTTTGATGGATGGGACTAGCATGGCATCACCCTTTGTTTCCGGAAGTTGTGCACTGCTCCTCGAACAAGCAAAAAAAGAAAATCTTTCTGTATCAGCCCGGAGTTTAAAAAGGTCCTTAGGAGCCGGAGCTCGAAAAATCGAAGGTTACCTTGATATCGAACAAGGGAGCGGTCTTTTGGATGTTTTAAAGAGCTGGAAAATTTTAAAGCATTCGGGGAAGGATTTATTACAACCCTCGAAGATAGCGGTTAGCCTGCAGGATGAAGAGGGGTCCGTTGAAGGCATTACTTTCAGAGAACAATTAAAAGCTCAGATTAAACTCCTACTTACAAATATGTCTGGTTCTCCACAGGTGATTAAGCTTGAATCCGATCAAGAATGGTTAAGCATGGAAGACAATATAAATGAACTTGTAATCTCTCAAGATAAACCTCAAAATATAATGCTTTCATATAAATTCCCTCAACGGCCGGGATTTTATACCGCTCGAACAGTAGGATACACCATAGGAAGTCAAAGACCGGTTGTGGATTTTATGACAACTGCGGTTGTGCCTTATGACCTTGGGAAAACCGGCAGCATATCTATAAATGGTGAACTTTTGCCATCACGGTGGGAACGTCATTTTTTCAAGACGGTGCCAGGGATGTCACAGCTTGATATTACCTTTTCGGTCCTTGAGAAAGATAAATCCAGAGGCAGGGCCTTGATTTTCATTTATGACCCTGAAGGCCGAAAAGTGTATGAAGATATAGTGGGATCGGACTATATTTTACCAAAAAGAAGCAGCAGTTTTAGCACACCTAAACCCAAACCCGGCATTTGGGAGGTGGTAGTGGCTTCAGATTATAATCTATCGGATTTCGGTGCGGATACAACTATTTATAAAATGACCGCCCAAGCCTTGGGAGTTTTTACGGATGTAAAGGAGCTGGCCTTTTCCGCGAAAAAAGGCGAAGGGTATATTTCCCGGGAAATTATGTTAAAAAATGGCAACAAACCCTTTAACGGACGCCTTGAAGGTATGGGTCTAGCTGAGAAAAATGAGTGCATCTCCTTTACAAAGGTACAGGTAAAAGACGGCGAGTTTTCAAAAGGACTGGTAATACAGGTGCCTAAAAACACAATGAGTTTAAAAATTGATTTAATCCCTCCAAATAACTGTGAGGGGGATGTGGATTTATATGTATATAGAAAGAATCCTGCTACTGAGCTATATGAAGAAACTGCGCATTCCACAAAAATTGATGTACTACAAGAAAGTGTATACCTTACAAGACCTGAACCGGGAGAATATGCCGTATATATAGACGGATTCTCAATACCGGACGGTGTTGCTCAGTTTCAAGTAAAGACTCAAGTTTTAAGAGATAAAATGGACGTATACATACAGGATGTTTACGGAGAATTAGAACCGGGTAAGCAATGGAAGACACGAATGTACGTCAATGTCCCCTCAATTGGATCTGAGTTTACAGGATATATTGCCATTAAAAACGAGCTGAATGAAGAAATCTCACAAATACCCCTTGAACTAGTAGTAGGAAAAAAACCGTTGACGGTGGAAATACTTCCTGACGGTACTGTTGCTGTAAGGGAAAAAGACACAAACAATCCAGTTAACACCAATATCCTTGTAAATGGTATCCAATACCCAGTTGTAGGAGGAAAAACTCTTATTCCTGTTGAAACTGTTATAGAATCTATAGAAATTCACGATGACCGATATGCCCCCTTTTTATTGAGAAAAACATAATAAAAGCCTAAAATTGAGCAATTATATAAAAAGAAGGACAATCTCAACTAATATAGAATATACATTATTAAGACTATTGCAAATTTCTGCTAAGACGGAATAAAGGAGTTAAAAATGCTTAAGTTCATTAATTTTAAAGTCAGCATCTTTTTTTGGGCAGGGGAAATCCTATGCAAAATAATAAAGTGCTAATTGTTGATGACCAGTATTGGATTAAAATAATGCTGAAGGAAGTATTGACAAACTCAGGTTTCACCGCTTTTGTCGCCTCAAATCACGTGGAAGCCCTTGAAATAGCCAAAAACGAACAACCTGATATAGTTGTACTGGATGTAAACCTGCCTGGTATTGACGGCCTTAGCCTTTTATCAAGCCTAAAAAAGGTTAAACCCAGTATAAGAGCGGTGTTTATTTCCGCTTCTTCGTATACAGACTATGTTAGTAGGGCTATGACTGAGGGCGCTCTTGGGTTTTTCTTTAAACCCTTTGATATATTTGAATTCACAACCTTCTTAGTTAAAATATCAACATCAGGAATGGCTTCGAGAGGAGAAGGTAAATGGGAGATGGACGGTGGCCCACCAGCGCAAAAAACATCGTGAGGTCAATTAAGCATTATTATGATTATTTACTCAACTTTCCCATCTGCTAATAGCAGCTTGATCCTTGAAAAATCTATATAGTCACGCACATAATAATAACTTTTGTTTCAAAGGATGCGGTATTGTATTCAAAAAAGTATTCATAATCTTGTCAGCCATTTCCTGGCTAAGCAAAGGCAACTTACTTAGAGCCCGGCGAAGCGTATCTACAAGCAACATCAGAGATTGAGAGAGCTTTATGTCTTGTAGTTCTTCTTTAAGATAGAAAAACAGGTCTCCTAAAGTTCTATCATCTGTTGCATTTCTAGCTTCCATAGATAACATGGCATATCTAAGGAAAACGATGGTTGTCGCAGCTACTTGCATGTCATAACTACGTCCTTGATACTCCTTAGCTAAGGCTAGATATGACTTGCAAACCTTGAAGAAAACTTCTATGTCCCAGCGCTTTCCATAGACTCGAACGATTTCTTCATCACTAACGGAAATGTCGGTGCAAAGAAGAGCAAGCCATTTATCAGAACTGCGGTCCTTTACAAAAACAATTTTGGCATCAATAAATTTATCACAAGTTGCAGTCTTATCTTCCCTAAGTTTGACACAAGCTGACCCTATAATGCCTTTCGTAACAGATGACTTTTTAATCTTTTGGTATATGTCTTTGACGTTCTGCCATTTACCTTGGTATTGATAATGGATTTTTTCTGTTATACGGATCATGCCTATAACATCACGGTTTTCTCTTTTTACGCGAATTACGGTTTTAGGCATTGTAAACCAACTGTCAAACAGCACAAATTTAGCGGGGATATCCTTGGCATTGCGTAGCATTGTTAGCATAACATCGATAGTTGACTGTCTGGCCCGTTTCCGACGTTTATAGGCAAGTGTCCGTTTATCCACTGTCTTAGCCTCACAAAGCACATTTTTATCTTTTGGTGAACTCAGTAAGTTAAAGGAAACGGGTATAAATGTATTTCCATCAGACCATCCCATAGTTAGCATTCTGAATCCTTTGCAGAATTTATGACTGGTGTGATCAAATACCTTTGCCAAAAGTTCAACCTTTTTGCTGCGGTTACGGCTGAAAAGTGAATCGTCAAAAATAAGTACGGATTGCCGATTTTCTCCGGTCAGCTGATTAATGAATAAAATCAGTCGAGTCGTTATCAATTGAAGTAGCTTTTCCCAGTTGAAGCGACTGTCGTTAAGGAAGCGATAAGCGGTATTTTTCTTAAAAGGTAAGTCTTGGCTGTTTACAGATAAGGTTCGATAAAGATTTTTGCCGTGAAATACCAGAGAAAACAATGTTTTTAAGATGGTAACGCAGTGAATACCCGACTCTTTATAGAAATTGCACTTAAGCAGGATTTTTGACAGGTTTAACTTCTTGAAAAAGTAATCAATTCGTGACTCAAGCATCTGGTCATTGTTTTGTAAATCTGATATAATACTGGTCATGGGAAACCTCCTAATGTCTGGTATTATTGGGTTTGGTCTAATTCAATTATACCACGTTAAGGGGGTTTCCTGTTGTTTTAGTGTGCGTTTCTATATGAATTTTTCAAGGATCAAGCCTATTTTGTTGATGGGAAAGTTGTGT
>MTKW01025501.1_pt1 | contig 11268 bp, 11 predicted proteins | sample 1042761 | NCBI WGS metagenome assembly MTKW01 (sample SAMN06205366, study PRJNA360243) | anaerobic digester metagenome | biome: Wastewater treatment plant; feature: Anaerobic digester sludge; material: sludge; isolation source: anaerobic digester fed with sludge from wastewater treatment plant ...
CCGACCACATGGAACTGTTCGCCGCAGGACGACGCCGGACAAGCCGGCCCTGTTGAAAAAGCACTCCAGGGAACAGTGATCGCCCGCGCCGACCAGCCGATCGAAGTCGGTCGTATTGTGCGTTCGTTCGATCCATGCATTGCCTGTGCTGTTCATTAAATTTGCTAGCCACTTGACAAAGGACTATCTCATGAAGACCGGTTTTACTCGACGTGATTTTCTCAAACTGGCAGGTACGATGACGGCAACAGCCGCCCTGCCGGAATATTTTACACAGATTTTTGCCGCCGGCCTTGAACGAATGGCTGCAACAACGCGCGTTGTTTGGTTACAAGGCCAGTCGTGCAGCGGAGAGTCTATCTCTCTGCTGAACTCGGTTGATCCCTCGCCGGCGGATTTGCTGACTCGTTATATATCCCTGGTGATTCATCAAAACATCGGCGCCGCGCAGGGACAAACTTTTATGGACACCCTCAAAAAAGCTGCGCAAACCAACGATTATCTCCTCGTCATCGAAGGGGCAATTCCGCTTAAAATGCCCCAAGCCTGCATGATCGCAGGTCGTCCCTTTGAAACCACAGTGCTGGAATTGATCCCCAATGCCAAAGCCATTCTTGCCGTCGGCACGTGCGCCTCTTTTGGCGGTATCCCCGCGGCAGACGGCAACGACACAGGTTCAGTTGGAGTCAAAGAGTTTATGGAACATCATAACCTCAGATGGCAAAACAAACTGGTCAATTGTCCAAGTTGTCCGACACACCCCGTATCCATTGTCGGAACATTGGCGTATCTGGCAACAGGGCAATACCCCGAGGTACATAAAGAACTGTTGGCCCCTCGAATGTATTATCAATACAGCACACACGACCATTGCCCCCGGTATCACGACTTTGAACGAAAAATCTTCGCCGAGCATTTCGGTCAGCCTGAAGGCTGCCTGTTCAAACTCGGCTGTTTAGGACCGCTAACCTCTACCGAATGCCCCAATCGTCAGTGGAACTCCGGGGTAAACTGGTGTATTCGCGCAGCGGCACCCTGTATCGGATGCAGCTGGCCGGGCTTTTGTCGAGACAAAGAATTCCCGCTCTATCGGATCGGTGAAACCGCTCATTCCGTCACCTATACTGAAAAAGATCGTTCAGGAGGCAAAATATGAAAACCCGACGATTCAATCTTTTTATCAAGATTTTGCTTATCACGATTATCCCAATCTTATTTTTAGGCCTGACGCTTCAAATATTCAACCTTTGGCTGAATCGCCGTTCACTTCACGTCGTATCAGCACAATTTGAAAAAACATTGAATCAACTCAGTTCAGATTCCATTCAGGGCCTGGTCGAAATGAGCGAGCAATCGGCACGTGATTTGCTCCAGGAGATCCGCATCGCAGTCGGCAACTCGCTTCAGCCGGGTGAAGCCAATAAATTTCTAAACTTAGCCAAACAACAGGCAGAACTGGAACAAGTTCTTGAGTTTTCTTTTTACGGCCCGGACGGAAAACTGGAGTTGTCTTCAAACCCTCATACCGTACGGAAAACAATCCCTGCCGACGTCCTGACTGAAGCTCAAAACACCGGCCGTTTGGTTATTCGCGGACAGGAAGAGTCTGCTCGAACATTGCTTTTTTACCAGCCGATGCTGATGAATGCAGATTTAATCCGTATGAATCCTCAGTACCGTGCCGGCGACTTTTACGGAATGCTGTTTGTAGAGTTCAATAAAGACCGTATTTTTGACAGCATCAAATCCCAGCAGGCACACATCCTTGAAGCCGTCAATGCCAGTCAACAAACTGCCGACAGTGTAATGTCACGCAACCTGCAGATCAGTTTCATCATCGTCACTTCTTTTCTGGGTGTAATCTCAATCATTGCCATTCCGCTGATTAAACGCACCGTCATTCACCCCGTGAAGGCGGCGATTGATTCCAACCAGCAAATAGCCGAATATCTTTCATCGGCGGCAAGTCAGCTTCGTTCCGCTTCGGAAACAATTGCACGCGGTGCAACCGAGCAGGCGGCCAGTCTTCAAGAAACATCCTCAAGTCTTGAACAAATTACTGCGATGACACGTAACAACGCCGACAATGCAGCCCAGGCCGACAAACTGGCTGAGCACGCCCGCAAGACCGCTGAGGTCGGCGTCCACGCTATTGCACAAATGAATCAAGGCATCCAGGATATCCGCGTTTGCTCAGATGAAACGGCTAAAATTGTCAGAGTCATTGATGAAATCGCATTCCAGACCAATCTGTTGGCGCTGAATGCAGCCGTAGAAGCCGCACGTGCAGGGGAAGCAGGCAAAGGATTCGCCGTGGTGGCCGAAGAGGTTCGCAATCTGGCCATTCGAAGCGCAGAAGCGGCACAAGATACCTCAACAAAGATTGAACTTTCGATAAAGCAGGCTCAAAACGGTGTTGAACTGGCCGCAGGAGTTAGCAAAACACTCGAAGATATTGCCACACAAATCTGCAAGACCGCTCAACTTGTTCAGGAAATTGCCCATGCCAGTAGCGAACAAGCACAGGGAATCGAGCAAATTAACACTTCAATTGCACAAATGGATAAAATTACTCAACAAAATGCATCCAACGCAGAACAGTCCGTTGCTTCTGCTCGTGAACTGGATGCCCAGGCAGAACAACTGATCGGTACGGTTCAACACCTTGTCGAGATAGTCGGCAAAGGGAACAACAACGTATACAGCCTCGCTGCAGATAAGTAACCGACATAATCAATTCGGGACAAACGGCCTTTGCAAAACGAAGCAAATGATTACGACATAATCAATCCCTAATTGCCATACAGGTACCCGAAACATTGAAGCCGGCCGGAGCAAGAAAAATTGTTTTGGCAAATTCTTTGCCTATGACACCTCGGTCTTAGCCGTACTTTGCGCGCAGTGGTTTCTAGCAGAAAAACAGGTTCACCATTGCCGAAAAAAGTACCCCCGCGAATCGGTCGTTCTGAGTTTTTTTGTTTGTTTTTGCTCAGTTTCTCCACTAAGATGCTAAAAAATCCTGGTTTCAGCACTTCAGGCTGATGCCGGGGTTTTGCGCTACGGACTCTGCAAAAAAAGCCTCAAAGGATGTGCAGATCCGTGAAGCAATTGGTAAAGTCAGCCCCATCTCAAAATGGGAAAAATGTCACCCTCATCCATGTGGAGAATTTGAAAATGGTTAGACGCTCAAAATCCCGGGCAGCAGGACTGGCGTTGCTGGTTTTCGCGGCCGCTCTTGTCCACGCCGAGCAACCGGTTTCGTACGTTGATTATGTCAATCCGCTGGTCGGCAGCGATTCGGCGTTTTTCTTTTCCACCGGCAACACCTATCCGGCAATCGCGGTGCCTTGGGGGTTGAATTTCTGGACGCCGCAGACGAACAAAATGGGAGACGGCTGGGGCTACCAGTACGATTCGCTCAAGATTCGCGGCTTCAAGCAGACCCATCAGCCCAGCCCATGGATCAACGATTATGCGGCCTTTGCCCTGATGCCGGTAGTCGGCGAGTTGGTGGTTGAAGAGGAAAAAAGAGCCTCATGGTTTTCGCACAAAGCGGAAATCGCCCGGCCGTACTATTATCGGGTTTATCTGGCCGACCATGACGTGACCACGGAGATTACACCCACCCAACGAGCAGCACAGTTCCGATTGACCTTCCCCGAATCAGACCAGTCCTACATCCTGCTGGACGCGTTCAACAAAGGCTCATACGTAAAGATCATTCCCGAAAAACGCACCATTATCGGCTACTGCCGCAACAATCACGGCGGCGTACCCGAAAATTTCCATAACTATTTCATCGCCGTCTTCGACAAGGACTTTGAGCAGGTCTGCACGTGGCACGATGGCTGGACGATCCAAAACGATACAACCGAAAACCGCGGCGATCATGTCGGTGCAGTGGTACGGTTCAAAACAAAAAAAGGCGAGCAAGTTCACGTCAAAGTCGCCTCCTCGTTTATCAGTCATGAACAGGCCCTGTTGAATCTGACCCGTGAGGTGGCCGACGATGATTTTGACACGACCTGCCAAAAAGCCAAAGCCATCTGGAACCAGAACCTTGGCCGCATTGAGGTCCAAGGCGGCACCCTTGCCCAGTACCAGAACTTTTACACGGCCTTTTACCGGGCGCTGCTGTTTCCGCGCGATTTCTCCGAGATCGACAAGGACGGCAGACAAGTCCATTACAGCCCCTATAACGGCAAGGTGCTGCCCGGCCCGCTGTACACAGACAACGGCTTTTGGGATACGTTTCGGGCGGTGTTTCCGTTCTTGACCCTGATGTATCCCGAGCAGAATGCCCGGATGATGCAGGGACTGGCCAACACCTTTACGGAAAGCGGCTGGCTGCCGGAATGGGCCAGCCCAGGCCATCGCGACTGTATGATCGGCTCAAATTCGGCCGCAATTATTGCCGATTCCTACTTGAAAGGAATTCGCGGCTGCGACATCGACACGCTGTACAAAGGGATTTTGAAAAACTCCGAGAACGCCGGCCCGCTGTCTTCCGTAGGCCGGCTGGGCGTTGAGTACTACAACAAAATGGGGTATATCCCCTGCGATGTGGGCATCAACGAAAGCGTCGCCCGAACCCTGGAGTACAGTTATGATGATTTCACCATCTGGAAACTGGCCCAGGCACTCGACCGCCCCCAGGACGAGATCGACCGGTTCTATCAGCGGGCCAACTTCTATAAAAATGTCTTTGACCCGTCCACCAATTTTATGCGGGGCAAAAAGAAGGACGGCTCATGGGCTGCGCCGTTTGTGCCGGAAAAGTGGGGCGGCGATTTTACCGAAGGCTGTGCGTGGCACTACACCTGGTCGGTCTTTCATGACCCGCAGGGGTTGATCGATTTGATGGGCGGCAAAGAGGCCTTTGCGGCCAAACTGGACGCCGTCTTTACGACCCCCCCGAAATACGACTGCTCCTATTACGGTTTTCCCATCCATGAGATCATCGAAATGGCGGTGATGGATATGGGCCAGTACGCCCACGGCAACCAGCCGATTCAGCATATGATTTATTTGTACAACTATGCCGGCCAGCCGTGGAAGGCCCAAAAATGGGTGCGTGAGGTGATGAACCGGCTCTATTGGCCCACGCCGGACGGCTTGTGCGGTGATGAAGACAATGGCCAAACCTCGGCGTGGTATGTCTTTTCCGCATTGGGATTCTATCCGGTCTGTCCCGGCAGCGGCCAGTATGTCATTGGTGCGCCCCTGTTTAAGCAGGCCACGCTGCACCTGCAAAACGGCCGAACGTTTACGATTGAGGCCCCCGACAATTCCGCAGAGAATCTGTATATCCAATCGGCCGCATTCAACGGCCGTCCTTACACGCGAACCTTTTTGCGCCACGAAGACATCCTCAAGGGCGGCCGGATTCGCTTTGAGATGGGCCCCGAGCCGAACACCCAATGGGGCACCTCGCCGGACGACGCACCCTACTCAATGTCGCAGGACAAACAAGCGGATAAAGATAAACGTGGATTCTGAAAGAATAACGGAATCGGATAAATATCGAAGTTGAATGAAAACGAACCAAACGCGGTTTTGCTGATGCCGCGGCCTTTTTGAAAGGATTCTGGACATGCGAATGAAAACCTTGCCGATTTTGCTGACGTTTTTTGTGATGGGCGTTGCCGACGCGATGGGGCCCATGTCTGAAGCCGTCAAAGAAAATTATAAATTGAACAATGTAGTCGCCACGCTGCTGTCATTTTTTGTGTTTATCGCGTTTGCGGTTTTCAGTGTGCCCGGCGGCCTGCTGGCGGCGCGGATCGGCAAGAAGAACCTGTTGCTGTTGGGGCTGGCACTCAATGCCGTCGCAATGTTGATTCCCTGTCTGATAGATCCGAATTTTGCCCTGCTGCTGGCGTGTATCTTCGTGCTGGGTATCGGCACGACGTTTTTGCAAGTGGCCGGCAACCCGATTATGCGTGATGTCAGCGCCGAAGGCCGTTACAGTCGCAATCTGAGCTTTGCCCAGGGGTTTAAGGGCATCGGCAGCACGGTCTCGGCGTATCTGGTCACAGCGATTGCCGGCTTTGCGATGTTCCAGAGTATGGGCTGGCGGGGCGTGTTTCCCATTTTCTTTGTGCTGATGCTGGTCACCTTTGTATGGGTAGCCGCGCTTCGTGTAGAGGAAACCAAAGCCCAAGTGCCCCCTGGCATCGCCTCCAGCATTGGTCTGCTGGCCAAGCCGGTCTTTGCCCTGGCAGTGTTGGGAATCTTTTTGTATGTGGGCGCTGAAGTCTGCATGGGGCGGTTTCTGCTGCCGATGCTGGAGGAAATGGGAATCGCCAAGTCCACGGCCTCCAAGTTCGGCCCGGCATTCTTTTTCCTGATGTTAACAGTAGGGCGGCTGGTCGGCGGAGCGGTACTGCATATTATGACCCCGCGAACCTTTTTCCGTATCTCAGCGGCGATGGGGCTGCTGGGCGTGGCGATTCTGATGACAGGAGCAGCGCCGCTGGCGATCGTAGGGGTCCTCCTGGCCGGCTTGGGATTTGCCAATATCTGGCCGATGTTGTTTTCGATCACCGTCGAAAAGGACCCGCAGCACAGCAGCGAACTGAGCGGACTGATGTGCATGGCCATTGCCGGCGGAGCAGTGGTGCCGCTGCTAATGGGAAAACTGGTCGATATGGAGTGGGGCACCAAAGCCTTTCTCGTACCGGTCATCTGTTTTGTCTATCTGCTGGTGTTGTCGCTGCAAAAAGACAAGACCGTAGAGGCCGTTGTGGTTGAATAATCCGTTCCCCCACCCCACAAGGATAATGACAATGACACAACTCAAAGACGAGCGCATTGTATTGACCCTCGATGCCGGGGGGACGAATTTTGTGTTCTCGGCGATGCAGGGAGAAAAAGAAGCGGCAACCCCCGTGCGGCTGCCGGCGTATCCGACCGACCTGGACAAAAGCCTGGGCTCAATGGTCTCCGGCTTCCAGCAGGTCATCGACCAGCTGCCTGCCCGTCCGGCAGCGATCAGCTTTGCCTTTCCCGGGCCGGCCGATTATCCCAACGGGATTATCGACAACATGGGCAACCTGCCCGCCTATCGAGGCGGCGTAGCCCTTGGCGCGTTTTTACAGAATCAGTTTGATATGCCGGTTTTTATCAACAATGACGGCGACCTGTTTGCCTACGGCGAGGCAATTGCAGGGTTTTTACCCAGCGTCAATCAGATGCTTCAGGCCGCCGGCTCGCCCAAACGGTTCAAAAATCTGTTCGGCATTACACTGGGTACCGGCTTCGGCGGCGGATTGGTCACCGACGGACGGCTGTATGTCGGCGATAACTCAAACGCCGGCGAAATTTGGATCACCCGCAACAAACACTATCCCAACTGCTTTGCTGAAGAAGGCGCCAGCATCCGAGCCGTGCGGCGGTCCTATGCCCGGATGGCCGGCATCGACCCCGCTGAAGCACCCGAGCCAAAAGAAATTTACGAAATCGGTTTAGGCAACAAGCCCGGCCACAAAGACGCAGCCCTGCACGCGTTTGCGGAAATGGGCGAGGTCATCGGCGATGCCCTGGCCAATGCCATCACGCTGCTGGACGGCCTTATCGTGATCGGAGGCGGCCTGTCGGCGGCCTATCCGATGTTTATCGACGCCGTACTGGCTGAAATGAACGGCACCATTGAAAGCTGCACCGGACAAAAACTGCCCCGCATCGTGCAAAAGTGCTTTGATCTGGAAAATCCGGAGCAAAGACAGCAATTTATTACCGGCCAAGTAAAATCGATCCAAGTCCCCGGAACCCAAACCACCCTTCTTTACGACGCCCTCAAACGCGTCGGCATTGGTCGGTCGGTTCTGGAAACCAGTCGAGCCGTATCGGTGGGCGCATACGCCCATGCGGTCAGTCAACTGGATCAACAGAAATAAACGGACAAATCAAAGAGATGAACGGTCTGGAAGGGCGAACCGCTGAGTTCGCTTTTTTTTGCGCTCTTCCAAAACGCCTGCTGGCCAAATACCCTCGCTTCCACACCCCCTGCCCTAAAAACTAAAAACGATAAACTGCTCTACTTGATCACCCGCCTCGGCTAAGATGCAGCAGTTTTAGATGATGCATCTGGTTGTTTTTCTCGATCAGTTCACACGCCGCGGCGGCCTGTGCGAAAATCAACTCAAACAACGGCAGATTAGCCTGGGCTGTCTCTGCGGCGTACCCTTGCAGATACACCAACAAATACCCGCAATGAACGCGGCTGGTGGCCAACTGGCACGCCGCTAAACAGCCGCCTTTGACCTCAATCATCAACGGATCTTCACCGTCATCCAGCCGATCGCAGACCTGTTCGATCAGCTGCGCATTCGGCCCGGCCCAAAGGCCCGCACGTCCCGGGTGGCTTGTTTTCCAACGGCGCTGCCTATCGGCGATAATCAGCGTCGGCCCATCCGGACTGACCGCCCTGAAGACGTGTCCGCGAATTTGGTCAATCAACAGACCCGGCGACTCCAAAATGTCTTGTAAAAGATGCTCCATAACCTGACCAATGTCGTCTAAAGCGGGGGGCAACTGACGCAAAAAATGAAAAAAACAGAACTTTTACCCCTGTAGCGTAACGAATGCTTATCCTCAGCATTTCCGACCGGAACATCAAAACTTAAAATCAATCCCCCCTGACAGGCCATAAGTCGAATAAAGATCCCGGATTATGGGAGCGGGATTAAGAAAGCTAAAGCGTGAGGACCAACTGATAAGGACTAAAATTATTCGGAATAGAGGGCTTTGCGAATGCGTCCTTCTTTGTCTCTAAATTTAACCATATGCACGCAATTTCCTCGATCGTTATATTCCACGACATCCATATAGGCCCGAATCAGCAACACCCCCCTGCCGGAGCATTTATATAGATTGTCGCCCAGACGCGGATCAGGCAGGCCGTCCGGATCGAAGCCGGTGCCCTCATCCGTAATGGAAATATCGATTTTTTCGGGAGTAATGAGGCTTTCAACCCATACATGTTTGCTGGAATCGCCGCGGTTGCCGTGTTGAATGGCATTCATAAAGGCCTCCTCCAGGGCCAGATGCACGCCGAAAAGTTCCTCTTCGTCGTAGCCCAACCGACGAGCCGCATCCAGAAGTTCCTCGCAGGCCTTCTCCGTTGCCGCTCGGATGCCGGGCAGATTCCAGGATTTGTGCCAGACTGTTTCGGATTTTGTCAACGGCTCAGCACCTCCGGTATCCCCAAACAGGGGGGGTAAAACAAAAAAAACGCCCTCGGCTCAGGCCGCCTTACCGCTTGAGACCGACCAAGGCGTCATCTTTATCGGAGAATATTTCGAAAATTTTGTCCAGCCGGGTGATGCGAAACACCTCCATAATTTTTGGGTTTATCGCACACAGCCGCAATTTGCCGTTTTTTTCATAGATCTTTTTACTGATGCGAATCAGCAGACCCAAAACGGAACTGGTCAGGAATTTGACATTTGAAAAATCGATAATGAGCTGGATGTTATCGGTTTGCTCGATCAAGGGCATAAACGACCCTTCCAACGCCTGAATCTGTTCGTCTTCAAGGATGCGCTCGTCGGTAAGGGTGGCCACGACAACATCGCCGCAATACTCAATTTCCAAATTGGGATTCACCTGATCCATAATTGTCTCCTCATTGACCGGATTTCTGATAATCCTATGATAGGATGCAGTCGCTGTCAAGAAAAATGCAATGTCGGTTTTTTCTTGCAAAAAATACGCTGTGGAGGGAGTTTTCTCTATTTTTCCCTAATTCCAGCTATATCCTACAGTTATAATAATTATAAACCGCTCGTTGGCGGGTTTTGTGTAATTTAGACAAAAATTGCCTTGCAACTCCTGAACAATTGCTGATAATTCGTGTATAAAGATGTAAGTATAGTGTGATTGTTTGCGCAGCGGTTGGAGGTTCAGCAATAAAGGGTTTAGCGGTTGCCCCGAAACGAAGGGGGAAACCTAATAAAGATATAACGGTCAAATTTTAGGAGAGTTGAACTATGAAAATTAGCCGATCCACAGGGTATGCACTGGTTGCGGTAGGGTACATTGCTCAGAATTACAAGGATGGAGCTGTCTTGGCCGCCCGTATTTCAAAAGAATACAACATCCCGCTGGAGTATCTACTGAAAATTCTGCAGCAGCTTGTGCGGGCCAATGTTTTGCGCAGCAAACGCGGGCCGCGCGGCGGCTTTTTTCTGGCCCGTCCGGCCGATGAGATTACACTTTTGGAAATTATTGAGGCTGTGGACGGCCCGTTGATGAGCCATCTGCATCTGGCAGAGCTGACCAACAACGCACCGTTTAGCCAAAAAATGGAAGAAACCTGCCGAAAGGCGACCGAAGAAGTCCGCGAGATTTACAGCCGGGCAAAATTGTCGTCAATGCTGGATTAGTCGCACACGGTAGCGAGACAGAAATGGAAATCCGAGAGTTTCAGCAGTGGATTAACCAGCGATACGGCCAGCGCGACCGAGAGCGGGGAACTGCGGCAACGTTTATGTGGCTGATTGAAGAGGTCGGCGAATTGGCGACCGCCCTGGCCGGGGAAAACGCGGCCAACAAAGAAGAAGAATTTGCCGATGTTTTCGCGTGGCTGTGTACGCTAGCCAACATCAATGATGTTGACCTCGAAAAGGCCCTTGAAAAATACACCTCCAATCGCATCGAGGGCTTTAAGTAAACCGCAGGCAGGCCGGTCAACACCGCCTGCCTTTTTCTCTTTGCGCCAAGCAGGTGTTGTCCAAGTGTGATAGTAAGGGTAGGGGATATTTCCATGTTCGCAAATGTGCTCAAAGAGTTCAAAGCGTTTGCCATGCGCGGCAATGTCATCGATATGGCGGTCGGCGTCATCATCGGCAGCGCATTTAGCAAAATTGTGTCCTCTCTGGTCAGTGATATTCTGATGCCGCCGTTGGGGCTGCTGCTGGGCAGGGTGGACTTTAAGGATTTGGTGATCACCCTTAAAAAGGCCCAGTACGATGACACCGGGCAACTGATTGCGGATGCAGTGGCCATTCGCTACGGCGTTTTTCTGGACAACCTCATTGCATTTCTGATTGTCGCAGTGGCCTTGTTCATCCTGGTCAAAGCCATCAACGCAATGCAAAAAAAAGAACCCGCACCGGCGCCTGTTCCCCCGCCTCCGAGCAAACAGGAAGTGCTGCTCGAAGAGATTCGCGATCTGTTGAAGGACCGGTGTTCGCAGTAACCCCACAGCCAGCGGGAACCCCCCTTTTAACGGCGCTCGTTTAGTCCACGAACAGTCTGCCCAAT
>MTKW01000647.1_pt1 | contig 11264 bp, 9 predicted proteins | sample 1042761 | NCBI WGS metagenome assembly MTKW01 (sample SAMN06205366, study PRJNA360243) | anaerobic digester metagenome | biome: Wastewater treatment plant; feature: Anaerobic digester sludge; material: sludge; isolation source: anaerobic digester fed with sludge from wastewater treatment plant ...
GTGGAGACTTCTTACTTCAATGATTGGGAGACAAAAGTACCGGAGGGAGCAAAGCCTCATGGTGGAAAATTTTCCGGACCTACAGAAGTTACGGTAGAATTCTATAATACTAAAGGTCGTTTTGTAGAAAAAGTTAAGCTGGTTCCCACAAAAGGGGAAGCCGGTGATAATGATATAACCTGGGAATTACCCCGGGAGAGGTATAAATTCCAGAGTGGGAAAGTTATCTATGAACGGAAGCACTATGTAGACTTAAAGGTTCCTGACGGTAAGTACTTAGTTAATGTCACTGTTAAAGGTGCAGGTAAAACTGACTTATGCTTAGTTCGCCAAAAGTATGTCACCATCTATGGCGATATGTTCGATGATGATTACATCAGAGTAACCAGATAGATTGAATTGCCAACCTTTCTTTTACTAGATTTTGTAATAAATAAGTCCCTTCCAAAGTATATATGTATTGTTCAAGACTGCTCATTGTACAGTAAGTATACGGCATCGTTAAGACCTTATGGGAGAGGGGTGTGAAGCCTTACTAAGCTGTGGAGTGCTCGACTGCAATACGGAGATTAAGGAGGGGATAATAGTGGAGAATATTTTCAGGGACATTGCTGAAAGGACAGGAGGTGATGTCTATCTTGGTATAGTTGGACCTGTCCGGGCTGGAAAGTCCACATTTATTAAAAGGTTTATGGATTTATTGGTTATCCCAAATATTCAAGATGTCTATGATCGGGAACGGGCTATTGACGAATTACCGCAAAGTGGTGCAGGCCGAACAATTATGACTACTGAACCGAAATTCGTCCCTAACGAAGCGGTAAATATCCAGGTGAAAGAAGGCCTGGAGGTAAATGTACGTCTAGTAGACTGTGTTGGTTATACCGTACCAGGTGCTAAGGGCTATGATGACGATGATGGTCCACGGATGGTTCGTACTCCTTGGTCGGAGGAGCCTATGCCTTTCCAAGAGGCAGCAGAAATGGGGACTAGTAAAGTAATCAGTGAACATTCAACTATAGGTATAGTAGTTACTACTGATGGAACAATTACTGATATTCCACGGGAAAATTACCTGGAGGCTGAATCCAGAATTGTCGAGGAATTAAAATCTCTCGGTAAGCCTTTTGTAGTTATTCTTAATTCATATAGACCGAATGATGTTGTTACGATTGAACTAGCTCAAGAATTAGAAGCCCTCTATGAAGTGCCTGTTATCCCTGTAGATGTTATGCAAATGAATCAGGCTGCCATTATGCAAATCCTAGAGGAAGCTCTTTTTGAGTTCCCAGTTACTGAGGTAGATATCAGCTTACCCAGATGGATTGAAGAACTAGAAGCAGACCAATGGCTGCGTAAGCGTTTCGAAGATTCGGTCCATGAGATCTTAAGTCAGGTTAGAAGATTACGTGATATTGATCAGGCTATAGAAATTCTAGCTAACTTGGATTTTGTGGAAGATGTAATTTTAGATAATATGAACATGGGAACGGGAACGGCTTCTATCGAAATGTCGGCCAGAGAAGAATTGTTTTATCAGGTGCTTAATGAGGTGACCGGCTTAGAGCTTGAGGGTAACCATGATCTGTTCCGCGTAGTCAAGGAACTTTCAGTAGTCAAAAAAGAATACGATAAGGTCGCTGATGCCTTAGTCCAGGTCAAAGAGTCCGGTTATGGCGTAGTGAACCCAGTTTTGGCTGACATGAAGCTAGAAGAGCCGGAGTTAATTAAACAAGGTGGAATTTTTGGAGTAAAATTGAAGGCTAGTGCGCCCTGTGTGCATATGATTCGTACTGATGTAACTACGGAACTGACACCCCTAATGGGTACAGAAAGGCAATGTGCAGATCTGGCTCGTTATATTACGGATAGATTCCAAGAGGATCCTTCTCAAATATGGAGTTATGATATTTTTGGGAAATCATTGCATGAACTGGTACAAGAAAATCTTCAAGGGAAATTACAAGACCTGCCGGAAAATACTCAGGAAAAACTTGTAGAGACATTAAATAGAATTGTCAATGAAGGCAGCGGAGGTATAATTTGCATAATAATCTAGCCGGATCGGTCTGAGAGGACCGATTTTTTCTGATCATTTTTTAATCTCATTTGTGTTAGTGCAGAAAAAATTTCATTTCTGTCGATGCAGAATAAAATTCGGGTTCAAGGCGTCACTAAAGTCGCTTGACGCCGAATTTTTTCTGTGTCTAGCATCAAATAATTATGGACAGGCTAAGTGTGTTATAATACCTAAATCAGTAGATATTCCTTATTGCCGCAATGACCAAAGGGTGATATAATGTCTACCAAATGAGGATTAATATCCATCAGGAATGGACACAGGAAGCGGTGATAAACCTTTGATCCAGTATAAAAAGTCTAAAAAATTCTACATGGTTAGTAAAGAAATTCTACCAGAGACAATTGTAAAAACTGCTTTAGCTAAAGAATTATTAGACAGAGGAGAAGTATTAACGGTTAATGAAGCAGTTGAAAAGGTCGGAATTAGTCGGAGTGCTTTTTATAAGTACAGAGATGGAATATTCCCCTTTTATCAAACCAGCAAAGAGAAAATTATTACTGTTTTTCTTAATTTGGAACATATCACCGGAGTACTGTCTAATGTCTTGAATGCTGTGGCTTTATTAAAAGGGAATATCCTGACCATAAACCAAGGTATACCTTTGCAAAATATGGCCAATGTCACTCTTAGTATTGACACCTCGGATATTAATGGTGACATAGAGGAATTCATTCAAAAATTACAACAAATCGAGGGAGTAAAGAAAGTAGAACTTGTAGGTCAAAGCTAGGAGGAAATAGCGTGGAAAAAGTTGATATTGCACTATTAGGTTTAGGAACTGTGGGCCAAGGTGTGGTCAAGATTTTGCAAAAAAACAAAGATCAATGGTACCATAAGTGCGATGCTGAAATTAATCTCAAAAAAGTATTAGAAAAGGATTTTAACCGTGAAAGGGATGTTGTACTCCCGGAAGGGGTTATGACTAATAACTGGCAGGAGATAGTTTCCGACCCGGATATTAAGGTGATTATTGAGGTAATGGGCGGAATCCATCCGGCCTTAGAATTTATCTTAGAAGCCATGGAAAATGGCAAATCCGTTGTTACAGCTAATAAGGATTTGATTGCTGAACATGGGCAAGAATTGTTTGAAATGGCCCAGGCTAAAGGTGTCGATTTTTACTTTGAAGCCAGCGTAGGTGGTGGAATACCTATTATTACACCGCTGAAGCAAAGTCTAGTAGCTAATAATATTCAGCAGGTTATGGGGATCATCAACGGTACCACCAACTATATCCTGACTAGAATGGACAGGGACAATATGAAGTATGAAGATGCTCTCCAGCAAGCTCAGGAGCTTGGCTATGCCGAGGCTGATCCTACCAGTGATGTAGAGGGCCTTGATGCGGCTAGAAAGATTGCTATTCTTGCTTCAATAGCTTTCCATTCTCGTGTTCGCTTACAGGACGTATATACTGAGGGTATTTCTAAGATAACTACCAATGATCTGCGCTATGCCAAAGAATTAGGATATACAATTAAATTATTGGGTATTGCCAGAGAAGAAAATAATGAGATTGAAGTTAGGGTTAACCCTAGTATGATCTCCTTAAATCACCCATTGGCTAATGTCAATGACTCTTACAATGCTATATTTGTCCGTGGCGATGCCGTTGGAGATACTATGTTTTACGGTCAGGGAGCCGGCCAGTTGCCAACAGCCAGTTCTATAGTTGGTGACCTAGTTGAAGTAATTAAGAACTTACAAAAGGGAAGTGTGGGCCGGATTAGCTGCACCTGTTACGATCATAAGAAGATCAAGGAAATGGGTGAGGTAGAAACAAAGTATTACCTCCGGATGCACGTTGTAGACAGACCTGGTGCTTTAGCCAGCATTGCCAGTGTGTTCGGTAATCACGGTGTTAGTCTAGCCACTGTGATTCAGAAAAATGAACATGTTGGTGGTGTAGCGGAGCTGGTGGTTATAACCCATCAGGTTAAAGAACGCAACCTGCAAAATGCCCTAAAGGTTATTAAAGAAATGTCTATTACTCAAGCTATTAACAGTTTGATTAGGGTTGAAGGGATAAATTAAATGCTAAAAGTTTGTGTGCCCGCAACTTCGGCAAATCTGGGCCCAGGTTTTGACACTTTGGGAATAGCCTTAGAATTAATGAATACTTTTTATTTCTGCCTGGATGAGGAGGATATTCCTCCAAAAGGTGCTAAGTTTATGTCTGCCAATAGCCTAGTACAACGAGGGGCTGAACTTGTCGCTGAAGAGACAGGAGGGAAATTGCCTAAGTGGCAGGTGGCTTTGAATGCCCAAATACCTAGCTCTAGGGGTTTAGGCAGCAGCGCCAGTCTTACTGTAGCAGGAATAGTTGCGGCAAATCATTATTTACAAGCCGGTTTATCTTCTGAAAAACTCCTTGAGTTGGCTTGTCGTCTGGAGGGGCATCCTGATAATGCAGCTCCGGCTCTGCTAGGTGGCTTAGTGGTTTCCACAGTAACACCGGAAGGAGTCAAATTCCTTAAGACATTACCGGGCGAGACTCTTAAAACTGTGGTGGCAGTTCCTGAGTTCACCTTGCCGACCAATCAGGCTAGAGAAGTCCTGCCAACACAAGTTTCTTACCATGATGCCATACAAAATACTGGGCGGACTGCCCTTTTTGTCAGCTCAATGCTTTTGGGGGACTACACTCATCTTAAATATGCGATGGAAGATGTTCTACATCAGCCTTATCGTATGGATTTGGTGCCCGGCTTTAAGGAAGTTATGGCAGCAGCTATTAAGAGCGGTGCTTTAGGCAGTTGCTTAAGTGGTGCCGGTCCGTCTATTTTAGCTTTTATTACGGAAAAGGCTGAAGAAGTCCGTCATAGTATGACAAAGACTTGGGTTGAGTTTGGCATCAAGTCTAAGGCTTATTTGCTTGAAATCAATCGAACCGGGGTACAGTGTCAGGAGATCTAAAAGAATTCATAAAGTTCGATTTTGGGAGTAGAAAGCTCTTTTCTAAATAGCTGCAAATTAGTTGCTGATAGTCAAAAACGCCTTGACACTGGAATAATAGGCATATATAATATCTATTGTGGCTTCGGGGCGTAGCTCAGTTTGGCTAGAGCGCCATCTTGGGGTGGTGGAGGCCGCTGGTTCAAGTCCAGTCGCTCCGACCATTTTTATTAGGTTACAAAATTAAATCGGGCAAGAGATTGTTCAGGCCCAACCAATACTTATAAATTTTTAAGACCGTCAGTAGGCGGTCTTAATTTATTGAGAAACAACAAGGTTCCCGGGAATATATCTATAATCGTTCTAGGGCAAGGGTCATACGCAAGTTACAACTTTGTATTTGTGCCAAAAGCTTATAAAATGCATATAAATATTTTATTGACATAGCTTGAAGATGTGCTAAAATGAAGGCTGACTAGTTTGAACCAAAGTAGCATCAGGGGAGGTTCACGGTACATTAAAAAAGGAGGCATGATAAATGAAGGCATTGGGCCGCCATGTGTTGGCTGAGATCTACGGTTGCGATTTTGATCTCTTGAATGACGTTAAGAAAGTAGAAGAAAGTATGATAAAAGCAGCTCTTGAGGCTGGGGCAGAGATAAGGGAGTATGTGTTTCATAAGTTCAGTCCCCAGGGAGTTAGTGGGGTAGTAGTTATCTCTGAATCCCATTTAGCAATTCATACTTGGCCTGAATTAGGATACGCAGCTGTAGATGTCTTTACTTGCGGTGATAACGTTGATCCGTGGGATGCCTGTAATTTTCTTGTAGAGAAATTTAAGGCAGGGCACATGACCGCTACTGAAGTTAAAAGAGGAATAACTGAGGAGACTCATAAAGAAGCGGTAAATCTATAGGAGGGATATGTATCTTACCTCGACGATGTAAGAAAATCATCTAAACGCCATTTTTACAACAGATTGTTTGTAGAAATGGCGTTTTTAATAGAAAAGAACACGAAATTAGCAGGAATTTGTTAGAATCTGAGGAACTAATTATTGTATAGACGCTGGCCAACCTAGTTAGGGCTGCACAATTAAATAATAACTATAATACACAGTAAGGTAGGGTTGCTACAGTGGATGCATACGAAAAGTTTCTAGTTGATCTAAAAAGAAAATTTGATCTCGATTTAACAGGCTACAAACGTCCTCAGATGGAAAGGCGAATCAATACCTTGATGCGCACTTTAAATATTGTAGGCTATGATAACTTTGTACAAGAATTGGCTAGTGATAAAGAACTGTTAGACCGTTTTATCGCTCATTTGACTATTAATGTATCTGAATTTTTCCGCAACAGTAGCCAGTGGGATATTCTAACTAAAAAGATTATTCCTCAGCTTTTAACTAAAACGCAAAATCTTAAAATCTGGAGCGCAGGTTGTTCTACTGGGGAAGAACCCTATACGATGGCTATGGTTTTGGCCGAGAATTTTCCCCAGGGCCAGCATTCTATCTTAGCCACAGATTTTGATGCCCGTGTCTTGAAAACTGCCCAGAATGGGGAATATCCTGAGAAAAGCACAATTGGCATACCAGCCAGACTGTTAGAAAAATATTTTACTAAGCATGACGATAAATTACGGGCTAACGATGTCTTGCGAAAATACATTACCTTCAGACAACATAATTTATTGAGGGATCCTTTTCCGGATAATTATGATTTGATTATTTGTCGTAATGTGGTGATATATTTTACAGAGGAAAGTAAAGCTCAGCTTTATCGGCGCTTTTATAATACTTTAAGGCCCGGAGGGATTCTTTTTACCGGAAGTACTGAGCAAATTATCCAAGCCAGAGAGATTGGTTATCAATCACCGGAATTATTCTTTTATATGAGGCCATTATAAGGCCCATAATATAATAATCTGAAGTATAATTCCCTGGCTTTAATTATGAATGTCAATAGTGACAGCGGAGGCGAAAATGAAAAATAATCTCTTTTCTATCCAAGGAAAATCTCCTATCTTAGCAGAGGATGTGGCAATATTTACAGGAGCAAGAATTATTGGCGCCGTATCTATGGCTGCTGGTTCAAGTGTTTGGTATAACGCAGTGCTGAGAGCTGATTTAGCAGAAATCAAAATCGGTGAATATTCTAATATACAAGATGGTTGTGTGCTCCATAATGACACAGAACATCCTTGTATTGTCGGCAAATATGTAACAGTGGGACATAAGGCTATACTTCATGGCTGTGTAGTTGGAGATTATGCTCTAATTGGTATGAATTCTTGTATTTTGAATGGTGCTGAAATTGGTGAGGGAGCAATAATTGGTGCTGGAGCCGTTGTAACTGCGGGTACGAAGATTCCTCCTTATTCAGTTGCGGTAGGAAGCCCAGCTAAGGTAATCAAGACTTTAGAAGCTTCCAGTAAGGAAGATCGCCAAGCACAAGCAGTGAAATATTTCCATATGGCTCAGGAGCAAAAAAAAGACATAATGGGTTAACAACACAGAAGAATTGTCCTCCTGTGTTAACCATTTTCTTGGGGGTGATTTTTTGCCAGAGAATATCTTTGTTTTAGATATTGGAACCCGGACGGTAATGGCACTACTGGCTACTTTGGATGATGATCAGTTGAGTGTAAACAACCTATTATATCGTGAACACAAAACCCGCTCTATGCTAGATGGGCAAATTCACGATATCGCTGAGGTAGCTAAGGTTATTGAGGAGTTAGTCCGTGAACTACAAGAACAGTCAGGTCAAGAGTTGAAAAAAGTGGCCGTGGCTGCTGCTGGCCGATCTCTGAAAACAAAAAGGGGAACGGCTAAAATCAATTACCCGACTATCACTGCTATTACTCAGGATGATTTACTGGCCATTGAATTACAGGCTGTACAAGCAGCCCGCCAGGACTTACCTAGAGGGCAGGGTAATATACCCTTATCTCAACAGTACTATTGTGTCGGTTACAGTATAGTTGAAGAACGTCTGGACGGAATTAGATTAGGCAGTATTGTAGGACAGAAGGGGCAGACAGCGGAAGTTGACGTAGTGGCCACCTTTTTACCTCGTATAGTTGTAGATTCTTTACAAACTGCTGTAGAGAAAGCAGGCTTGGAGCTAGTTAGTATTACTTTAGAGCCGATTGCTGTGGCCAATATTGTTCTTAATCAAACAATGCGTCGCTTAAATTTAGTTCTGGTAGATATCGGGGCAGGTACTTCTGATATTGCCGTATGCGGTGGTAATACTGTCAGTGCTTTTGGTATGGTACCCATGGCTGGTGATGAGATTACAGATGTTTTAAGTGATCATTATATTCTGGATTTTAATTATGCTGAGGAAGTTAAGCGTCAAATAGCCGACAAGGAAGAAATCACCACAACTGATGTCTTGGGTTTTGAGCAGACCTTAAGAAGCATTGAACTTAAAAATATTGTTGAGCCGGCTGTTGATGCTTTAGCTACAGCCATCTCCCATGAAATTATGGAATTAAACGGCAAAGCCCCCCAAGCAGTTTTACTGGTGGGGGGAGGAAGCTTAACACCTAATTTGGCTGGTAAGGTTGCTCAATTACTTAACATACCTGAAAATAGGGTAGCTGTTCAGTGTGCCGGGAAATTACCGAATGTTTCGGGATTACCGGAGGATTACAGCGGGCCTAATTTTATAACGGTATTAGGCATAGCTTATACGACTTTACATAATCCTACCTTGGGCTTTATGGAGGTTACTGTTAATGATAAAGCTGTTCGCATCTTGAATTTAGGTGAGAATCGTATAGCTGATGCCTTATTGGCCAGTGGTTATAATATTCGTGAGGTTCTTGGTCGTCCGGGGATGGCTTTGACTTGTGAGATAAATAATCAGCTCTATACTATTCCCGGTAAAATGGGAACTAGGGGCAAAATTATGTTAAACTCCCGACCGGCTAATATGCAGGATGTAATTCATGAAGGAGATGCCATAGTTTTTGAGCCGGGGAAAGCAGGAGAAGATGCTAAGGGTACTTTTCGGGAGGTATTGCAAGAACTTATAGGTAATTGCACAGTTAACGGCAAGGCCGTTGATTTGAACCCCACTGTAACGGTAGCAGGGGTGACTGTTGATTTGGATGAAGAAATAAAAGACGGCTGTAAAGCCCAGGTAATCACCAATCTTAGTATAAATGAGGTTTTAGCTAAGGCAGGGGTTAGTTTTGGGGAACAATTTATCTATCTAGACGGTGATAAAATTTCCTTGAATGATAAAATGCTCTTGAAGCTTAACGGTAGAGATGCAAAACTAACTGATCCTGTTTCACCAGGGGATCACATAGTCTGTGAAGCACCTCAGGATTTAACTGTCGGAGACTTTTTGCCCACAGTAGAACAGCCACCTTTTGAATTGACGGTTAATGGGCATAAGATGATTCTGAACGCTACAAAAATTATGGTGAATAATTCGCCTGCAGAGCGTAGCACACCTATTAAAGCTGGCGATTCGATTACTTACCAACCGGGAAAGGAAAATTATCATCCTATTCTGATTGATATTTTTAATGAAATAAATTTTTCACCTAATCCTCCTACTGGTAAGAGTAAATTATTATTAAGGGTAAATGGTGAGGAAAAGGAGTATACTTATCTTCTACAAGAGGGTGATAATGTGGAAGTTAAGTGGATTTAAGTCGCTGGGTTAAAATTTGTGGGTCGTTAAGCTCTGAGGTCTTGACCTTAATAAGGGTCAAGCCCTCATTTTTAATTAGTCTTTCTAATGAAGGAATAATTCTCCGGCCAGGTTGCATAATGCAGAGGGCGAATTTTTCTTCGGGTAGATAATAGTCCAAGAAGATACTGCGATAGTAGCAGCCGGGAAGTATAGTGGCTCGAGGGAAAAGTCTCTGAAGAAACGGGGTTAGATCCGGCAAGGCTTCTGAAGCCTGTTTTTCTTCTAATGTGGTAGCAACCGGTACTGGATCTGCTATTGTTTGTTCATCTACTTGTTCTATTTGTTCTATGACTTGTTCGTTTAGGCTGTCTGCTGGAATTTGCTTCTCCTCTGGCGGTGTAGGGTCTTGTTCTGCAGGAGATTGAGATTCAAGGATTTCTGGTTCATTTTCTGATTCTTTGAAGAAAGCCATAGCCAAGATTCTATCCAAGTCTCCTTTGAGGGACCCGAAACTCAATAAAGCTAATCTGGGTGGTAATTTTTGCGAAATCAATTGTCGCAATAGACCTTCTAGGTGTTCCTCTTGACCGCCTAGGAGATTTAAGAGTAGGGGAGAAAGGTCTCTGACCATTTGGCTAGCTTGTTCCATTAGCATCTCCTTGGGTCTGCCTGCGGTACAACTGATATCAATTAGGATATGAACCAACCGGTCAATTCCTCCTAGAATCTTTCTTTCTAGCTCACGCTTATCTAACATGACAATCACCTCTTCAAGAAGACCTATCATAATACTATTAAGATAGGGGACAAATATGACAAAATTAACTTGGCATAACTTGAAGTTTAGAGATAATTGACACTTGACCTTTTGCAAATAATTTGTTAAGATATAATTCGTCACGTTGAACGGGGCATAGCGCAGTTTGGCTAGCGCACCTGCTTTGGGAGCAGGGGGTCGGGGGTTCAAATCCCTCTGCCCCGACCACTAAATATCTTTAAACGTGAAACCAATGACATGGCCCGGTGGTCAAGCGGTTAAGACACGGCCCTTTCACGGCTGTAACACGGGTTCGAGTCCCGTCCGGGTCACCATTTCCTTAATGTTACTAGTTTATCTAAAGAGATTTAGGTAATTTAGATTTTGTTAAAAAGCGGAGCTGTGGTGTAGGGGTTTAACATGCCTGCCTGTCACGCAGGAGATCGCGAGTTCGAATCTCGTCAGCTCCGCCATTATAAATTCATTAAGTTTAATTTGCCGACGTAGCTCAATTGGCAGAGCAGCTGACTTGTAATCAGCAGGTTGCGGGTTCGAGTCCCATCGTCGGCTCCATTACATGGAGGGATACCCGAGTTGGCCAAAGGGGGCAGACTGTAAATCTGCTGGCATTGCCTTCGAAGGTTCGAATCCTTCTCCCTCCACCATATAGGGGTGTCGCCAAGCGGTAAGGCAACGGACTCTGACTCCGTCATTCGTAGGTTCGAATCCTGCCACCCCTGCCATTTAAAGAAGTAAAAGATAATTGGAATATTATTAACACGCGGTCGTGGCGGAATTGGCAGACGCGCTAGATTCAGGTTCTAGTGCTCGCAAGGGCATGGAGGTTCAAGTCCTCTCGACCGCACCA
>MTKW01001680.1_pt1 | contig 11261 bp, 8 predicted proteins | sample 1042761 | NCBI WGS metagenome assembly MTKW01 (sample SAMN06205366, study PRJNA360243) | anaerobic digester metagenome | biome: Wastewater treatment plant; feature: Anaerobic digester sludge; material: sludge; isolation source: anaerobic digester fed with sludge from wastewater treatment plant ...
TGTTGAGATACGAACCCCGAAATCCGGAAATGGATGGAGGGGTTTTTTGTTTTGAGTTATAATAGAATGTTAGATTTTCTGAATATATAGTTTTAAAGTTAATAAACATCATGTACAAATTACATAAATGTATTATTACATAATGATACCAGCTTAACAAAATTAGTTAGCAGTGATATACTCATATTGTATGACAATAAAACCAAATAAATAAGGAGGAATAAGAATTGAAAAAAAGATATTTTGGTTTAATTTTAGCTTTCCTAATTTTATTTGCTTCCTTTCCTGTAAAAGCAGATGTGAAGGAAAGCTTAAAAATCGAAAGAATATCAGGTAAAAACAGATACGAAACTGCAGCAGAGATTTCTGAAAAAGCTCGTAACAAATCAGAAGCTGCGATTATTGCTAGTGGAGAAGACTTTCCAGATGCATTAGCTGGTGGTCAATTAGCAGTAGCTTTAGATGCACCAGTACTTTTGACTGGTAAGAATACATTGGATAGCAATACCAATAATGAACTACTAAGATTAGGAGTTAAGACAATTTATCTACTAGGTGGAGAGGGAACTATCTCTAAATCCGTTGAGAATGAATTAAAATCAATTGCAAATGTTGTAAGAATTGGTGGATCAGATAGATACGAAACATCAGAGCTAATAGCTAAAAAAGCTAGAGAGTTTGGATTGAGTGACAATCTTGTAATTGCAAGTGGAAGAAATTATGCTGATGCCCTATCATCGGGTGGCTATATAGCTAAAACGAATAATACTATGGTTTTATCTGATGGACAGGCTTTGCCAACAATAGAATATAAAGAAATAATTGTTTTTGGAGGCAAAACTTCACTAGAATTTCCAAACTATACCGGTAAAAGAATTTGGGGATCAGATAGATATGCAACAAGCTTAGCTATTGCAAAGCAAGGTCATGGCAATAGTGAAACAGTAATACTAACTTCAGGAGAGGATTATCCTGATGCCTTAACTGCTATATCCCTCTCAAAACAGCTGGATGCACCAATCATCCTTGTAAAACAAGCAGGTATAGATGCAAGGACAAAAGACTTTATAGAAAGTACAGCTAAAAAAGTAGTAATAATTGGTGGGGAGAAAAGTATATCAAACGAGATAGAAAAACAATTGATAAGTGAAGTACCTGCACTACCATCCAAGCCTGAGCAAGATTCCGGTAATAAGGATAATAATCAAGATAAAGACAAGGATATAATTGGAGATAAGGACAAAGATAAAGACAAGGACAAGGATAATGGTAATGATAAGCCTGAGACTCCTGAAAAAATTAAGATTACACTTGTGTATAAGAATGAGTATAATTGGATTCATGATGAATGGGTTGAAAAGGGTCAAAAACTAAGAAAAATTGAAGATCCAGTTAAACCAGGTCATATTTTTAAAGGGTGGTTTAATGCTGAAGAAGATGGAGAATTAGTTGATATAACTAAAGTAACTTTTGATGAAGATACTACTTTATATGGTAGATGGGAACAAGAGGAAATCACAGAAGCTCATTTTGAGTTTGATAAAAAGACTCAAACGATAACAAAGTTTCTTGGAGAGGGGATTGAAACTGTAGAAATACCAGAGAAAATTGAAGGTGTTGAAGTAAAACATATAGGTGCAGGTGCATTTATTACTAGAGGTCTTAAACATATTATCATACCTGAAACTGTTATTTCAATAGGTGAATATGCATTTCAAGAGAGTGGTTTAGAAACTGTAGAACTATCAAAAAATCTTCAAACAATTAAATGTGATGCTTTCAGAAGCAATAATATTAGTGAAATTGAATTGCCTGATACTTTAACAGAATTAGGTGAGTGGGCATTTGATAACAATAAAATAGAAAGAATAATTATTCCAGAAAGTATTACTAAAATTGAAAGTTATGTATTTAGGGACAATAATATTAAGGAGCTTTCAATCCCTGACAATATTATCTCAATACGTGATAATGCTTTTTATAATAACCAAATTGAAAAGCTAAAACTAGGATCTGGTTTAACTTATATAGGAGATGCTGCATTTGCTAATAATAATATCACCGAAGTTAAACTACCCAGTAAACTAGACAGAATAGAACGAAGTATATTTGAGAATAATAAACTTGTTACTATTGAAATACCTGAAGGAATATATTTAATTGAAGGAAGAGCTTTCGCTGACAATGACTTAGTAAGTGTTAAACTACCAAGTTCATTACAACGTATTGGAAAAGAAGCGTTTAAAAACAACAATCTTACTGAGATTGAAATCCCTGAAAATGTATATTCGATTTATCAAGGTGCATTTCAAAATAATAACCTGATGGGTATAAATCTACCAAATAAGATTAAAGAAATTAGTGCTTGGGCATTTGCAGATAATGAAATAACTGAAGTTGTTATACCTGAAAATATAAGAAGAATAGGAGAAAGAACATTTGTAAACAATAAGCTCTCAAGTGTAACTCTACCGGAAAACTTGGAGATTATTGAGAAAAGAGCGTTTGAAAATAATCAACTTGAAACAATAAATATACCTTCTACTGTTAAGAGCATTGAAACTTATGCTTTTTGGAATAATCTGCTAACAGAAGTAACATTACCGGAAGGTTGTACACTAGGGTATAAGGCCTTTGATGATTCGGTTACTGTAAAATAATATAAAACCAAATAATATCAAATAAGCGAGTACTAGAATTAAATAGAGTACTCGCTTTTTATGTGAAAAACACGATTAATAAGATATCGTTATGATGTCATTTAAAAATTAAATAAAATATTCAAGTGAATAATTTTTTTTAATAGTTTTAATTTGATATGATATATATTGATGGGGAATAATATGTATATAACTGGGGTGGATAATATGATGGTATTAATTACATATGATGTGAACACAGAGACTAAGGAAGGCAGATCACGATTAAGAAGAGTTGCAAAAACATGTGTAGATTATGGTCAAAGAGTTCAAAATTCAGTATTTGAGTGCAATATAACTCCAGCTCAATATGAAGAAATTAAAATTAAATTAAGAAAAATCATCGATGAAGAAACAGATAGTTTGAGATACTACTTACTAGGTAAAAACTGGAAGAACAAAGTGGAAAGTATGGGGAGGGATAATACATATAATCCAGAAGAGGATACATTTATATTATAACTGCAAATGGAAAATGCAAAAACAAGATCATATGATCTTGTTTGCCAATACTTCGTAGACACTTTTTCAATCCACATGATAATAACGATTTTAATCTAATTATCATGACAGATATATTATATATTAAAAAGTTTGATATAGCTATAGATTTTATTCTAATAATAGGGTATAATAACTACAATACTTCGTAAACACTAAAGATGTTATGGCTTATAGTTTTAAATCTTAATGGTGAATCATGTAAATAGATAGGAGAAAAGGAGGTGCGAAATGGTTTTATACGGAAGAAAACTTAAAACAAATGTGGAACCAAATACTCAATTACTAATAGAACATATAGATGGGGTAGTGTCAAGGGTAGATGAATATAGTAAAAATACTATATTTAATGAAACAATGAAAACTATAGCTTTAATACATGATAGCGGGAAAGTAAGTGATGCCTGGCAGTCGTATTTAATGACCGGAACCAATAGGGTACCACATTCAACTACCGGTGTATATCTTGTAGAAACTTATCTCGACTTCATGACTAATAAATATGGTAGAACAACAGCGGTGTTTTTAAGAGACATATTACAATATGTGGTTGGATCACATCATGGTCTTTCAGATACTGTGGACAATGATGGAAACTTTATTTTAGATATAAAAATAGAAAGTATTAAAGAAGACAGTTCTGTTGAAAAAGATTTAGGAAGTTTTTATAACTTGATTGGTAATGAAAAGATTAAGTCACAACTCATAAAGTCTGCAGAAGAAATGAACTTACTAATCAATATAATAAAGGAATTTATGAAACAAGAGAATGGCAGCGGATTATTTTATATAGGTGTAATTGTTAGGATGTTATTATCTATGCAAATTGATGCAGATTGGTCAGATGCTGCAGACTTTGAATTTAACATAAGTTCCAAATATGAAAAAGAACTTAACGACTTTAGTTGGCTTAAGATGATTTCTGAATATGAAGCTTTTATTAAGGATAATTTTACTTCACGTAGTCCCTTAAATGTTCTTAGAACAAAGATATCGAATGAGTGTATGGAAAATGCAAAAAGACCTATTGGCATATATAGACTTTCAGTGCCTACCGGTGGAGGGAAGACTATAGCGGCTCTAAGATTTGCTATGCACCATGCTAAGACTCATAATCTCGATAGGATATTCTATATAGCTCCATTTAATTCGATATTGGAACAAAATGCCAAAGTCTATAAAGATATGCTAGGAGAACTAGCTGATAAGTTTATTTTTGAGCATCATTCTAATGTAATACATGATATTAAAAGTGAGAAAAATTCTGAATATATGGATGGTTCTGAAGAAAAGTACAAATATTTGAGCGAAAAATGGACTTCACCAATAATACTTACTTCTATGGTTCAGCTTTTAAATGCATTTTTTTCAGGTGATAAAAAATCTATAAGAAGGTTACACCGTATAAAAAATAGTGTTATCATTATTGATGAAATGCAATCGCTTCCTTTTAAAACTATAACAATATTCAATTTATTTTTAAATGCTATTTCTAGAGTTTTTGGAACAACTTTTGTTTTGTGTACAGCAACACAACCACCTTATGAAAGAATAATGGGTTTAGAAGATACAAGTAAAAAAACAGCTGCACTTTTGTTTTCCGAGGAAAGGGAATTAGTAGGAGACTATCAAAATAATCGAGAATTTGATAGAGTTGAAATAGTTGATAAAACCAAACAAAAACCATACGATTTGGCTGATATTAATAATTTAATAAAAGAAGAAATTAGAAACACAAAGAGCATTTTATTGATTGCTAATACTCGTAGTTGTGTGGAAAAAATATATAATACAGTTGCGGAATGTGAGTGTTTTAACGATTATGAAGTAATAATGCTTTCTAATAATATGTGTGCGGCACATAGGCTTAATTCAATAGAATTAGTAAGACAAAAGTTGAGTAACAATGAGAAGATTATAGTGATAAGCACTATTCTAGTGGAAGCAGGAATTGATCTAGACTTTGAAAAGGTAATAAGATCGTTAACAGGAATAGATTCAATTGCTCAGGCAGCAGGAAGATGCAATAGAAATGGAAAAAGAGACAAAGGTTTTGTTTTTCTTATAAATATTGATAATAAACTCGAAAATACAGATCCTCTTGAAGAGGTAAAGGTAGGACAAGAAATTTGTGAAGCTATATTAAATGACTTTAAAAATAATCCCCAAAAATATGGAAAAAGTTTGCTAAGCAATGAAACAATAACTAAATATTTCAGTGGGTTACATGAAAAGCTTTCCCCAAAGACTCATTTTCCAACTAGTGATGGTAATACTCTTTATGATTTACTTGGGAAAGGAGACGAAAAGTTAAAACTCATAAGATTTTATCAGAAGGGTAAAGAAAGAAACCGAATTTTAAGACAATCATTTAAAACTGCAGGTAAGGAATTTAAAGCTATAGAGGATTTATCTAAAGGTATAATAGTACCATATGGAGATGGAGGAGAAATTATAAATGAATTACTTTCATATTCTACAAGTATCTATAGATTTAAAGAGGTTATGAACGAAGTCCAGCACTTTACAGTAGGAATTTATTCAAATGTTTTGGATAAATTAATCAAAAAGAATGCAGCAATATATATTGAAGATTATGACATCTATATTTTGAGTAATAAAGATTATTATGACCCGAAACGAGGTCTTATTCTGGAAGGAGGGCAGCAAGAAACTTTCATAATATAAATTGTTAGAAAGGATGTAAAGGATGAAAAAAAGTAATATTCTTAGTTTTAGGGTATTCGGAAGAAGGGCATTATTTACTGTACCCGAAAATAGAATGGGAGGTGAAAAGTTCACCTATCATATACCAACCCCTGAAGCGGTTAAAGGGATTATGGAGTCAATTTTTTGGAAACCTACTATACAGTGGGTAGTACGAAGAGTTAGGGTAATTAATCAGATACAGACTGAATCTGTAGGTATAAAACCTCTTAAGATGAATGGCGGTAATGACTTATCATATTACACATATCTTAAGGATGTTGAGTATGAAGTAGAGGTCAATTTTAAGTGGAATGAAAATAGACCCGATTTATCTCATGATAGAAATGAGAATAAATATTATTTTATGGCAAAGCGTTCAATAGAAAGAGGAGGACGTAGAGATGTCTTTCTTGGAACAAGAGAATGCCAAGCATATGTAGAGCCATGTGTGTTTGGTGAGAAGAAAGGATATTATGATGATGTAAATGAACTTGGCTTTGGATTACAGTTTTATGGTTTTACTTATCCGGATGAAGTATATAAGGATAGTGATAAAGGCGTATTTAAAGCAAATTTTTGGAATCCAATAATGAGAAACGGGATTATTGATGTAATCAATCCTGATGAATGTGAAATAACAAGAACAATCAGAGAAATGGATGTAAAACAATTTATACTTGGAAACAATATGATATCTATTGATGAGGAGGTGAAACAATTTGACATGGATTAGAAATCTAAGTGATTTATATGATTTCGCTATGAATAGTGAAGACGATTTAGGAGAGCAGAAACTCGTCCCAATAGGAAATATGGTACAAAATACACAAATAGAATTGATAATTAATAAAGATTCGGAATTTTTAAGAGCACAGATAATTGCAAAAGAAAAATCACAAACGATATTACCATGTACTATAGAATCGTCAGTTAGAACCTCAGCACCTAGACCTCATTTGCTATACGATAACATAAGTTATCTCGCCGCAGATTTAAAGAACTATATTGAAGATGAAGGAAAAGCTGAAAAAGCCTATAATGAATTTCACATCCCTTATATTGAACAGTTAAAAGATTGGATTATGTCAGACAAAAATCATGAATACGCTGAGACTATATATAAGTATTTAACTAAAGGAACATTAACTAAGGATTTGATTAGTATTGGATTACTGGAATTAGATGAAAACAATAAATTGCTAGATAATAAAATAGAGGGAATTTCACAAGACAAAGTAGTAATTAGAATAGCAATTGAAAAGGAAGGTAAACTAATAAAACCTTGGGAATTGATGGAATTTCAAAAGTTATCCGGTGAGTATTATTTAAGCACATTGGAAGATGGAGATAAATCTCTATGTTATAGCACAGGGAAAATACTTTATATAACTCCAGTTCATGGGAAATATATAAGATTTGCGGGAGATGGATCAAAATTATTATCATCTAATGATAATACAAACTTCACATTTAGGGGCAGGTTTGATACAGCGGATGAATGTGCTCAAATTAGTTATGAAGCATCTGAAAAAGCACATAGTGCCTTAAGATGGATTATAAGGAAACAAGGTAAGGTTAATGACGGATATACAGTTGTTAGTTGGAGTGACAGAAACTCCGAAATTCCACAAGTCTTAGACGATTCTGATGATTTTATAGATATTCTACTTGATACTGATGATGCGCTTTCTAAAAAAAGTATCAATACAGGAAATATATACGCTAAAGAACTGAATAAAGCCGTGGGTGGTTATAAAGCCAGACTTACAAAGGATGAAAATATATATGTTATTGCTCTTAATAGTGCAACACCTGGAAGATTATCAATTCTATACTATAGAGAGTTAAATGGAGGAGAATTTATAGAAAGGCTTGAGCAATGGTATAAAAGTATATCATGGCTACACAAGTATAAAAAAGACTCGGAAACGAAGAAACTTTACTCATTTTACGGTGCAGCATCCCCAATCGATATTATTAAGGCAGCTTTCGGGGTTCAAAGAGGAGAGTTTATGGATTTAGATAATAAGGTCCTTAATAAACAAATTGAGAGATTGCTCCCTTGCATAGTAGACGGAAAAAGAGTCCCTATAGATTTTGTTATGGGGGCGTATCGAAATGGAACTAATCCTGTTACTAAGAACTATTATAATTGGAATAAATGCTTAACTATAAGCTGTGGATTGTCGAAAAAATATTATAAAGAAAGAATGGGAGAGGAAATAGACATGAAATTAGATAAGGAGAACAATAACAGAAGCTATCTCTTTGGAAGATTACTTGCTGTGGCATACAGGATAGAAGAAGTATATTACTATCATAATAATATTGATAGGACGCCGACAGCTTTAAGATTAATGGAAAGTATGTCTAAAAGACCTTATAAAACATGGTCAAATCTACAATTAAGACTTGTTCCTTACTTACAAAGTTTAAAAGCTAATAATAGGAAGTATTATGTAAATTTAATAGATGATATTATGGTGAAGTTTAATGATGGAGATTTTAGTAAAAATAGACCATTGGAACCTAAATTTTTGATGGGCTTTCATTCACAACATGAAGAACTCAGAACATATGCGAAAGATGAAAACAAAGACATAAATAATTTAGAGGAGGACAAATAAATGTTAAGTAAAAAAATTGATTTTGTAGGAATAATAAGCGTGAATCATGCCAATCCAAACGGAGATCCACTTTCAGGGAATAGACCTAGAGAAGATTATAATGGTTTCGGAGAGATATCTGATGTGTGCTTAAAACGTAAGATTAGAAATAGACTACAGGATATGGGTGAAGATATCTTTGTGAAAATGGCAGAAAGAGCAGACGATGGATATGGTAGTCTTAGTGAAAGAGCAAGTTCTGAAGTGAAAAATTATAAGACGTCAGATGAATATGCTAAAATCGCGTGCGATAAATGGTTTGATGTTAGAGCTTTTGGCCAAGTTTTTGCATTTAAAGGTAAAAGTAAAAAAGATGGTGTTTCAGTAGGAGTAAGAGGTCCTGTTTCGATACATTCAGCTTTTTCGGTAGATCCTGTAGATATTTCATCTATACAAATTACTAAATCAGTAAACTCTGAACCGACAAAAGACGGATCGAAATCTTCAGATACCATGGGTATGAAGCACCGAGTTGATTTTGGTGTTTATATACTCAAAGGAAGTATAAATTGTCAATTGTCTGAAAAAACAGGTTTTAATGAAGAAGACGCAGAAAAATTAAGAATGGCAATTGAAACTATATTTGAAAATGATGCATCTGCTGCTAGACCTGATGGATCCATGACATTAGAAAAACTGTGCTGGTGGACACATAGTACAAAAATAGGAGACTATCCATCTTCTAAAGTACATTCGCAAGTTAAAATTACATTAAAAGATGGAGTAGAAGTGGCACAAAAAATAAGTGATTATAATATTAATATAGATAATTTAGATGGATTGGATTTAAAACTTTACGAAGCATAATGAATAGTCAAGACTCCATTCCTATAAATTTAATTCAACACTATTTGTTTTGTGAGAGACAATGGGCATTAATGGTCTTGGAGGATACTTGGTCTGAAAATGTAGATACTATTAAAGGTCATGATTTGCATGATAAAGCTCATGATATGAACTTTACCGAAAAAAGAGGGAATAAGATAATTACAAGAGGTTTACCAATATATTCTAAGGAGCTAAGAATTCATGGTGTTACAGATGTGGTTGAATATCACAAAAATTCAAAAGGAATAAAATTAGTTGGATTTGAAGGTAATTATATTCCATATCTAATAGAGTATAAAAAAGGCAAACCAAAGCTAGGCAGTGAAGATATAATGCAATTAGTAGCTCAAGTAATCTGTATAGAAGAAATGCATGATCTTAAAATCAAAGAATCAGCAATATATTATAAACAAATTAATAAAAGGTTAATTGTTGAAATCAGTGATGATTTAAGGTCTGAATTAAGAAACATACTTGAAGAAATGAGAAAATTGTATTTGACTTCGAATACACCAAAAGCTAAAAAAAGAAAAAACTGTAGAAAATGTTCCCTCTTTGAGTTTTGTTGGCCAAGATTAACTACTCACAAAAGAAGTGTTGCTAGATATATTCAGGATCACATAGAGGTTAAATTATGAGAAAGTTGTTAAACACGCTATATATTACAAATCCAGATTTGTATCTAGGAAGAGATGGATTAACTATAGTGGCTTGGTTAGAAAATAAAAAAGTTGCTCAGTTCCCAATTCATAATTTTGAAGACATAGTTTGTTTTAATTACACGGGAGTAAGTACACCACTACTTGATTTATGTGCAGAAAAGGGAGTAAATATAACCTTTTTAAGTAGAACAGGTAAATTCAGAGGTAAATTTTTTGGACCAATAAAAGGAAATGTTTTACTAAGAAAAGAACAGTACAGAATTTCAGAGAATAAACAAGAAGCACATAACTTTTCAAAGGTTTTTATTATTGGCAAGGCTTTTAATTCTGCAAGAGTTCTCGACAGATATATTAGAGAACATGATTATGCTTCAGATAAAATTAAGGTAGTAAAAGAAAAATTGGCTGATTCTAGAAAAAGAGTATCGGTTTCGGAGAATAATGAAGAATTGCTTGGGATTGAAGGTGATTTTTCAAGGGATTATTTTTCTGTATTCGACGAGTTAATAACCAGACAAAAATCTGAGTTTACATTTAATATTAGGACTAGGCGCCCACCTTTAGATCCTGTGAATGCATTACTATCACTAACATATTCATTTATTAGAGTAAAAGTGGAAAGTGCACTTGAAACGGTTGGACTAGATCCATATATTGGATTTTATCATACTGATAGACCTGGCAGAACCGGACTTGCATTAGATATGATGGAAGAACTTAGGGCGTATATGGGTGATAGGTTTGTTTTGAGTGTAATTAATAACCAAGAAATCTCGATTAAAGACTTTATAACAAAAGAAAATGGTGCAGTTCTTTTCACTGATGATGGATTTAAGAAATTTATCGATTTATGGAATAAAAGAATGCAAGATACTTTGAAACATCCTTTTCTTGAAGAAACAATAGAAGTTGGTTTGCTACCATATGTTCAAGCTATGTTGTTGGCTCGGTGTATTAGGAAAGATTTAGAAATATATCCTCCGTTTTTTATGAATTAATTTGCGAACTAACATCAAACATGAAAATATTCCATTTATGGAAGAATAAAGATGGAAATTAGATGATATATATTATTTTAGTAATTGTTTATTAACAAAGTATATTTATTACTGAAAAGAATTAACTATATATAGTGTAAAATGGAATATGATACTATATATAGCTGTCGCACCCTTCGCGGGTGCGTGGATTGAAAC
>MTKW01018908.1_pt1 | contig 11257 bp, 9 predicted proteins | sample 1042761 | NCBI WGS metagenome assembly MTKW01 (sample SAMN06205366, study PRJNA360243) | anaerobic digester metagenome | biome: Wastewater treatment plant; feature: Anaerobic digester sludge; material: sludge; isolation source: anaerobic digester fed with sludge from wastewater treatment plant ...
CGGTGAATATTGTGAGAAGGGAGAAGCCAGCCTGCTGCATTGGGTATTCCCGGCTGAACCTTATCCTCCTTTTCCCATGCCTGAATTTCACCAAACTCTTCCACAAGCTCCTTGCTGTAAACCACATAGCAGCGGATTGCCAAATCTCCGCCAAGTGCAAATCCGGGTGTATGCACATTCAGTAAGGAGAGATAATAGGGATTCACAAAAAACGGAATGCCTTTTTCCTTTGCTGCATTTAAAATTTCCATCGTTTCAGGGTCCAGTGAATAGTCGAGAAGCTCATTTAGCATCTCGGGCGAGCGCACTGCAAACCTCAGGTGATAGCGGCTTTCGTTCCACCACTTCCTCATTTGCTCCTCTTTTTCGGCTTGAGATAGTCCCGGTTTAAATGAGTAGATTTTGCTTTTCAATTCTCCGCTGTCAATTTTTTTTATTAAAACTCTGATAATCCGATTGCGGTTTTCTTTGCGGAGTTCAACAATTTTTGATTCCAGACCGGAAGGATAGCGTTCCATCCACTCTTCAATCTGTTCGCGGTGAGGAATCTCGCTGCTCAGCTTTCCATTTAGCTGTCGAAAAAGGAACAACATGTCAATGAAAAAATCGGGTTTTGCTCCTCCGATTCCCTTGTTTGTCGCAAGCCACAACATCTTTACAGGATCGGTCTCTGCCGGCTCATCTTGAAGATTCTGATCATCAAAGGATTTTCCGCTGTTTTCAATGTAATCCAGCAAACGGATTACTGCAAAATCTCTTGAATCCAGTTCTTGAAACAATTCGTGATTATGTTCAACGCTGAAGTAAAAAGATTCTGCTGCCGGATTCCTTTTCAGCATGGGTTGTATCCAATCCCTGACCGACCTGGCTGCCTCTTTTTCAGTTGTTGATTTTCGGAGGATGCGTTCCAGAACAGGGTTTTCCTCTAAAATTGTGTGTAATATTTTGCGGGAATATACATTAATGGCTACTTTATCAAGATGTGTATTTTTCATAATATATCTTTTGAACAATAACTATTTACTTCTAAATTTAACAAAAATTAGCCCGGCAGCCAATAAAAACCGGATTTAGATTTCTTATTTTAAAATTTTTTAACGGGAGAACCGGATAGAAATAACATTATATTGCAATTAAAAGAGAACATAAAAATCTGCAACACTAAAACAAATCAATTATCTTTGCGCTGATTTTTAGCCATTTGAATTGACATGACACATAAAGCAGGTTTTGTAAATATTATTGGTAATCCCAATGTGGGAAAATCCACCGTGATGAATGCCCTAGTTGGTGAGAAATTATCCATAATCACGGAAAAAATGCAAACCACCCGTCATCGCATTAAGGGAATTGTGAACGGCGAAAATTTTCAGATAGTTTACTCGGACACTCCCGGCATTTTGAAGCCCGGCTACAAGCTGCAGGAGAAAATGATGAGTTTTGTGGACACTGCCCTGATTGATGCAGATATTATTTTATTTGTAACGGATGTAATCGAAAAGCAGGGGAAAAACCCGGAATATATAGAACGTATTCGCAATTCAAACACGCCTGTGATTGTGCTTATCAATAAAATAGATTTGTCTGACCAGGAGCAGGTCACCCGCTTGTTCGACTACTGGAGTGAAGTATTTCCGGCAGCAACTGTTTTTCCAGTTTCAGCACTGGAAAAATTCAATATTTCTCCGGTTTTTGACCGCATTTTGGAACTGCTGCCCGAAGCGCCGCCCTATTTTGATAAAGAATCGCTCACCGACCGGAATGAACGCTTTTTTATGGAGGAGATAATTCGCGAAAAGATCTTGTTAAACTATCAAAAAGAGGTTCCCTATTCCACTGAGATTGAAGTTGAAGAGTTTAAGACCAAAAAAGGATTAATAAACATAAGGGCTGTGATTTATGTAGCCCGTGATACTCAAAGGGGAATCATTATCGGGAAAGAGGGAAAAATGTTGAAAAAAGTGGGTACTGAAGCTCGCTTAGATGCCGAAGAGTTTTTCGGTAAAAAAATATACTTGGAACTGTTTGTTAAAGTTGCCAAAGACTGGCGGGATAAAGAGAGACAGTTGAGAAGTTTCGGATACGATGCATATTAGCAAAAGAAAATGAGTAAAATCTTAGCCATAGTAGGACGCCCGAATGTGGGCAAATCAACTTTATTCAACCGGCTGGTCGAATCGCGAAAAGCCATTGTGGATGAGGTCTCCGGTGTTACGCGCGACCGCAATTACGGGAAAGTTGAGTGGAACGGAGTTATTTTCTCAGTTATTGATACCGGCGGATATGTGGTCAATTCAGACGATGTGTTTGAGGCTGAAATCAATAAACAGGTGCATCTTGCCATTGANNTTAGATGATGCTATAGCAGGAATTCTGCGCCGCGGCGAAAAAAAAGTGGTAGTAGCTGTAAACAAAGTGGACAATAACCAGCGTATCCCTGATGCGCAGGTCTTTTACGGACTGGGATTGGGTGATATTTTTTGCATATCGTCAATGAGCGGAAGCGGCACCGGCGATCTGCTCGACCGGATAGTTGAAGATTTTGGCGAAACCGGGGAGCAGGAAGAAGAGCATGAACTGCCTCATCTGTCAGTAGTTGGGCGACCGAATGTGGGAAAATCTTCACTTATCAATACCTTGCTTGACGAGGAGCGCTACATTGTTACCGACGTTGCCGGAACAACCCGCGACTCTATTCACACGCGCTACAACAAATATGGGCACGAGTTTGTGATTATTGACACCGCTGGTTTGCGCAAAAAAGGAAAAGTGCAGGATGATATTGAGTTCTATTCGGTGCTTCGCTCCATACGTACTATTGAGAATTCAGATGTCTGTCTTTTGCTGGTGGATGCCACTCGGGGAATGGAAGCTCAGGATGTGAATATTTTCAACCTGATTGTGCGAAACAGAAAAGGGGTGGTTATTCTGGTTAACAAATGGGATTTGATTGAAAAAGACAACCACTCCACCAGGGAGGTAGAAACGCGCATTCGTGAGCGCATCGCTCCTTTTACGGATGTTCCCATTCTGTTTGTTTCGGCTTTGACCAAACAGCGGGTGCACAAAGCGCTCAATGTTGCTATGCAGGTGTATGAAAACCGTAAAAAACGCATTAAAACTTCGGCTCTGAATCAGGTGTTGCTTGATGCAGTGGAAGCCTATCCGCCTCCGTCAATAAAAGGGAAACACATTAAAATAAAATATGCAACTCAACTGCCTTCACTAACACCGGCGTTCGCACTGTTTGCAAACCTGCCGCAATATGTTAAAGAGCCTTATAAACGCTATATCGAAAATAAAATTAGGGAAAACTTTGATTTCACGGGAGTGCCCATTCAGGTTTATTTCAGGAAGAAGTAGAAAAAAATAGCAGATTGAGGGAAAACTCAGAAGTGAGTTCTTTGTTTACCTGTAATGATTCAGACCATTTAATAAATCTTGCAATATGTTCATCGTACACGTTTTTGTTCATGTAGAAAAAGATTACATTGAAAATTTCAAGCAGGCAACCATTGAGAATGCCCGCGAAAGTTTAACCGAACCAGGAATCACCCGCTTTGATATTGTTCAGCAGCAGGACGACCCGACGAAATTCGTTTTGATTGAGGTTTACCTAACCTATGAAGACCCTGCCCGCCATAAAGAGACCGAACATTACCAACGATGGCGTGATGAGGTGGCGCACATGATGGCAGTGCCACGGACTTCCATAAAGTTTTTTAATGTTTTTCCAATAGATGAAGGATGGGAATAAAATTTGAATTTGCCACAGCTACCCGGATTATATTTGGGAATGGGAAAATTTCCCAAGTGACTGCATTGCTGCGCGATGCCGGACGGAAAGTACTCCTTGTTACCGGTAAGAACCAACAGCGTGCTGCAATATTTTCCGATAAATTAACCACCGAAGGTTTTGAAATTATTCTGTTCCGGGTTGAAAAAGAACCTACAACACACATTGTTTCTGAAGGAGTTGAGCTGGCACGGGAAAATGGCTGTCAGGCGGTTATTGGTTTTGGAGGAGGAAGTGCAATTGATAGTGCAAAAGCCATTGCAGCCATGTCTCCCAACAAGGGCGAACTAACGGACTTTCTCGAGGTTATCGGGAAAGGAAAGCAGCTAACTCAAAATCCGCTGCCTTTTATTGCAGTTCCCACTACAGCCGGCACAGGGGCTGAGGTGACAAAAAATGCGGTAATCCATTCACCCGAACATCATGTGAAAGTCAGTCTGCGAAGTCAGTATATGTTTCCCGACGCTGCTGTGGTTGACCCGGAGCTGACAGTTTCCATGCCGCCCGAAATTACTGCCGCCACCGGCATGGATGCGCTGACTCATCTTCTGGAAACATTTGTATCCAACCAGTCCAATCCGTTTATTGACCTTATTGCCCGTGAAGGGATGAGCCGCATTTCCCGGTCGCTGAAAACTGCATACAGCAACGGCAGCAACATCTCTGCAAGGGAAGATATGGCATATGCCGCCCTGTTGGGCGGAATGGCGTTAGCCAATGTAAGATTAGGCGCCGTGCATGGCTTTGCCGGTCCTTTAGGCGGCATGTTCCCCGCTCCCCACGGGGCAGTTTGTGCTGCCTTACTGCCCGCTGTCATGGAAGTTAACATCAAAGCTGCAAATGAGCAAAAAATTGAGAAAATAGGGGATAAGTTCAATGAAATTGCAGTAATCTTAACCGGAAAACCGGAAGCCCGCGCAGCAGACGGAATCCAGTGGGTGAAAGAGATGGCGGAGTATTTGAAAATTCCGTCACTCCTGAGTTTTGGATTGTCTGCATGTGATCTTAATATCCTTGTTGAAAAAGCAAAGAATGCCAGCAGCATGAAAGGAAATCCGGTTTTGCTGAACGATAGTCAGCTAATGGAGATACTTGAGAAATCTATGTAGGGAAAGTGCTTGAGACGTTTGATAAAATTCTTTCTGTTCGGAGATTCTTCACGAAAAATGCTTTGCGGCTAACCACCTCCTGAAAGTCCGGTTTTTCACGATGGTTTCCAGGGCCAGCTGACGCAATCCTTAATTTCAGGAAACAGCACATAATCTGCCTTCCCCTTCATGGCTAATGTTTTCACATTCAGCCCTTTCAGCTGCATTAGCGCAGCATTCATTGTTTTACCCGAAACCGAAACATCGTCAACCAATAAAATGCGCTTCCCCTCCAGGTTTGTTTCGGGCATACCCAATAAGCGGGGCTCTTGATAGCGTGGAACATTTTGTTCATCGCGGTAATTGATGGACATTACCAGCATCTCGGCATCTAAATAAAAAGCAACCATAGTTGCCGGAGCTATTCCCCCGCTGCCAATGCCTATTACAATATCGGTTTCAGGCAACTCAAGCTGCTTCAGCCGGTCTGCTATCTGTCGGAAAGTGAGTGTAACCATTTATTCTGAGTTATATTTTTTAAATTTCTTTTGGAAAACATCAGTCTCAAGAGCCGGAAGGGCTTTTAGTGTCCTCCCAAATGGGAATTTCCATATAGAAAGTAGTTCCTTTTCCCTCTTTGGTTTTAAACCACACACGTCCGGAAAAGTTATCCACAATATTTTTCACAATTGCCAGGCCTAACCCCATGCCGCTGGTTTTGGTGGTGAAACTTGGGGTGAAAAGTTTTTCGCTCAGCTCTTCGGAAATCCCTTCGCCGTTATCGGTTATGGAAACTACTGCAACGTGTTCGTGGCGGCTGAGATGAATATCAACCCTGCCCTTTCTGTCATCAGGAATTGATTGAATTGCGTTTTTCACCAGATTGATGATTGCCCGCGAAAACTGGTCACGGTCCACCTTCACATCAATATATTCCAGCCCGTTGGCATGAAATTCGACATGCACCCTGTCCACCGGTTCATACAGGTCAATTACCTTTTCAATCTGTTCACTCAGCTTGAAGATTTGGGGGAGCGCTGTCGGGATTTGCGCAAAGCTGGAAAATTCAGTAGCGATATTGGAAAGGTTGTCAATTTGCTCAATAAGGGTGTCGGTAATTCGCTGAATCAGTTTTTCATAATCTTCCCCATCTCCTTTTGTCCGTTGCAAATGCTGAACATTCAGCTTCATTGGAGTTAGCGGATTTTTTATTTCATGGGCAATCTGCCGTGCCATCTCCCGCCATGCCGATTCACGCTCCGAGCGCGCTAAAAGCTCTGCGCTCACCGCCAGCTCATCCACCTTGCGGTTATACTCTTTAATAAGACTTCCGATTTCATCATTACGCGCATAAAAGATGGGTTCATTACGTTTCCCCAGTTCGATCTTTTTGAAATTTTCCTGAAGGAGCACCAACGGGCGTGTAATCTGGTTGGCAATGAAAAGCGCAACAATGATACTGGCCAAAAGCAACAGCACATAGAGGTTAATAAATGCAACAATAATGGTTGAAAGTTCCTGGCTGTAGCGGTCTTGTTTGATAAAATAGGGCAGATTGATGACTCCCAGATAGTCTCCTGCATTGTTTATGATGGGCCTGTATGCAGACAGATAGGACATCAGCCCGATCGATTCAGGCTGAAAGTAACTGATTTGAAAGTGAGTGAAAATCTCATTATACGCTTTTGAATTCATTCTGTCCGAAATCAGTCCGCGGTAATAAATTTCCGGGCGGGAAGTGGCAATAATTGCCCCGTTAGTACCGTAAATGTTAATGTCAGTCTGGAATGTGTTGGATAATCTGGAAAGCTCACGGTTCAGCCAGTCAATCTGATTGTCGGAAAGTGTGTTATCATCTTCAATGTGTGCATCAATTTCGGCAGCAATGGAAATCATCTTCTCGCTCAGGTCGTTGCGGTGTTTTTCCTTGTACTCTTTCACATTATACCAAATGGTTACAGCAGCCACCAACAGCAATGAAACAAAAACAATGGAAACAATGGCAAGCTGAATTTTCAGCTTCAGGTCGAACCTCACCGGGCGCCTGCGGATTGAGCTGCTGCCGGCTGTCAGGATAATGAGCACAGAGAGAAAATAGAACACGAACAGATAGGGAAACGAAATCAGATAATCCACAAACGTAATCAGCTCACGCGAAACAATAACGTAATTATCTTCACGGGTGTGATATATCAGGTGTTCCATCCCATCCCAGGAATTAAATTCAAACTCTCTTCCGGTAGTGAGATAGGTATGCACATAGAAGTTATAATTGTAATCGCCATGTTTATCCGTCAGCTCACCGGCATAATATTTTGCATAGCTGTATTTTTTATAGTTATCGGGTTTGCTCATGGATTTATCAATCAGCAGTTCGGGGAAGCCGATTCCCTCGAACAGCAGTTCCGAGTTCAGCTCAATAAAAATTGAAACTCCGCGCGATTCGGATGAAAGCGGATAATGAATCCATCCGGAATATGAAATCCGTCCGTTCATGTTATCCATGAAATAAAAATTGGTTCCCTGAATTTTGACTCCTTGCGTTCGAAACATCTCTTCAAAAAAATCCATGCAGGATTCCATCCGTTTATCCATTTCAATCAGAAGACTATCGGTTCCGGTGCACACAAAATAGCGCACATTGTATTTATTAAAATAACCTTCGCCAAAATAAGTTTCATCAATGTAGTTGATGAGCCCTTCCTCTTCAATGAGCAGTCGTGGAATTTCCGGGTCTTTTCCGATTTTTTCCTGAATTTCGCCCAAAAAAACTTCGGCAGCCGGGTCTCTTTCAGCAACTAAGGTTACCGCCATAAGCCGCTGCTCGTTACGTTGCTTTTCAATGGTTGTGGAGTAAAAAACCAAAAGAGAGTATGCCGATGCCAGCGACACAAAAATGACAAGGTAGCTGAGCGTGAAGTTTTGCAGGTATTTTTTGCTGAAAAGCGATGCCAGAATGGTTGTTGCAACGAAAAGCGCCAGCGCTTCAACAGAAATATGTTTTACAGAAATCAGTTGAATAGCAGCCAAAAACAGAGCGGTTAAAACTGCTGCGGTTGTCAGTTGCATCAGGCTGAAATGGTCGCGCGACTGATCAATAATTTTAATAGTGAAATAAAAAACAGCAAGCAGCAACAACCCCACAGACGAAATAGCAAGGATGCTCTCAACCGAAATTTCGGTAATGCGATAGAGCGAAAAAGAGATGGTGGAATTCAGAATCAATTTGCGGGCATAAGAGTGAATCAGCAGATAGGTACTCCCGGAAAACAGAAGTAAAAATATACCGACTACCTTGCATGGCAATCCGGAACTCTCTTTCATTTGATTAATATCCAAACTGTTGCCAAAGTTATAGAGCCAGAACAGGAAGAAGAACGACAGCAGTAAATAGTCGCCTAAGGAGGGCAGCCAGTTGTTCAGCGCAAAAACCGATGGGCTGAAAAACCGCAGCAGGAAAAATACTTTGGGAATCTGAAAAATCAGGTGAAGCCAGTACACCAGAAACAACCCGACGGCAAAGGCAAAAATCCGTATGAGAAATAGCGCTTTAGACTCAACAAACTCACGCCGAAAGTAAATGAGCAGAAATAGCAATCCAAAAAGATAGAGAGTGCCGGGCTTGTATAGCTGCTTTGTTGTGCAGAGGTATGAGCCAAGCGGCTTTATGGAAAACAGATATTCCCCTGCCAAATTGTAAACTGAGAAACAATCCCTGCTTTCCTCTTCGGTGATACCGAAATCTTCAGGCAGTTTATATTTATAAAAAAAAGAATTTTTCAGATATTTATTTTCATATCTGAAATTGTATTTAACCAGATGAAGTCCGAAAATTTCATAATCCCCCGAGGTTATTTTTTTTGATAGATAATAGCCATTTGGAAAAACCAACAATCCCTCTTCGGCAGGGAGAGCGGCAGAATTATCGTAGAAAGCGAAAATCCGGTCAGACCAGTATTGCAGCCGCCCGTTTTTATAAACCAGAATTCCTAATCCATCCTTTTCCAGAAGCTGGTCGGCGCTTGGATAGAGTTCCTTAAAGAAATTGCCGTCAAAGGAATCCCCCACCGTCAGGGAGTCTATCTGCACCATCAGCCGGTTAAGCATCCGTTCATTTTTCAGCAACTCTTTCTGAAAATCTTCAATAAGGTCAATTTCAGGATGTTTTTTCAACAGTCCATTTTCAAAAACTGCCGCTACGGCAAAAAAAGCTACTGCAAAAACAAGGAAATAATATTTATTAAGTTTTCCTGACACTTTAATCGTGATGATAAGGTTCGCCTTTTATAATGGTAAACGCCCGGTAAATCTGCTCAACGCACAAAAGTCGCGCCAACTGGTGCGGAAAAGTCATGGGTGACAATGATATTTCCGAAACTGCTGTTTGTCTAACCTCGTCTGAAAAGCCATAGGGTCCTCCAATAACCAGAATCAGCTCCTTAATGCCCGAGGTCATCTTCTTTTGAAGAAAATCAGCAAACATTAGTGAAGTCATCGCTTTGCCCTTTTCGTCAAAAATATGCAATTCCGATGAAACCGACTTTCGGGAAATGATTTTTCTTGCCTCCTCATTTTTCTGTTGTTTCTCACTCATATTACGGTTTTTCTTAATATCGGGAATCACTTCCAGCCTGAAATCAATATAATGTTTCAGCCTTTGCGAATAGATCGCTATTCCTTCGCGGATGAATTGTTCATCGGTTTTACCCACAACCAGTAAAGTCAGTATCATATTTTCAAAATCGCAATAATTTTATAAATTTACCAAAATTAAGCAGTCAATCTTACTTTAGCACAGTTTTTGCTATTAAAATTGGCGCTTATTATTTTTAAATATTGAAATCATGCCATCTATCAACAATAAAGTGATTTTGTTTTTTGTTTTTATCGGATTGATTTTCCTAACCGGTATTGCATCTGCCCAGATTCCCGACGAAATTAACACAAGTCTGAAATCCGGCAATGCTAAAACCCTCTCCGACTTTTTCAATCAGAATGTTGAGCTTGTTGTTCCCGGCAGCGACAATGTGTATAGCAAGGCACAGGCGCAGCAGATTATGAGCGACTTTTTCAGCAATCACCAGCCGCAGGGATTCACCATAATTCATCAGGGAGGCAAAGAGGGTGCACAATATGTGATTGGAAATCTGAACACTAAAAAAGGCACATTCAGGGTATATTTTTTACTGAAAAAGAATGACGGTAAAAACTTTATCCATCAACTCAGAATAGAAAAACAGAGCTGACCGGATGAAAAAATGGCTATTAAAAGGGGAAAAACTAAAAATATACGCGGAGCGCATCGCAGCTAAGGCACAAAAGATTACGCTCCCTTTTTTTGATGGAATGCCGCTGTACGATGTTGCCGTTTTTTTCTGGAGAAGTATCATCAATGGAGCAATCACCACACGCGCTTCAGCCATCGCTTTCTCCTTTTTCATCGCTTTTTTTCCCGGAATTTTATTTCTGTTCACCCTGATTCCTTATATTCCCATTGACAATTTTCAAAATGAGCTGTTTCACATCATTCAGGATCTGGTTCCCGAAACAACTTTTGCCACTATCGAAGGGACTGTTTCCGACATTATTATGCGTCCGCGGGGTGGCCTGCTCTCCTTCGGGTTTGCCGCAGCGCTCATTTTCTCCACCAACGGGCTGGCTTCCATGATGACCGCCTTTGATGCAACCATTCACAGCATTGACCGAAAGTCATGGCTGAGCCAGCGGCTGACAGCGATTTTTCTGCTCATCATTCTCTCTGTGTTGCTCACCCTTGCTGTTGCATTGCTCACCGGCGGACAAATGGCACTGAGCTATCTGCAGGAGCACCAGATTCTAAAAGACAGCCTTACGCTTCACGTGCTCAATTTTGGACGTTGGGTAGTGATTATTATGCTCCTCTTTTTTGCCTATTCCTTTCTGTATTATATGGCACCGGCAAAAAAGACCAGGTGGCGCTTTATCTCGGCAGGCGGAACATTGGCAACCGTTTTAAGTATTGTGGCACTGATTGGTTTCACATTCTATATCAACAATTTCAGCCGGTACAATACACTGTACGGCTCTATTGGAACACTTCTTATCATCCTTTTTCTGATGTATGTGATGTCGCTTATCCTGCTCATCGGGTTTGAGCTGAACGCCAGTATTTATCAAGTCCGTTCAAATAATGAAGTTCGTTCTGAAATGAAGAAACAAGACTGAATGATTAAGTTGTTTGAAACTTTTTGAGCCTTTAAAGGCTCAAAAAATTCCTTTTATGCTACTAATTCACCTCCAGTTCATAGGGCATTCTTGCCTGAACGCCATCCATGCGTGAGAATCTTTTCAGATATTCGTAGTATTTATAACTTTCACCAAGTTCTTTTTTCAG
>MTKW01003926.1_pt1 | contig 11245 bp, 8 predicted proteins | sample 1042761 | NCBI WGS metagenome assembly MTKW01 (sample SAMN06205366, study PRJNA360243) | anaerobic digester metagenome | biome: Wastewater treatment plant; feature: Anaerobic digester sludge; material: sludge; isolation source: anaerobic digester fed with sludge from wastewater treatment plant ...
ATGCAGCTTGGACAATAATGGAATCTCTTGCCTGGCTTCCTGCAGGCCTATCCCCTATCAACTTTGTGTCCACTGCAATGGTTTCTGTCTGCCATCTTCGGTTCTCTTCATCTTTGGCTGATTTGACTGCTTCCAGCACTTGCGCTTCAAGTTCTAACAATCCTCTTGTGGCGTTAGCTCTAATATCCAACAGCATGGTGGCTTCTGCAGCGATTGAGTTAACTGAAGTGCCGCCGGATACCACGCCCACTGTAAACGTGGCCTTCGGGTTTAGAGGTGTCCTGAGATCAGATATCTTGGCAATGGCACGACCCATGGCATGAATTGCGCTGGGGACTCCAAATGCGCCGAAGCTGTGCCCTCCCGGCCCTCTGTACGTTACTTCATACCTGCGGCTGCCGGTGGCAAGGTATGCGATATCTTTGGAACCCACACCGTCTACGGCAATGAATCCGTCGATATCCGCATTGTCGCGGAAGAATGCTTTAATGCCTGCTAAATCTCCCAATCCCTCTTCGCCGGTATTACCGCAAAAGACTATGTTTCCCACGGGCTTCACCTGAGAGTCGCGAAATGTGCGAACAACTGACAAGAGCGCGGCAAGCCCTTTGGAATTGTCCCCAATTCCGGGAGCATAACACTTGCCGTTAATGTGTCTGACCTTGACGTCAGTTTCCTCAGGGAATACGGTATCAAGATGGGCTGCCACGAGCAGCTTCGGACCAGATCCGGTGCCCCGGAGAATCCCGAAGACATTGCCTGTGGAATCCATCTCCACATGATTGAGGCCTGATGCAGCTAATTGATGCATGTAATACTTGGCCCGGACCCTCTCTCTGAACGTAGGCGCTGGGATTTCGCAGATAGCTATCTGGTCTTTAAGGGTTCTTTCATCATCAGCTTTGATTAGGTCAAGGCCGCGCTGTACCAGGGGATTTGCATTGAGAGTGCGGTATGTGCTCTCGATAATTGGTGATAATTCGTAATTTCGATTCGGAAAACTGTTGCTGCAATAAACCACTGCAATGCCTCCCAAGCACTCATTCCCTGTGTTATGGGATCGCAAAATCGCCGTTTCCCGAAGTTCTCCTTGGATAACGCCGGCCATAGACGGGTCTTGTCCAGGTCAGCGAAATAAGAGATAACTGACTATAGCATACCACGAGTTTGGGCGGATTTGACAGGAAGGAATGTCTGGCTTGCTAAAGAATTAGGAAATCAGACCCAAGAGCCAAGGTTCTGGCAGGAACAGAAGGATTTTGACCAGAAATGAAGAACAGGTTAACATGTACCATTTGCTTGGCAGACATGATTCCCGAGAGAGATTACCGGTTCGTAACTTATAGATGAGGAGCGTAGTTTAGAATGAAAATGGATGCTGGGAACAAATGTTGCGAGAAACGACAATGTAAGGTGCGGATAGAAAAGGACTTAATCGGTGAGAAAGAGCTCCCTAAAGACGTGTATTACGGGATACAGAGCCTCCGTGGTTTCGAGAATTTTCGGATAACCGGCCTGAAGCTACACCCTGCTCTCATTAAAGGTATGGCTATGGTAAAGAAGGCGGCTGCGCTGGCAAATACGGAATTAGGTTACATACCCGAAGAAGTCGGCGCTGCGATAGTGGCTGCCTCAGACGAGCTAATCGAGGGCAAACTACATGACCAGGTGATTGTTGACCCTATCCAAGGCGGGGCCGGCACTTCCATAAACATGAATGTCAATGAACTCATAGCTAATAGGGCGATTGAAATGTTAGGCGGCGAAAAAGGCGACTACACATTAGTCAGTCCCTTGAATCACGTAAACAGGTCCCAGTCCACAAACGATGCTGTGCCCACAGCCGCCAGAATCGGGATATTGATGGAACTTGAAAATACTACGGAAGCTTTAGATAAGCTGGCTGCTGCGATGGAGAGCAAGGCCGAAGAATTCAAAGATGTCATCAAGATGGGCAGGACCCACCTGCAGGATGCAGTCCCGATAACCTTGGGACAGGAATTCGGTGCATGGGCTCGGGCGATTCGGCGTGATGCAGAGAGAATCAGGCAGGCAGCGGAGGCACTGACTGTTATCAACTTAGGTGGAACGGCTGTTGGAACTGCACTGAACGCAGATATGGAGTATATACGCATTTCTTGTTTGGAGCTTGCCAAGATATCAGGATATCCGTTGACAACCGCTGAAAATCTTGTTGACGCGACTCAAAACGCGGATGCATTGGCGCAGCTTTCATCATGCCTTAAAGTCTGCGCAATTAACTTATGCAAGATCGCAAATGATATGAGGCTTCTTGCTTCCGGGCCTATGGCAGGTATCGGGGAAATCATGCTCCCTGCAGTTCAGCCCGGTTCATCTATAATGCCTGCGAAGGTTAACCCAGTGATTGCCGAAGTAGTCAATCAAGTGGCATTTCAGATAATCGGCAATGATCTTACTGTCACCATGGCTGCGCAAGCAGGACAGCTTGAGCTCAACGTATTCATGCCGGTTCTCCTCTTCAACCTCGTGCAGTCCATAGATATCCTGGGTAATGTTGCGAATACGTTTGCAGACAGGTGCGTAGTAGGGATTAAAGCCAACAAAGAACGCGGCAGGAAGGCAGTGGAGAGAAACGTAGGAATTGTTACAGCTCTCGTTCCGTATCTCTCATATCAGGTGTCTTCTGATATCGCGAAGGAAGCCCGTGCTACAGGTAAGAGCGTCAGGGAAATTGTGCTCGAAAGAGGCCTGATGACAGAAGATGAGCTAAACCACATATTCTCTCCGTCTCAGTTGACACAGCCCTTGAAATCCAGGCGCGACCCGGCGCGTAAAGGGAACGCTAATGAGAGCGTCGCGGCAGCCTCAACCGAGTCAGACGATTGAGTTGTTTAGAATCGCTTATAGGGGCCATGAGCATAGAGTAGGCAGGGGTTGAGCGATGATAGTTGGAGCGCAGCTTGCCGGTATTGTGGGCGGCATGGGTCCTCTTGCTACTATTGAGCTGATGCGTTTGGTGATGGAGGAGACTCCCGCCACCTGCGATCAAGAGCACATACCACTTTTGGTCTATAGTAACCCCCAAGTCCCGGATAGAACAAAGGCTATTCTGGGCGAGGGGCCTTCGCCTGTCAATGCCCTGATAGAGTCATCCCAATTACTGGAGAAGGCGGGCGCAACTTTTCTGGCTTTCCCATGCAATACGGCTCATTATTTTCTACCTGAAGTCGAGGCCAGGGTGTCCGTTCCGATAATCAACATGATTGAAGAGACTGCAGTTGACGTGGAAAAGGCAGGGATCCCCAAGATCGGTATCTTGGCAACAGACGGCACCATAAGAACAGGAATCTACCAGAAGGCTCTAAAGAGGCGCGGGATAGAGGCTGAGATTCCTGATGAATCTAGCCAGATTGCTGTGATGGAAGCAATATGCGCAGTCAAAGCAGGCAATGATCTTAAAGACGCTGCGCAGATTCTTGAGCCTGTGCTCATCTACATGAGTGAGAGGGTAGATGCAGTGATCGCAGGATGCACTGAACTGCCTATGTTGCTTAAGGGACCTGCACACGGACTTGTTGTGATTGACACTCTCCGAGTTTTGGCTCGCCGGATTGTGGAGCGCGTATTGAGGACGGAAGATCCCAAGTGAAATGTATGCCAGAACTAATAAGATTTTCCTGCTTGTGTTTAGGAGGAATACGTCGATGTATTGAAGAAGTTGGCGGGGTCTGGTGATAAGATTGTTAACCCTGTTAGATCCACTACAACGGGATTGGAGGTGATGGTGGAAAGCGACTGAAGGAATCGATTGGTTCCCCGAGGTGTGGATCATTAAACAAACCAGGAGGGTCGATGTTAAATGAAACTATGGGTTAAGATTCTAATTGGTTTCGCCCTCGGTGCAGTTGTCGGCTTAATTGTAGGGCCATCTATTGCAGTGGTAAAGCCGCTGGGGGATTTATTCATCAGGCTTATCAAGATGCTCATTGTTCCAATGGTCTTCTGTTCGCTTGTAGTCGGCGCATCCAGCATCGGTGACCTCAGAAAGCTGGGCCGGGTTGGCGGAAAGACGATTGTCTATTTTCTGGCGACTACAGCTATAGCGATTACTCTTGCAATCGTCTTCGCAATTATCTTTAATCCCGCAGGCGGTTATATCCTGAAAGAAGTCGGCACGTATGAGGCTAAAGCCATGCCGAAGGTGGCGGATGTAATTCTCAACATGGTGCCGACAAATCCCATTAGCGCCATGGCTACTGATAACATGCTTCAGATCATCGTATTTGCTTTGTTTGTCGGTATATCCATCTCGCTCATTGGAGAGAAGGGCAAACCCGCACTTGACTTCTTTGACAGCGTAGCTGAGACAATGTACAGAATCGTAGGCATGGTAATGGGCTTCGCCCCTATAGGTGTATTTGCCCTTATTGCCTGGGTAGTAGGGACAGCCGGCGCAGAAGTGCTGCTTCCTCTGGCAAGGGTAATCTTCGTAGTCTACTTCGTCAATATTCTCCATGCTGTAGTCGTCTATTCAGGCGCTGTGCGCATCTTTGCCGGAATGAGCCCTGTCCAGTTCTTCAAGGGATTCTTCGAGGCAATGATGGTTGCGTTCAGCACTTGCTCCAGTTCTGCCACGCTACCGATTTCGATGCGCCTGGCCCAGGAGAACCTTGGCGTACCTAAAGAGATAGCCAGCTTTGTCCAGCCGCTGGGTGCGACTATCAATATGGACGGAACGGCAATTTACCAGGGTGTATGTGCAGTATTTATTGCTAATGTCTTCGGCATAACGCTTGGTTTCCCTCAGTACATTATGATCATTGTCGCTGCGACTCTGGCTTCCATCGGAACAGCAGGAGTGCCCGGCGCAGGGATGATCATGCTGAGTCTTGTGCTTGAGACAGTAGGGTTACCTCTTGAAGGCATCCTGCTTGTTGCAGGTATAGACAGGATCCTCGACATGATCAGGACCTCCATGAACGTGACAGGAGACGCTGCAGGCGCTGTTGTGATTGCTGCCAGCGAAGGAGAATTGATTCGTGTGACTCCAGATGTTGGTGTCGGTGGTTAATTGGTGTTATACTGAACCTTAGGGTCCATGATTTGACTAAAAAGAAATAGGATACAGGTATGCGGCAGGACCGGCGGCCGTGCTTGGGGCAGAAGCAGAGTCCGGTCCTGCCTTTTGGTACTCTAACTACATATTACATAGGGACACCGAAGGAGTCATGGATAGGCATGTCTTCATTGATTAAAGTATTGATAGTGGCCTTTCTTTTGGTTATTGCTCTTCGCAAACGTATTAACCTGGGTATTGCTATGTTAGTCTCATCGGTGTTCCTAGGGCTGATGTTTCACATGAAACCTCTAAATATTGTTTCGGAAATGGTGACATCAGTCTTGGAAGTTGATTCCTTGAAGATCATCGCTTCTCTGACATTGGTGATGGTGCTTGAAGGCATCCTGCGGGAAGCCGGTTTTCTTAAAGATATGACAGGTTCCTTGCGCGTTATATTACGGGATCAACGGTTGGTGGCTGCACTCTTGCCCATGTTCATAGGTCTTTTGCCGTCTGCGGGAGGCGCTTTGTTCTCCGCCCCCCTTGTGGACGAAATCACAACGGATCTACCTCTTTCACCTGAGAAGAAGAGTTTCATAAATTACTGGTTCAGACATCCCATGGAACTGATAATTCCCATCTATCCTGTGACGATAATCACTTCCCAAGTCCTCGGCTTGCCCATGTGGAGATACGTTAGTGTGATGTTTCCTTATTTTCTCATTGTGATTGTATCAGGCGCAGTTGTCGCGTTTCGCGGGTGTCCCAATGCAAACCCCGAGGTTTCGGAAAACCATGCTCCCGGACTGTCAGATTGGATTTCTCTAATGAGGGGGTTAGCGCCAATTACGTCCGTGGTCTTTGCGACTGTAGTAATGAGACTTGACGTAGCCATCGCTATTAGCATCGTAATCCTTATCACCGTCCTTTTTACTCGAGTTCCGGCAAGCAATCTTGTGCAGCATCTTAAGAGAGCGGTGACCGGCAGCATTATTCCTATGATATGCGGTGTCATGGCTTTCAAAGGCGTGCTGGAGGCTTCAGGCGCTGTGCAAGGGCTGGCAGAGTCCTTTGAAATCCTTGGAGTCTCAAAAGTGACTGTAGCCTTTGCCATGCCATTCTTAGTAGCGCTTCTCACCGGTCACGGAGCAGCTACTGCAGGTGTTGCTATGCCGGTCATCGCCGGTCTCAGGGCATCGGGAGGCATTGCCGATTTAGGCCTCAGACTCATTCCTCTCGCTGTAATCAGCGGCCATGCCGGCCTCATGATTTCCCCTGCGCACCTTTGCTTCCCCATTACAGTAGGACACTTCAAGGCCGATTTTGGGCGCGTCTCGCAGTTCGTGGCCATGGCGTCGACTGCAGGCGTGCTGGTTGCCTTAGTCTTTGCAGTGATTGCATGATCGGTTTTCGTTTCAGGCTTTCGTTCCCATCGATCACCGGGCTAATCCCGCAAAATAGGTTGCTGACGGCAACATGATCGGTGGTGGAAACTAAGACAGGTTTCTCCTAGGCATGCCTCAGGTGGTGGGAATTCGACCACCCAAAGCCCGTTCTGTGGTCGAAAATTCGGTTTAATCAAGCTTGGTGCAATCAGTCTTGGTGTAAGCAGTTGACACAAGGGCACAACAGGCGTAACATATTATTGATAATCATTATCAATTGAACTGCTCGGTTGCCGCATCTGAGAAGGAGGCGCCATTATGGAAAGAGCCACGGTAATACCTTTAGTAAGTGTAAACGCAGGGGAATCGGTGTGCGTAGTTGATATCCTCGGTGGCCACGGACTTGCATCACGCCTGGAAGCGCTGGGAATACGGCCGGGAACCAACATCATCAAGAGAAGTGAGATGTTCATGAGAGGCCCTGTTACTGTGGAAGCGCACGGCACGCAAATTGCCATAGGCCATGGCATGGCATCGAAAATCCTTGTGGAGACCATTAATGACCGGCCTAAAAGATCGTCTGACGAAAGTAACGACACGCAAAGGAGCGTCAAGGCGTGAGAGTATTACTAATCGGGAATCCGAATGTCGGCAAGAGCGCTGTGTTTTCCCGTCTTACCGGCACTCAGGTTATCATATCAAACTACAGCGGAACGACGGTGGAGTTCACAAAAGGATCCACTGTGCTCCGAACAGGTGAGATTCGAGAGGTCATAGATGTCCCCGGGACATACAGTCTCGAGCCTACTTGTAAGGCTGAAGAAGTAGCCGTAAGTATGCTGGAGAGTATGTTGGATGAAGGGGATATCATAGTTAACGTAGTGGATTCCACGCACCTCGAGCGTAACCTCTATCTGACTCTTCAGCTATTGGAAAGAGACATTCCTGTGGTGGTGGCGCTTAACCTTTGGGATGAGGCAAGACACAACGGCATAAGTATTGATGTGGACAGGCTCCAAAACATCCTAGGTGTACCTGTCGTGCCCACCAGTGCATTGACAGGTGAAGGCATTGGTATTCTCATGGACAGGATTTCCGAAATCACGGAAGATGCAGGCTGCCGGTGGCGCAGGGACCGGCATACGACTGATTCGCCTGCGCTATTCCCGGGTGCGGCCTGTCAACTCTCGGCAGATGAACGCTGGTGTGAGATAGGCAGGATCGTAACAGAAGTCCAAACCATTTCTCACAGGCATCATACTTTCATTGACAGACTGGAAGATGCAAGTATTCAACCTGTCACCGGGTTGATAATAGCTGTGCTTGTTATGTACATATCCTTCAAAACAGTGGGATTAATCGGTGAAGGCTTGATAAACTACATCTTTGATCCCGTTTTCGAAGGAATTGCAAGGCCCATTGTAACCCAATTGGGGGTAGCTTTGGGTTCAGGGGGATTTTTCCATGACCTGCTTATTGGGCACTTGGTCAACGGTCAAATAGATTTCGAGGNNCCAATGGTCTTGGGTTTTGGATGTAATGTCCCTGCTGCACTGGCTACGAGGATTCTTGAGAGCAGGCGTGAGAAGTTCATATGCGCGACCATGCTCTCGATCGGCATCCCATGCATGGCACAGACTGCCATGGTGGTCGGACTCATAGGCAGGTATGGATGGCGTTATCTTGCCATAATATATGGGGTCCTTTTCGTTTTATGGCTTATCATAGGCTTCGTGCTCAACGCTATTCTGCCGGGTTCAAGCCCTCCTCTGCTCATGGAGATTCCCCCATACAGGCTACCGCACCCTGAGATTCTGGGGAAGAAAGTGTGGATGCGAATTCGTGTTTTCTTAGCTGATGCTATCCCTTATGTATGCTTAGGCGTGCTCTTTGTGAACATTTTGCATGTATCCGGCATTATTAACGCATTAAGCCGGATCTTCGCTCCGCTTCTCAGCGGGCTCCTGGGTTTGCCGCCTGAAGCAATCGTTGCTCTGCTTATGGGCTTCTTGCGGAAGGACGTGGCAGTAGGAATGCTAAGCCCACTTGGGCTTTCCGTAAGGGAGTTGGTGGTAGCGGTAATAGTGCTCTCTGCTTACTTCCCCTGTGCAGCTACATTCGTTGTGCTCCTTCGAGAACTCGGACCCTTGGACATGCTGAAGTCGGCCTTGATAATGCTTATTGCTGCTTTTGGGGCAGGGGGGCTCACTAATCTTATCATGTCAAGAATGGTTCCCGTCAGGTATGTCATCATCGGCCTTATTCTTCTGGTTGCAGTTGTTTTCTCAGTCGCACGAGTCATCCGGACTATTCGGAACTCGCAACTTCACTCACCCAGATAGGCCTTGCGGACATCCTCATTCTCCAGGAGGCCTCTGCCTTTTCCTTCCAAGACTATGACTCCGGTTTCCATAACGTACCCGTAATCGGCAAGTTTAAGGGCAGCTTTTGCGTTCTGTTCAATCAGAAGGACAGTGCATCCCTCGCTGTGTATCTTAGCAAGCCCTCGATAGACTTCAGCCATCAATACCGGCGCCAGGCCCAGCGATGGTTCGTCGAGGCAGAGGAGCTTCGGTTTGGACATAAGCGCCCTTCCCACTGCCAGCATCTGCTGTTCGCCTCCGGATAAGGTGCCTCCCTTTTGTGCGAATCTCTCCTCCAGCCTGGGGAAAAGCGATGTAACCCAGTCCAGATCTCTCTTAATTCCTGCCGTGTCCTTGCGTGGATAAGCGCCCATCAACAGGTTTTCCATGACTGTAAGGTTGCGGAATATCTTCCTGCCTTCCGGCGCCATTGCCACTCCGTTGCGGACAATCTCATGGGCAGGCCATTGCGTAATATTGCGTCCTTCCAATTCGATGGATCCTCGTCTCGCTCTGACAAGGCCTGTGATTGCCCTCAATGTAGTGCTTTTCCCGGCGCCGTTTGCTCCGATTAACGTGGCAATTTGCCCCTCAGGCACATCAAGAGATATCCCTTTTAGTGCATGTATACCGCCGTAGTATACGTGAAGATCTCTAATCTTCAGCATCCTACTCTCCTCCTTCTCCTAAGTAAGCAGCTATTACTTTGGGATCTCTCTTAATCTCGTCAGGCATGCCTTCAGCAATGGATATGCCGTAGTCAATAACCCGTATTCGCTCGCAGATACCCATCACAAGCTTCATGTCGTGTTCTATCAGGAATATGGTGAGATCAAACTCATCACGGATCCTGCAAATGAACTTCATGAGCCTGGCGGTCTCTTCCGGATTCATCCCGGCAGCCGGCTCATCCAGCAGTAGGAGCCTTGGGTTGGTTGCCAGGGCCCGCGCCATTTCCAGCCTGCGCTGCTGTCCGTACGGGAGACTGCCTGCAAGCTCCTGGGCAAAGGGCACAAGCTCCAGTCTTTCCAGAAGCTCGATGGCTTTAGCTCGCACCTTGCGCTCTTCGTTGGAATAGGCAGGCAAACGGAATGCAGCAGACAAGAAATGCGACTCTAGCCTTAGGTGCTGCGACACGAGGACATTGTCCAGTACAGTCAAGTTTGTGAACAATCGGACATTTTGAAATGTCCTGGCAATGCCGGCAGCGGCTATGAGATGCGGACGCCAGCCTGTAATGTCCTGGTCGTGAAAGAAAACTCTGCCTTCAGTAGGCTCATACTGTCCTGTGACTATGTTGAATACTGTTGTCTTCCCTGCGCCGTTTGGCCCTATGAGGCCTACGAGTTCCCCTTTCTCAATTTCAAGATTGAAGTTATTGACCGCTACAAGACCTCCGAACTTGATGGTCAGATTGTTGAGTTTTAGGACGATATGTCCTCCCGTGTCCACTTTTTGCGCACCTCCTTGTTGGCAACTTTACCGGCTATTGACCGGATCCAATCCCAGGACAATTCGAACTGCCCGAATATGCCACGCCTGTAGAAAATCATGAGCAACACGAGGAGAGCGGAGAATACAACCATGCGCATTCCTGCTATTCCAGGGATATGGATAGGCCCGATATTCATTGGGGCTTCAACCGCACGCAGGAGTTCTGAAGCGATTGCGAAGCTAAAAGCCGTAATCACTGATCCTGTGATACTCCCCAGGCCTCCCAGAACGATAATGATTAGCAAATTGAATGTCATCGTGAAAGTGAAGAGAGTCGGGGATATTGTCGTGATTAGCGGCACAAGAAGCCCTCCTGCCACACCTGCAAAAAACCCGCTTACGATGAAAGCCAGCATCTTCGTTTGGAAAATGTTGATTCCCATGGCTTCCGCTGCAACTTCATCATCCCGTACCGCCTTCATGGCCCGGCCGTAACTGGAATTGGCGATGTTCTTGACTACAAGTGTGGCGATGACTGCCCAGCCAAAGCACCAATACACATCAGCCAGCTCCGGGATGCCTTTCATCCCAAGCGGTCCATTGGTGAGGGGGATGAGGTTATTTGCAAGCACGAAGATTATTTCCCCAAACCCGAATGTAGCTATTGCCAGGTAGTCGCCGCGTAGCCGGAAGGACGGAATCCCCACAATAAATGCGCCGAGGGCTCCCATCAGGCCGCCCAGGATTAGAGCCAGGCCGAAAAATGGCCAAGTGCCTGGAAAAGAAAACGAGTTAAGCGGCCAAATAAGTGGCTGCAAGAACCACACAAACTCCTTTTGTGGAAGCGGCAGCATCAAGAGGGCTACGGTGTATCCGCCAAGCGCCATGAAACCATTGGGGCCAAGGGAGAATTGTCCTGTTATACCGTTAATGAGGTTATACGATACTGCAGCGACTATGTAGACTGCCCCTGTACGCAGTATTCTGAGGGTGAAGTCGTCCAGGCGCGTGTCTGCCCACTT
>MTKW01007532.1_pt1 | contig 11242 bp, 13 predicted proteins | sample 1042761 | NCBI WGS metagenome assembly MTKW01 (sample SAMN06205366, study PRJNA360243) | anaerobic digester metagenome | biome: Wastewater treatment plant; feature: Anaerobic digester sludge; material: sludge; isolation source: anaerobic digester fed with sludge from wastewater treatment plant ...
CCGGCACGTCCTGTGCCGGGCTAACTGGTTTCTAACGGTACTTCGTTAAGACATTTTCATCAGTCTCGTCAAATGTACTCCCGGTTCTTGTTATTTTTCATTGTGGAAACAACAAGGTTCCCGGGCCCCGTCAGCAATCTTCGATTGCGTTGACGGGTGGGGTTCTTATTATGACAAAAGAAAATCATTACCCTGTACTCCCATCCCTGTGCGGTATCCCCCAGATGATTTTGAAAAAAGTACTTTAGTACTTTTAATCAAGGACTTAAGGCACATGGCAGATAGAAGTTGTCGGTATATCATAAAGATGAAATCAACATTAAGTGAGGGATGAAGATGTCATTAGTAAAAATCAATAATCTGGTCAAAAGATATAACCAAGTGATAGCCGTTGATAATCTCAGCTTAGATATAGCGGAGGGAGAAATTTTTGGCTTTCTCGGTCCCAACGGTGCAGGCAAAAGTACCACAATTAACGCGATTTGTGGACTGGTGAAACCAACCCAAGGTGAAATACTTATTGATGGACTTATTATTAAGAATGAACCTTTAAAAGTAAAGGAGAGGTTAGGCCTTGTTCCCCAAGAGATTGCTCTTTTTCCTACCCTAAAAGCCCGAGAAAATGTGGAGTTCTTCGGGAAATTGGCCGGACTAAAAGGGGAACAACTCAAGAATAAAGTCCAGGAGGCCCTGGAATTTGTAGGACTTGCAGAACATAGCAAAGGCTTGGCGAAAAATTTTTCCGGTGGTATGAAGCGGCGATTGAATATTGCTTGTGCCATCGTCCACCAACCCCGTTTAATAATTATGGATGAACCTACGGTAGGTATTGATCCCCAATCCCGTAACCATATTCTCGAAACGGTTAGACTACTAAATAAAAGAGGATCAACTATCATCTATACCAGTCATTACATGGAAGAGGTAGAAGCGGTTTGCTCTCGCATCGCCATTATCGATCAGGGAAGACTGATAGCTTGCGGTAGTAAGGAAGAACTAAAAAGCCTTGTGGCTGAAGAAGAAAAACTACTCATTGAGGTTTTGGACTACGATTACAATACTTTAGCCCAACTGAAAGACATTCGTGGAGTCAAAGATGCTCATCTGACTGGTAATACCTTAGAAATAATCGTGACATCGGCTCAAAAAGTCTTACAGGACGTAATGGTTTTTCTGGCTCAACACGGAGTGAGAATTAAAGGCGTGAATCTAATGGAACCTGATTTGGAGACAGTATTCTTGTCTTTAACGGGCAAAAGGTTAAGAGATTAGGAGGGTATTTAAATGAAAATCTTGGCTTTCACACTTAATGAACTAAGACTATTCTGGCGCAGCAAGCTAGATCTCCTGCTCTTATTATTTCTGCCACCTATTATGATTGGTTTGATGGGTTTTGCCTTGGGACCTATTTTTTCAGGGAACAATGCTATAGAAAGGTTTCCGGTGATTTACATTAACCAAGATCAAGGCCAAATCGGTCGCGCCTTTGATAGTTTTCTGCAGAATGAAGGCAGCAAGTATCTGGAGCTTATTGATGGAACAGGGCAGGACCCTCACGATTTAGTTAATAGAAAAAAGTATCCGGTGGCTATCATTGTACCGGAGGAACTGACGGAAAAATTATTAAAGGGTGAACAAGGAAGTATTGAGGTTTTTGGCACAGGTAGAGATGTATTTAAAGAGAACTTGGTTAATTCTCTGATAGGAGCCTTTGCCAGTAGATATAATAGCCAGGTTGCTTTAACCCAAAAGTATTTAGAATTAATGCCGGCTATTGAAGCTAGTACAGTAATTGATACTTTTGATAATGTAACTAATCGCTATGGAACGGATTTTGTTAGGGTTACTAATGAAGTCAGTGAAAATGGGCAAGAGCTCTCTAGCTTTCAATTTTTCTCTGCTAGTTTTTTAATCTTCTTCCTTTTAGTTTCCGGTACAGGAATGGGCTCCAGAATTATTAATGAAATATCTGACGGAACCTATCAACGTATCCACGCCTACCCCGTGAAAAGTAGCCAGTATCTCTTAGGTAAAATCTTAGGGAACGGCCTTGTAGCTGTAGTTCAGGCTTTAGCCATAATACTGGCGACTAGATTTCTCTTTGATATTAATTGGGGAGAGAACTTATTAGGCCTAGGCCTGACAGTACTCCTGGTAATTCTGATCTCCTCAGCCTTAGCTATTGTATTGGCAAGTATAGTTCCATCTGCTAAGGCCGTAAATTCAGCAGGGATAATCATTGTCTGGTTAATGACTTTTCTCAGTGGAGGATTTACTAGTTTTATCTTTTCGGAAAACCTAGCTAAGTTAACGATCAATAAATGGGCCTTTGATTCCTTAAAGAGATTAATGAAAGGAGCTTCACTGGACGGAATTGGTCAGAATCTCGTAATCCTCTTAGGTCTGGCCATATTTCTCTGGCTCCTTGGAATAAGCCTAATTAATAGGAGGATGGCACATGAATAGTCTGTTGATAGCCCAAAATATTATCCTTAGGTCTCTGCGCAATAAAAAAGAATTGGCTTTACTTTTAATTCTGCCTATCCTCGGAGTGCTGCTTTTGACATTCCAGGTGAACCAGGTGGCCGACACAATAATTTCTGTAGGTCTTGTGATGCAAGATGAGGATATAGCAGCCCAAAAATTTGTTGAAATGTTAGACCGACAACAGGATTTCAAGTTTATGCCGTTGACAACGGATACTTACCAAGAAGCTTTACTAGCTCAGGAAGTAAAAATGGTTATCTTGCTTCCTGAACAACTCAGTAGCAAGGCCCTGCAAGGGCAAAAAGCTGAAGTGCGACTGTTCGGAGAAGAGATTCAGCTATTTACCAGTAGCTTGTCTCAGTTGACTAACGAAGCCTTGCTTAATATCTATGCAGCTGCAGAACTTGCAAACAATGCTGCCCTTCAGCAAGATATCAGTCCTCAGCAAGCTTTGGAGGTCATGCTGGCGGACACAACGGCTCCACCTCTTTCTGTAGATTATCAGATGCCGGGCCAGGACAATGGAAGGCAATTTGGTGAAATTTCTTCAGCTATTGGCTTTACCATTATGTTTATCATGACACTTATTTTTCTGGTTATCGGAACAATTATGGAAGACCGTAAAAATCTGGTCTTAGCCAGGATGTCAGTTGCTCCGATCCATGAGTGGGAGATAGTGGTCGGAAACCTGTTAGGAAGTTTATGCTTAGGGCTTATCCAACTAATACCCCTTGTCCTTGTGTTACGTAGTGTTTTAGGTTTAACTTGGGGAGCCCAGTTTTGGCAGCTATTCTTAGTCTTCTTCTGTTTCCTACTGGCTACAATTGGTTTAGGAATTGGCATTTCAGGTATTATTGGGCCTAAGATCAGTCCTACTAATATTATCGCCACAGTAATCGTACCCACTTGTATCTTAGGCGGCTGCTTTATACCTGCATCCATGATGCCGGATATCCTGAATAAAATTGGTTACGTTGTACCCCAACATTGGGTGATGGCTGCCATAGAGCAAGTAGTGGTCGGTAGTGACTTCTCGGCTATCCTGCTAAATATTGCGGTAATTATTATGTTCGGTATTGCCTTTGCAACCTTTGGGATCAAGACCCTAAAACCATTAGACAGCTAAAGAGAATATAAAAAAATGCAAGCTAGGACCTGAACCGGCTTGCATTTTTTTGAATACAACAAGGTTTCCGGGACCCGTCAGCAATCTTTGATAGCGTTGACGGGTGGGGTTCTTATTTTGAACCAGCAAAAGAAGTATCCAACAAGGATATTTCTTTTTTATCTGGTCAGCTATACTCCCCTATCTGAAAATCGCATAAACCGCATAAAATCAGCATTTGTAGAAAAAAGCAAGAATATTATATACAATAACTGGAAATTAACAAAAACTAGTGTTATAATATACAATAATTGGTAAATATATCCGGCTATTCGGTGTTTTTTCTTAGTTGGTTGTAAGGGGGAGTGGTGAATCAAGATGAACAACCCAATCAAAATTCATGTGGTTATGAGTGGAGAGCATCAACCGGTTGTCGAGGAGATCAGCCGTCAGGGGCTAATCACCTGTTGGAGCCGCTCCTTAGATGAGGTAACTGACTGGGCAAAAGGCGGAGAAGGGGCAGAACCAGATATATTATTGATTAATTTTAACGATTTCCAGGAAAACAGTTCAAGTAACAAAGTGGTAAAACAATTCTTATTGAGTCTTCGGGAAATTAGACAGACTCGGCGACGGCTTAGGTTTGTTATCCTTTTCTCCCTAGATTTATTAGGCAATTTAGAGCTCTTGAGTGGTCTGATCAAGTTGAGGATCTATGATATATGGTTTCTAGATAATTTTGACGAGAGTGATATCTATCAATTCCTGCATACCGCCAGAAATCGTGAGGAATTAGAGACATACCTGAAAATGCGGGAAGAACAATATCGAACATTAAAAAATTCAACAGCCAAATTCACCGGAACTCTGACAGAAAAACTATTTCGGCCCTATTATATTAAATCTAATGTACTGTCTTTTTACACTGCTGATGATACCCAGACTAACACCGGACTAGCCATATTAACAGCCCTTAATCTTGCCGAATTGGGGTTTAGAGTGGCCTTGGTGGAGACTATTTCTCAGACACCTCAATTGGCTTCAGCAATGACTATCAGGCACCCGTATTTTAACACCAGCCATACTCTGGCCATGTACGAATTGGGTAATAAGGAATTTCTGCGGAACTGCTATTTAAATAGCCGAAAGTATCTGCAGGACACCTATGCCTCTGATAAGTTTGAGCATATTAAATATTACCCGGAATCCTTATCTTTTTTGCCTGATGGTGAGCAAGAGGGCAAGCCGATCGCTATGAAGGAGAAACAGGTAAATTGGCGGGATTTCTTTACGGAGCTTACCAGAGTAACTATGTTTGAGCTAGACTATCATTTTTTAATATATCTCTGCAACGGTAGTAGTGCCATAAATGATGTGGTTTATAAGGAAATGGCTAATCTGCGTTTTAAGATAATTAATCTTTTACCTGGTAGCATTATTGCCGCTACAGCCCAGGAGAAGATAGACCAAGCCAATCTTGTTATTGCAGGCTATACCGGGTACTTGGCTAAGGAATTGAAGGAATTAACCTCTTTTACCCCATTGTACTGCCCAGAAAGTTTGTCGGGCGAAATTATAGCTTATCTGTATTTCAAAAATTACAGTCATATCAAGCCTAAGACCCAGGAGCTGATAAATGAGATTATTAAACGCATTGGTATTAAACTGCCTAACAACCATAAGGGGGATAACAGCTCCAGGTTAGATTGGCAGAATCTAAAAGCAAAGCTATGGAGGTGAGAATAATTGTCTACATTTTTAATTCGTAAAAGTAAAAGCCGGCTTATTATTCCAGAGAGGGTTATTGCTTTTTGGTCTCCAACTGGTTCAGATACGTCGGAGTTTTGTTTAGAGGTGGGTCAGGAGTTAGCCCGCCATACAACGGTGGCAATTGCTGAAATGCCTTGTCAGGGAATTCCGCGCCTAGGCTTTATCAGCGAAACAATGGAACGGGAAAGGTGTGTAGAAAACGCTTTGCAGGAGCTAGAGAAAACAGGATACCTAACTCTAAGTCAGCTCTGTAAAAAGTCAGATAACCTAGCGCTCCTTGCGGCTAGCGTTTATGCTACCCCAGACTATCCCTTGATTAATAGGCTTTCCCTTTCAACCTTGATGGATTACCCAGTAAAATTCATTCATACTGCCCGTCAGTTAGGCTATCAGACCATACTTTTTGAATGCCAGGGCCAGCTTACAACGCCGATGACCTTTTTTGCCTTGAAAAATGCCGACTATCTTTTTATTACTGTGCCCAAAATGGCTGATTTAGCTTTTACCATAATTAATATCAAGCACCTGGTGCAGACTTTCAAGATGTCTTCAGGTCAGATATTTTTGGTAGGGGATATTGATCCTCTAAGTCTGAAAGATCTAGCTGTCGTGATAGACGATGAAGGCGGTACTTTAGAGACCTTAACAATAATCCGCCAACAAAAGACTGAGGTTATCAAGCATCTTTTGCAACATAAGGAACGATATCAGCCTGGTTTAAGGGAGATACCTTTATGTGCGGAGGGACAAAATGGTTAGACACTTTAATCCCTATGAATTTATAAACGACAATAAAGTAGAAGTTATACCTCAGATCAATATATCTGCCACAGAAAGGTTGCATGATGTAGCTAATCAAGTGCGTGCTTATCTGCGGGATGAACATTCTCATGCTTTTGCTCGGTCGGTTATCGATCCAGTTATCCGTGGAGAATTGCAAAATATTATTCGTGATTACATAACCCAGAGACAGAAACTCCATATCGGAGGTATTGATCTGGACAGTGTGATCAAATCAGTCCAACAGGAAATCTTATACTATGGACCGATTCAACAGGCCTTAGATGACCCTGCAGTTACTAATATTGATGTTAATACTCCGCGGGATGTTTATATTGAACGCAATGGGGAAGAGGAATACCGACCGGATTTGGCTTTTAAGGATGAGGACCACCTTTATAACATTATTAACAAAATGCTCATTCCCTTAGGAAAAACCCTGACTGCAAATGAACCTCATATCGATAGTCTCTTCGATAATTATCGAATCTGTGCCGTATTAAAAGCAGATCGGGGCGGTATTGCCACGGAAAGCACCTGTGTTTCAATCCGCAAATTCTCTGAGGATACATTATCTACCGAGGAGTTAATCCAAGGAGGAACTATTAGTCCTGAGATAGACGAGTTTTTTCGGGATCTTGTCCCCTGTGCCAACATAATTATTGCCGGGGCGACTAACTCTGGGAAAACTACTACCCTAATTTCTTTCCCACTCTATTTTGAAGAGAATACTCGCATAATTACGATAGAAGATAGTCCGGAAATGATGCTGCGCCGCAAAAAGACTTATCGCAATTACCGCAATATTGTGGCTTTACAAACTAAGCACCATGAGAATCCGGAGAAACGCTACGATATTGCTAAATTAACGAAAGTGTCCTTAAGAATGAGGCCCTGGAAGATTATTGTCGGCGAAGTCCGTGACGGAGAGGCTGCCCGGCAGACCCACGAGGCCATGAACACAGGGCATAACTGTTATGTCACGCTGCATGCTAGTTCAGCCAGAAATGCAGCTACCCGCATTGTCCAGTTGGCAGGTGACGGCTACAACGATGAGGCCATTGCTGCCCAGTTGGCTGATACCTTGGATTTAATCATCTTCCAACAGAAGATCAAAAAAAGCCGAGTGATTACAGAGGTTGTGGAACTAGTCGGCTATGACGGGGCTAAACATCCGCTGTGTAATACGATTTTTACCTTCAAACAGACGGGGGTAGATGCCGATGGCTATGTCCAAGGCTATCACCAAAGGGTAGGCCGTATATCTAACGAGCTGGCCAGTAAGCTACAGGTAAACATGGTAGCCCAGGAGAGAATTGAGAGATGGCTGACTGTGCCGGAGGAAGAGGAGGTCTCTGGATGATCATTTCCTTTATCGTAGCCTTATTATTTGCCTTGTTCTTTTTGCTTTTGGTCTGGGCCTTTGCTCCGAAAAGTTGGCAACAGGCTAGAGCTAGTAAGAGGTTAAAAGTAGACCTTTTTGTGCGACTACATTTAGAAAAATATCAAAGGCAGGCTGAGGCTATTGGTTGGCATCTAAGTCGTAAAGAATTATTGGTTCTTGTCTTAATAACTTTGTTGGTAGGTCTATTGTTAGCCATATTAATGCGCAATCCGCTAGTGGTGGTTGTCGGTGTGGCAGCAGGCCTACAGCTCCCCAAACTATTAATTGAAAAGAAAAGACAGATTAATAGAATAAATCTTTTGTCTAAATTAATAGATCCGCTGCGGATGATTATGTCTAGACTGCCGGACCAGCAAAACATTACTAAGGTCATTGAGCAGACAGTGAAAGATATAACGGAACGGAGAGTTAAGGACTTATTTGAGGGGTATTTAAAGGATGTAGCCATAGGAGGCAGTGTACAGGATGCTTTATTGATCATGAAAAGGAAAGTGTCCTTGCGGAAGTTTGATGTGGTAGTAGAATATCTGATTCAAGCCCACTATGAAGGGTTTACGGTAGAGGCTTTAAGAGCCTTGAACAAGGCTATTGAAGCTATTGAATTTGATCTTCGGGCCGTCGAAAAAGTTAAGGAACAAAGTAAAGCTAAAAAGAAAGGCCTTTATAGCTCTCTGGCTACGGCTTGGTTCTTCCCTTTTATTCTGTCCTTTGTTAATACGGGAGTAAAGAACATTTACTTAGAGACTATGCCGGGTAAAATTTTGCTGCTACTTTTTGTTATAGGTTCACTCTATGTAGTCATTAAAGGTGAAGAATATCTGAGTCTTAATCTAGATGAACTTTGAAATATAAGGAGTGGTACGGTCATATGATTGTGATCTGGTCCTATCTTTTTCCCTTTGCAGTTGCTATTGGTGGAGCAGGCCTGGTAAAGCTAATGCTTTTTCCCCATAGATCAACTGTGAAGGCTATGCTCAGAGTAAAAGAAGTCGTCTTAACAGAATGGGAGCTGGAAAAGAGTCGGGAGCCAAAAATCGTCCAATTAATTATTGATTTATTGCCCCGTCTGCAGGAAGTATTTGACTTGGAACAGCTATTTTTGCGTGAACTGAGAAATATGAACAGCTTGATGGGGATTAAAACTAGGCCGGAACGGGATTTAGCTCGTTTTCTTGCTCAGGGCTTAATCGGGGCCTTGCCGATATTCATCGTTCCTTTTCTCACCAAATTTTATGGGTATCTGGCTTTATATCCAGTGGCAGTAGTCTTCCTGGTTATCCAGAGATATCGCAAGCATAAAGGAGAATATGAAAAATGGCAACGGGAAATTATCCGGGACCTGCCTGACTTAATTGATAAGCTGCGCATAAGCTTTGCCAGCGGGCGCGATTATCTGTCGGCTTTTATTCAGGCACGAGATACTTCTGGACCTAAAATGAGAGGGATGATCGATAAACTAATTAATGACCTGCAGTGTATGAGACCAACTCAGGCTTTAGATATTTTCGCCGATTCTTTCAAAATGCCGGTAGTTACTAAATTTACGTCTGCTGTGAAGATTGCTTTGGAATATGGCTATGAATCGGCAGAAAGTTATTTTCAAACCATCGAACAGGATATTATGGAGGTGAGGAGAGTAGCTATTGAGGAATTGACGAAATCCAAACCGGAGAAAGCTTATCAACTATATATGATTCTAATGGCCCTTGCGGTGGGGGCCTTATCTCTCAAAGGCTGGGAGATATTTTCGCAAATCACCGAGATTTTTTAAATAAGGAGGAAAATTAATGAGACAGAAATTGCAGACTACGGTTCATAATCTGACAATACAAATCAAACAGAAGGGCCAAAGGTTTATCCAAGATGAGAGAGGAGAGATTATGGGCTCCCTCGGTTGGATGGCTATAATTGCAGTTGTCCTTGTAGCTATACATGGCTTGTTAACAGGCTGGTTGCCAACCTTCATTAACGATATTTTTGCAAAGATGGAAACCTTGCTCTAATGAATAAGATTGTTGAGCCAAAATACAAGCATAAAAAGGCCGCCAAACTTAAGAGGTTCTTGGCAACTTGGTTAAGCCATGTACGGGGACAAGCAGGGGAAGGGATTATGACTGCCCTGTATACGATGATGATTTTAGCCGTAATTTTCTTCATTGGTATTGATGTGGCTGGTTACACCGGAACGGTGTGGAAACTGCGTAATGCCTGTAATGAAACCTTGACCTTGATGAAGATGGAAAATGGCTTTGATAGTAATACAGCATACGTTTTTTATAACTTCCTGCGGAATCAGGGGCTGGATCCTTCACGGGTTAATGTTACCGGCACTCCTAAGACGGTGCAAAGAGGCGACATAGTCACTATTACGGCCAATACTCAATATGATCTACGAGCCCTGCGTCCACTCAATCAGCTTCTCTCCTTTGAGGTTCGAGTGCAGATGGCTGGGATGGCCCAGGATTTTGTGCGCTAATGTGGCTTAATTAATAGAAGGTTGTAGGGTAGGTGAAATGATGAGGATACCTGTCTGGATGATCCTAGGACTCATCTTGGCCCTGCTGATTATGGATTTAACAACAATCCTCACAGTTCGCAGCAGGGTAATCATTGCGACAGAAATGGCCTTAGATGCAGCTTTGGTTGGCGGTGTCAATTTGAGCGATAGAGGCCGAGGTGAGATATATATTGATGAAGAAGCCGGTAAAAATTTGGCCCGTTCGTACTTTAAGAGTAATCTCAATCTTAACAATAATTTAGAGAATAGCTTTCTAAAAAAGACTAAATTAACAATACAATTTAGCCAAAATGGAAATAGGCCTCAGGCCAGGGCTGAAGTTAGTACATATATAACAGCCATTTGTCCCAAAATCGTAGGTTTAGAGGGGGTACCGATTGAGATTGGTGGGACAAGAAACTATATTAATACCTTTAAATAAGTCCCCTTATTTTGGGCAAAAGTGACTTAATTTGTTGCTAGAAAGGTCATAATTGTTCTAATGTTGACATTTACTGGGATATATGATTTTATTATACATAAATAGGAAATTCCATAAGGGGATGGTTGTTTTGAGGAAGAAAGTTGTCTCAATGATGCTCATAAGAAAATCGTAACCATCCTTTTGGGTCGTTAAAAATTTATGTGAGGGTGATTGATATGAAAAGGTTAATCGTATTATTAATAGTATTATTCCTGTTAGTGGCAAGCACAACGGTTGCTATGGCAGCAAATACAGTAACCGTATATGTAGACGGAGTAAGAGTANNACATTAGTACCCGTTAGGTTCGTTTCCGAGGCACTAGGGGCAGATGTAGAATGGAACGCAGCCGCACGACAAGTCAATGTAAAACACAAAGGTCAGAACATAACTTTAACCATAGGGCAGAGAGTGGCGAAAGTAAATGCAGGACAAGTTACTCTTGATACCACGGCCAGCATAACAAACGATAGAACAATGGTTCCGTTACGGTTCGTAAGTGAATGTCTAAATGCTCAGGTAGAATGGAACGGTAGCCAAAGAGCCGTATATATTACTATAAATGGTAGTAGTAGCAGTAATAGTACTTATGAAGAAGATAAGGCTATGATAACAAGTGACTTAATATTTAGCTCTCCGCCGCCAAACGATAACCCTTATAATGTAGACCTTTCTGTTCTTGTAGACTACGGCTACAACAAACCAATAGAGCCGCA
>MTKW01004396.1_pt1 | contig 11240 bp, 14 predicted proteins | sample 1042761 | NCBI WGS metagenome assembly MTKW01 (sample SAMN06205366, study PRJNA360243) | anaerobic digester metagenome | biome: Wastewater treatment plant; feature: Anaerobic digester sludge; material: sludge; isolation source: anaerobic digester fed with sludge from wastewater treatment plant ...
AAACATTTGTAATTCGGGATCGCGTGTTTTAACAAGATCACCTAAAAAGCTGGGCAAAATCGATCATGTTTAGTAACCAGTTACGTTATAATAAATAATAATAAGCAAAGTTAAAATTAAAGTTAAAAGTTGAATATAAATTTATTTTGCTTGGAGAGACAGTAAATGGCTTCCTATGGTTCTTACGAATGGTGGACTGAGATAATTGAACTAAATACACTTAAGAACCTTGTGGACAGATTTGCTGCAGCAATGAATGTAGGTGCCGTGATAGCGACGACAGATGGCACCGCCTTAACTATACCAAGCAATTTTTGCGCTTTTTGCCGCAGACTTCGTTCTCACCCGGAAGGTAAATGTGGGTGCGAGAAAAGCGATGCATGGGGAGGGGAACATGCCTTAGATGTCGATGGGCCGTTAGTTTATAGATGTCATTGCGGATTGATAGATATGGCAAGCCCGTTGATCATTGAAGGAAGATTTGTTGGCACTTTACTGTGCGGTCAGGTTTTGCTTAGACCATACACAGAAGAGGAAGTTAGAAAAGAGTTAGTTCCCCTTTGGCCCTGTAGCGCAAATGAGGTTGATGATTGGGTTCGCGACTTTTTATCCTTGCCGATCGTAGATGAGACTACTCTCCTTAATGCCATGAATCTTTTAAATGTGATGGCATCGCATATAGTAGAACTCTGCGAACGCCACCTAATTGAAAGCAAATTATTGCACAAGACGATGGAGTTAGTGAAGGCACAACGCGACAAGGAAGTGCTTGAGAGAAGCTTAAAGATGGCACAACTTAAAGCCCTTCAGAATCAGCTCAATCCGCATTTTATGTTCAATACTTTAAACATCATGTCGCGTTTGGCCATGTTTGAGGGTGCGCCGCAAACGCAAGAACTTACCATTCAATTCGCTGAATATCTTAGATATATTCTTAGAAGGCAATCGTCTGACGAGCTGGTTTATTTAAGCAGTGAACTTGAGTGTCTTAAGCAGTATTTAGCAATTCAAAAAGTCAGATTTAGCGATCGATTTTCTTATGTTTTGGATGTAGAGTCAGCAGCTTTGTCGTGCAAGATTCCTTTTCTAATACTCCAACCGCTGATAGAAAATGCGGTTGTACATGGCATAGAACCATCGTTACGCCCAGGTGTTGTGCTCGTAAAAGGAAGAGTAAGGGCGGGGAAATTAGAAATCAATGTAGAAGATAATGGTGTTGGTTGCTGTTTAAAGAAAATCAAAGAAGGCGTTGGAATTTCTCATGTAAAAGAAAGACTGAAGCTGCATTACGGCAGCGATGCTTCATTTGATATTTGGAGCGAGCCCAATGTAGGCACAAAAGTAAGTATATGTATGCCTTCTATGGGGGATTGAAATTGGNNAAGTCTTACCCTTTGCTTCTCGAGCTTGACGAAGCATCAAATATCCCTGATTTTGAAAGAAAGGCCCGACAATGGGACCCCGACGTTGTTTTATTGGATCTGAAGATTCCCGGGGGTAGTAGCCTCGACTCCTTAAGTAGATTGCGAAGTGAAGGTTTTCATGGAAAAGTTATAATCGTGACAGCTTATGATGTCTTTGAGTATGCGCAACAAGCGGTTGGACTCAATGTAACTGCCTTTTTAGTAAAGCCCATCAAAGATGGGGCGCTTTACGAGGCCATGAGCAAGGCAATAGAAGAAATTAAAGAGGCTGACAAAGCATCGCAGCAGCTCTTGAGATTAAAGAGATTTATTTTAGAAAATAAGAGCTTCGTGGCTTCTGTGATGATACAAGGAATAGTGCGCGGAGAGGAAATTACAGAAGGGCTTAAACATGTTGCCAAAGAAGTGGGATTTCTTCCAGCAGAAGGCATGCATATCTTTGGAATCATCGCGTTGAGTGGTTCTGACGCTGAAGAAACTCAATGGCCACAATTGATGCTTTGGGGAGAGTTGCAGAAGATATTAGATGATTCAGCCTTCCTGGTGCCATGGCAGCATTACATTATGCTACTATTCTTTAATAGTCCCATAAAAAATCCGGAGGATATAGCTTCTAAAGTTTTCGATGTCACTCTACAAAACAATATGCATTGCAATGTAGTTTATATGGGCAAGATCAAGGGATTGGACGAAATTTATGAAGTTCTTCCTTCTTTGGAGGAAATATTGGAGGAAAGTATACTTGAGGGTTTTGGAAATTTTATTTTTGGACAACCACAATCGCGGGTTAGAAACATAGAAATAAGCGAAGAACATCTCGATTTTAACAAGCCCTTTTCTATGATTTTAGAGGGAATGAGAAGCGGACAGTTACAACTATTAAATGAGGGAACCAACAAGTTATTTGCTCTCTTGTCTCAGCATGACGTTGCACTTGATATTGGGATCGTAAGGTTATTATTCGGAGGATATACTGGACAAATATGTCAATTGCTTTTAGATCTTAAGTGCGATCAAGAGGCTATTAAAACATGGGCAAGAAGGCAGGTCAGAGACATGATGATCCCGGTTAGATCGCTTTCTGACCTTAAAAATATGTTTTTTATATCTCTTGAAGAGGCATGGAAAGTCAGGCAAAGCATGAAAGATCCAGAGATTGCTTTGATACAGCAAGCTCTTGCGTTTATCGATGATAATTTAGAAGAAGCAAATTTAACTAAAGTATCGGAGCATGTTTACGTCAGCCCAAGCCATTTAAGTCGGATGTTTGGCAAGGTGTTAAATAAAAGATTTGTCGATGTGATCAAGGAAAAGCGCATTGAGCGTGCTAAGAAGTTTCTGGCCATGGGGTACAATGTTACGGAGACAGCTACATCTGTAGGATATGGTAACATAACCTACTTTAGTTCTCTTTTTAAGGAAATGGTCGGCTGTTCCCCCAGTGAATATAAGAAATCTTCTCTATCCAAGCGATGACCACTTGTGAAAAATGCTATGGGGCAATAATGCGATAACATAGAACATAAATTTTCTTCCTCGCTCGGTGTATTGATATTTATTATTATTTGAACAAGAAAACAAAGATTTAGTAAAAAGACCTGAGAGAGTGCTCTTAGGTCTTTTTATGTATGCATCGATAAAAGTAATTGAGCAAAATAGTGCTGTTCTCTTTAAATGCTATTTCATCAGTTTTTTGATTTACTATGTGTTACACATAGGAGGTGCCTTAGTGGACGGCGGCGATCGTTTAAGGGTGATACAGGAATACGTTCCTGGTAAGCAGGTGACTCTTGCCCATATAATAAGAAATCCCAAAGATGATCTGTGCAATAAGGTGGGCATTCATAAAGCCGGAGCAATAGGAATAATGACGATTACTCCGGGAGAGGGTGCCATTATAGCCGCTGATGTTGCGAGCAAATCTTCCACGGTAAACGTTGATTTTGTAGATAGATTCACAGGCTGTGTTATCGTTACCGGCGAGGTGGCTTCCGTAGAAAATGCTCTGCGCGCAGCCGTGATTTCATTAAAGGACGTCCTCGGGTTTTTCCCAGCGGAAATTACTTACACATGATGCGCATTATGGTTATAGGACCCTCAGGGTCTGGTAAAACTACATTGCTGCATAAACTGGGACTCACTGAAGATAATGATGTCGTTCGGAAAACCCCCTCTTTACGATTCTTTGAAAGAGCCATAGATACACCAGGTGAATTTTTTGATTTACCTCGTTTTTATCACGTATTGATAACTACTTCTTCTCGGTGTGCCATCACTTTGCTTCTAGTTGACCCAACAAATTTAAAACAGTTTCCGTCTCGGTTTGTAAGGGCTATTCGATCAATAGTTATAGGAGTGATCAACAAGGCGGATCTGGCAAAGGAAGATCAAATGGAAGTTGCGAGAAAAATATTATATGAAGCGGGCGTTATGGAGGTGGTTTGTGTTTCTGCTTTGACCGGAGAGGGACTAACGACACTGAAATACAAAATTGGTCAATTTATTAAGTTATCGGGAGGTGTGTAAGGCCATGAACGGAGAAGCATTGGGAATGATTGAAACGAAAGGGCTGGTGGGAGCTATAGAGGCAGCCGATGCGATGGTGAAAGCGGCGAATGTTAGGCTCATAGGCTACGAAAAGATCGGTTCCGGCCTTGTGACGGTGATGGTTCGTGGCGATGTAGGGGCAGTCAAAGCTGCCGTCGATGCTGGTGCAGCCTCAGCAAAACGTGTAGGAGAGATCGTGTCTGTTCACGTAATTCCCAGGCCCCACAGTGATACCGAGAAGCTGCTTCCTAAGCTAGGATAGCGGCGCCCTTGTTCGGGAGGTGTGATTGATGGATCAAGAGATCATGCAAAAAGTAATGGATGAGGTGATGAAGCGCATCGGGGGCGGAAGCGTTATTTCCCCTGAAAAGGCTTCTGATCAAAAGGAAGTTCCTACCGCTAGCGTGCAAAACCTGGTCGGTGTCACCGAATATGTTGGTATTTCCGAGGGAGACACCATTGGATTAGTAGTAGCTAACGTTGAGCCGATGCTTCACGAAAAATTGGGCATAGATAAAAAATTCAGATCTGTGGGTATTTTTTCGGGCAGAACTGGAGCCGGACCTCAAATAATGGCAGCTGACGAAGCCGTTAAGGCGACCAACACGGAGATAGTCGTCATTGAATTGCCCAGGGACACTAAAGGCGGAGCCGGTCATGGATCGTTGATAATTTTTGGCGCAGAAGACGTGTCAGATGCCAGAAGAGCCATAGAAGTAGCTTTAAAAGATTTGCGGCGCACTTTTGGCGATGTTTATGCAAACGATGCCGGTCATTTAGAGTTTCAATATACGGCTCGAGCCAGTTATGCCTGTAATAAAGCCTTTAATGCACCAATAGGTAGAGCTTTTGGTCTAATCGTAGGTGCACCGGCGGGCATTGGTTTCGTGATGAGCGATACAGCACTCAAAGCTGCTGAAGTCGAGCTAATAGATTATATGTCTCCCACGAAAGGGTTATCTCTCACGAATGAAGTGGTCATAACTTTCACGGGCGATTCCGGTGCAGTTCGTCAGGCCCTAATAGCCGCTAGAAGTATAGGCAAAAAGCTCCTGGGTGCTATGGGCGCAGAACCCGAGTCGGCTACGACTCCTTACATTTAGGGGTCACCGAGTGTAAAGGGGGCGTAAAAATTGGTTGAAAAGAAAAGCAAAAGGTTCGAAGTGCTAAACAACAGACCAGTCCATAAAGACGGATTCATTGGCGAATGGGTAGATGTAGGACTTTATGCTATGGGAAGTCCTAATGATCCGACCCCGTCCATAAAGATCGAGAATGGCAAGATAGCGGAGATGGATGGGAAGAAGCGCCAAGACTTCGATATGATCGAGCAATTCATAGCGAATTATGCCATTGACATTGCGATGGCTCCTCAAGCCATGGCAAAAAGCGAGATTGAATTAGCGAAAATGTTGGTTGATCCCAACGTTTCCAGGAATGAAGTTACCAGGGTGTTTCAGGGTTTGACGCCAGCTAAAATAAGCAGGGTTATGGATTGTCTAAACATAGTTGAAATAATGATGGGTATTTCTAAGATGCGATCTCGTAAAACTCCTGCAAATCAAGCTCACATAACTAGCGCAAAGGACCACCCCGTACAACTTGCCGCGGATGCAGCTGAAGGAGCGTTAAGGGGTTTCGTGGAACTTGAGACTACAGTGGGTGTTAACCGTTATGCTCCTTTGAACGCTTTGTCTTTGCTCATAGGATCTCAGGCCGGTAGGCCGGGAGTGCTTACTCAATGTGCTCTCGAAGAGGCCTTTGAGCTTCAGATTGGGATGAGAGGTCTCACGAGCTATGCAGAAACGGTCTCGGTATACGGTACCGAAAGCGTGTTTATCGATGGCGACGACACGCCCTGGTCAAAGGCATTTCTTGCATCCGCCTACGCAAGCAGGGGATTAAAAATGCGTTTTACGAGCGGCACAGGTGCGGAAGTGCAAATGGGAGCCGCTGAGGGTAAGAGCATGCTCTATCTAGAAGCTCGGTGTGTCATGATAACCAAAGGTGCCGGTGTGCAGGGCCTTCAAAACGGCTCTATCTCTTGTATAGGCGTTCCTGGTGCTGTCCCCAGCGGCTTGAGGGCAGTTGCGGCTGAAAACCTCATCACGGTGACGCTTGATATGGAAGTTGCCTCCGGTAATGACCAGACCTTTTCCCATTCCGATTTAAGGCGAACCGCGCGTACGATACCTCAGCTCTTTCCCGGTACAGATTTAATTTTTTCCGGTTACTCCGGCGTTCCAAATTACGACAACATGTTTGCCGGATCCAACTGGGATATCGAGGACATGGACGATTATCTCGCAATTCAGCGTGACTTTAAGGTTGATGGCGGTTGTAGACCTGTCTCCGAAGAGGATGTAGTTGCAGTGCGCAATAAGGCGGCAAGAGCTCTTCAGGCTGTGTATGACTCATTGGGATTTCCGCCCATAACTGATGCTGAAATTGAAGCTGCAACTTATTCTCACGGAAGCAAAGATTTGCCCGACAGAAATGTGACTGAGGATCTAAGGGCTGCCGAGAGACTTTTAAGCGAGGGCATAAATGGCATTGACATAGTTAAAATCCTTGCGCAAAGGGGTTTCAGGGACATAGCTGAAGCCATAGTAATGATGATGCGTCAGAGGGTTTCCGGGGATTATCTGCAGACTTCAGCATGGATCGATCGTGACGGTACTGTTTACAGCGCCGTTAACGACCCCAACGATTATCAAGGCCCTGGGACCGGATATAAAATCTCTGAAGAGCGTTGGCAAGAAATAAAGGAAATTCCTTGGGCGATTAGACCTGAGGATGTGTGAGGAGGGGAAGGCAATGCAGGTCAATGAGGAATTAATCAAAAAGGTGATCGCAGAGGTTTTGCAGGAAGTTTTAGGAGAGCAAGCGAAGATGCCTTCCCCAAGCGCGACGCAACTTCTGCCAAGGGGAGGGAAGATGACTTTAGTTGAAGTAGGTGTAGCTAAAAGAGGCACAGATCCCAAGGAAGTGGCCGTTGCTGTACCTCCGGGTTTCGGAACGGCCTTTACCGAAACCATAATAGGAGTTCCTCACAGCGAGGTATTACGTCAAGTATTTGCCGGGATTGAAGAAGAAGGTTTAAAACCGCGATTAGTCCGCGTATATCACACTGCAGATGTGGGATTCATTGCTCATCAGGCAGCTAAGCTGTCCGGGTCGGGCATTGGCATCGGTATATTGTCGAGAGGTACTACAGTCATCCATCAACGTGACCTCAATCCCCTAAATAATTTGGAACTATTCCCTCAAGCCCCTCTTCTCGACCCCGAGGTGTACCGGGCAATTGGACGCAATGCAGCTAAATATGCTAAAGGAGAACGTCCGACGCCGGTGCCTACCAGAAACGACCCCATGGCTCGTCCTCGCTATCAGGGAATCGCTGCACTCCTTCACAATAAAGAAGCGAGTTATTTGGATCGCTCCAAGCCACCTATGGAGCTTGAAGTTCGTTTTGAATAAAAGGGGGCGTTGAAATTGGCTGAAAAGCTTAACGAAGAAATGTTAGCTGAACTGGTAAGGCAAGTCTTAAAAGAGATGAGCAGTCAAGAAAGTGAGAAAAAAACTGGAGCGCCTTACAAAGTGCAGGTTGAAGAATGTCAGGGGCTTACAGTTGAAGATTATCCCTTAGGCACTAAAAGGCCTGACATAATAAAAAGCCCAAGAGGTAACGCCTTTAATGATCTTACCTTGGATGCTGTCTTGCAAGGAAAGGCGACATTTGAAGATTTTCGAATAGCGGCTGATGCTTTGTTAATGCAGGCTCAAATAGCCGAGGCTGCCGGAAGAAGTCAAATAGCATCCAATCTGAAGAGAGCTGCTGAATTGACGAAGGTCCCTGACGAAAGGATTTTGGAGATATACAATGCCATGAGACCTCATCGCTCAACGAAAGAAGAACTTCTTGCCATAGCAGATGAGCTTGAAAACAAACATGGAGCGACGACGTGTGCAACTTTTGTCAGGGAAGCGGTCTCCGTATATGAACGTCGAAAACTTTTCCGAGGGGATGTTCCCGAATAGTAATAGTTGCGAAAAGGGGGGGCTAAGGTGCCTACAATTGCCGGAATTGACATAGGAAACGCTACTACTGAAGTGGCCCTGGCACGAGTGAATGAGAACTCGGTGGAATTCATCTCTTCTTCCATTGCTTATACTACAGGCATAAAGGGGACTTTGCAAAACGTTGCCGGTGTCCGTAGGGCATTGTCCCTTGCTTTGGAGAAGGCTGGATGGTCGCGTGATGATTTTAAAAAGGTAGATTTCATTTGCTTGAACCGAGCAGCCCCTGTGATAGGCGATGTAGCAATGGAAACCATTACAGAGACAGTAATTACCGAGTCTACCATGATAGGGCACAACCCCTCTACTCCCGGCGGAGTTGGAGTTGGAGTTGGTGAGACGGTATCGATTTTTGACCTGGATATGACTAAGCCCGGGCATCCTGTAGTGGTTGTCATCCCGGGCAGCGTAAATTTTGAAGAAGCTGCGGAAAAGATCAACGATGCCTTGTCTAAAGGCATAGATGTCAGAGGGGCCATATGCCAATCGGACGACGGGGTATTGATAGTAAATAGGTTAAATAAGGTAATTCCGATAGTCGATGAAGTCAAAGCCATCGATCGCGTTCCTCTGGGTATGCAATGTTGCGTGGAAGTGGCACCACCCGGAAGGTCTGTGGAGTTGCTTTCTAATCCTTATGATATCGCCACAATTTTTGATTTATCAGCCGATGAAACTCGTCAGATAGTCCCCGTTGCCAAGGCTCTTATAGGGAATAGATCTGCAGTCGTCATACGGACACCCTTAGGCGAAGTCAAGGAAAGGCGGATTCCTGCCGGTGAATTGTATATCATTGGACCAACTGGCAAAAGGACCATTAACATCGACGATGGAGCTAAGGCAATAATGGAGGTAGCGGAATCTAACTGGCCCATCCAAGATATTTTTGGGCAACCGGGGACAAACGTGGGCGGAATGATGGAAAGAGTTCGCAAGACTATGTCGGAACTGACAGGGCTTCCTTTGGGGGAAATTCACATTAAAGACTTACTGGCAGTTGATACCATGGTTCCCCAACGCGTTGTTGGCGGTCTGGCCGAAGAGTTTGCTATGGAAACGGGTGTAGCCCTGGCTGTGATGGTGGAAGCCCAAGAACTCCCCATGCAAAAACTTGCTTCTGCCATAGAGTCCGACATAGGAGTTAAGGTGGAAATTGGTGGCGTTGAAGCTGAGATGGCTATAAGTGGAGCTTTAACTACACCTGGGACAAGTACTCCATTAGCCGTCTTAGATTTAGGCGCAGGCAGTACGGATGCATCTTTGATGCGACCTAATGGCCAAGTAGAGCTCATTCATTTAGCAGGAGCAGGAAATATGATAGACACCATCATAGCAAGCGAGCTTGGGATTGACGACATGGAGTTGGTGGAAAACATAAAAGTACANNAGGAATGTGAGAAGAAAGGCAAAAAGAGAAGTCTTCGTAACTAATGCGCTAAGGGCATTGAAGCGCGTTGCTCCAGCACAAAATATTCGCTTGATCGATTTTGTAGTTTTGGTCGGTGGATCTGCTCTTGATTTTGAAATTCCAAACATGATAACAGAGGAATTAGCAAAATACTCAGTTGTTGCTGGTAGGGGAAATATAAGAGGAAGTTTGGGTCCGCGTAACGCTGTAGCTACAGGACTTGTCTTGTCGAGTGTTGGGAGGAAAATTTTATGACTTGGTGTGGAAAAGTAGGCGAAATAAGTGAGGAACGGCCCACTATCTTATTGCTGCTTCCTGATCCTTTGAAAGACAAGGTCCATGAAGTGGGAATTGGCGCAGAAGAAGAAGGGGTGCCAATAGCATGGGATATCCTGGATAGTGATGCAAAGACCCTTGCTTGGGAGGCTGCAAACAGATCGCGTCTGCGGGTGGGAATAGGCATTTCTCCCAATGAATGTGCGCTTACGTTAGCCAATCTGGATCCAGAGGAGCCACTAATTTTCATGGAGGATAGTAGTGTTCCACTTCGTTGGCTAGGGCAAGCCGCAGCAAGGTTGGTAAAGGGTCTTCCTCTCCCTCCAACAAACGGTGAGAGAGTCCTTGTGGAAGATGATTTAGATGAAGGGAAAATTGCTGAGGTAGTTACCAGGATATTGCAACAAATGGGTTTGACTTAGGAAAGGGGGATTCCCAGTGTGCAAAATATAAAAATGGCCTTGGGGTTCATAGAGACAATAGGCTTAGTGGCCGCTATTACTGCTGCGGATGCAGCTTTGAAAGCCGCGCATGTTACTTTAATAGGACGCGAAAACTCGCGTGGTGGCATGATCACAATTAAGATAGCGGGTAATGTAAGTGCAGTGAAAGCTGCGCTCTCTGCCGCCAAGGCCGCTTCTGAAAGGGTAAATCGAGTTTGGTCTATTGATGTGATTCCTAGACCTGGACGCGGCGTTGGTGAAATGTTGGCATATAACCAAGCTACGTTAGGATCTAAAGAATGGCTAAATTTGATCTCACCTCCTGTGACTCCAGAAAGAGAGGAACCAGTTAGCGACGATACAGAAACAGTTGCTTTCGAGGAAGCTCGGGACGAACCAAAGGAAGAGACAAGCGTTGANNGGGCTCATTGGTGCGATAGAGGCTGCAGATGCAATGGTCAAGGCAGCAAATGTCCGTTTGGCGGGACAGCGGTTTTCAGGAGCTGGTCTTGTGACAGTGATGGTTCGCGGTGATGTGGGGGCGGTTAAGGCCGCTGTTGACGCCGGAGTGGCAGCAGCTTCTCGGGTTGGCGAGGTTATATCGTCCCACGTCATACCTAGGCCACATACCGATACAGAAAGCATTTTACCCGGAGAAGGTGCTCGGAAAACTGAACCGCTTGATGTGCAAGCCGATTGACTAGCTCATTAGGGGGAAATGACCATGGTGAATGAGGCCTTGATAAACGAGGTTGTTCGCCGCTTGTTGGATAAACTTAACTCAAACGCAAAAGACCCGGCGCTTGTAGTAGCGGGCGTCAGTAACCGTCATCTTCATCTCACTGCCGTCGACGTAGAGACCTTGTTTGGCAAAGGTTATACTTTGACCAAAGTTAGAGATCTTCGTCAACCAGGCCAATATGCTTGCAAGGAGACAGTTACTTTAGTTGCTGCAAGCGGTGTGCTGGAAAACGTTCGGATTCTTGGCCCGCTTAGAAAAAACACACAGGTAGAAATGGCAATGTCAGATGCAAGAAAGCTACATATCGATATTCCACTCCT
>MTKW01002426.1_pt1 | contig 11237 bp, 9 predicted proteins | sample 1042761 | NCBI WGS metagenome assembly MTKW01 (sample SAMN06205366, study PRJNA360243) | anaerobic digester metagenome | biome: Wastewater treatment plant; feature: Anaerobic digester sludge; material: sludge; isolation source: anaerobic digester fed with sludge from wastewater treatment plant ...
GTCTGCTCCATGGCTTCCCTGGTAGTGCAAGTAGTATGCCGGATAGCTCTGTTTTCCAAACCGGCAATCCCCTTCGGAATCGGGATCCCGGTTGCGGTCGACAGCATTATTAGCAGAGTAAACTCGTCCTTACCCTGAATTTGCTCTGGGCTGAACAAGGCCTGAGCTACACTGCTACCAAACTTAAAAGGACTGGCAGTAGACATTATTACCGTAGGAGTGTCATCCGCTTCAGCCTCAAGGTAAGATTGATATACCCTTACAGCTACGGCAGTATGAGTATCCAAAAGATAGCGCTGCTCTTCCCAGGTAGCCCGGATGGTCATTAAGGTTTCTATATCACCGCAGTAATCAGCCCAAAAAATGCTCTGTACCAGCTCACGAGTGGTCGCATCCAGTTCGTACCGGCCTTGAGTTTTCAACTGCTCCATCCAGTCCGAAACCCTGGTTGCATTATGCTCGGTCATTTCAAATAGAAGGCGTTCCAGGTTAGATGATATCAATATATCCATAGATGGTGACAGGGTTTTTTCAAAGGGGCGGTTGCGGTCATATATACCAGTGCAGATAAAGTCAGTCAGTACATTATTGGCGTTGGAAGCACATATGAGCCGGTTTACCGGCACTCCCATCTGCCGGGCATAATAGCCAGCCAGGATATTACCGAAGTTACCGGTAGGAACTACAAAGTTAACTGGTTGGCCAGCTGCTACTGCTCCCTGGCCCAATAGATCAACATAGGCGGATACGTAATAAACGATCTGCGGAACCAAACGCCCCCAGTTTATGGAATTAGCCGATGATAGCTTTAATCCCTGTTGGGCCAAGCGGTTTTTCAGATTATGGTCACCAAAAATTTGCTTTACCCCGTTTTGGGCATCATCAAAATTACCGGCTACGGCCGCTACATATACGTTGCCGCCCTCCTGGGTGATCATCTGCCGCTTTTGTACCTCACTAACTCCTTCTTGCGGGTAAAAAACAATAATGCGGGTACGGTCAATATCCTTGAAGCCTTCCAAGGCCGCTTTGCCAGTATCCCCAGAAGTTGCCACCAGGATAACTATGTCGTCAGTTTCANNTCCTGGATAAAGGTATTGCCCTGCAAATGTACTAGTGGTGCAATAGCGGGGTTATCAAAACGCTCCTGATGGTAGGCTGCTACCGCACATTCTTCCAACTCCGCCCCAGTAAACTCCGTCAAAAATGGCTGTAATATTTGCACAGCTCTCTGTTGATAATTACTGTTCTGCAACTTTTGCCAGTCTTCTTCATTAAAATGAGGCAGATCCTCGGGCACAAATAATCCACCGTCAGTAGCTATCCCCATAGTAATAGCCTGGGCAGCACTAACTGGGCTGGCTTGCCCCCGACTGCTGTGATACAACATCAGTCTGACCTCCTTTTCGGTCATCAACAATAATATACCTTACTATTCTACCTAAAACCGTCCGGCGAGAAAAGATGGGCTTTGAAAAGACTACTATCATAGTTTATCATGAATGATGAAAGTTAGAGTAGCTGACCTGTGAGGAGGATGTAGATGATACAGCTGGTAGGGGCCATCATATTAATAATCGCTGCTAAACTAATTTATGATATTATCCGGGATCAAATCAAAAATAATCAGCGCGCTAAACCTAAAGGCGGAGAAATCATTGATCTGAGCGATAACTGGGTGGATATCAATAATCTTCCTTACCGCAAGAGAGATCAGTTGTTGACTGCCCGCGAGATGATAGTATATGATGCGCTGCACAATACTATTGGCAACTTACCATTTGTAGTGTATCCCAAGGTTCGACTGGCCGATATAATCCAGTTGTCAGCTGATGCTACCAACCGACAAGAACATGCCGANNCGCCAAGCCTTGCAGGCAGCTGACATACCCTATTTAAGTGTCAATCCTAACCAAATGCCTGAACCTGATGAGATCCGGCGATTATTAGCCGAGGAAGGGATCCAGGCCTGATCTTCATAAATATTAGATGGTTTAGTTAAGTTTGGTTCTGTCTGCATATTCATAATAGAGCCCTGGCGAGGTATTGATAATGTCTCAGGCGTTGCGTGTGGTCACCTACAATATTCATCATGGTGCCGATTACCAGGACACTCCCAGTTTGGATAGCATCACTGCTGTGCTGGCCGATCTTGATGCCGATATCATTGCCCTGCAGGAGGTTGATATGAATCTTCCCCGTAGTGGCCGGCAAAAACAAGCCGCTGAATTAGCTCGCCGGCTAAATATGGGCTACGTATTCGGTGCTGCCATGCACTACGGAATAGGATCATATGGGAATGCAGTTTTAAGTAGACTATCTATAGCGGGTTATAACACCATACCGTTGCCCGATCCGCAAGAAGATCGCTGTTGTCTGCAGGTAAATATTCAGGTGGGCCAGGATGTTCTAGGATTTTTCGCGGTGCACCTGGGCCTCGATCATCAGCTGAGGATGCAGCATCTTGAGCAGCAGGTCTTACCGGCAGTGCTTAGGTTTCCTGGAGCGGTCATATTGGCCGGCGATTTTAACGCTACCAGCAGTCAACCCGAAATTGAACTGATCACCCACTATTTGACTGATAGTTTCCATTATAATTCTGGAAACCTTCTCAACACCTTTTCATCCCATAAGCCGATGGCACGCATCGATTATATTTTCACTAATTCCTCACTACAGATTAAACGATCATATATCACCAGCTCAGATGCCTCAGATCATTTTCCGGTGACTGCAGAAATGATCTTAAATCACTAAAGAAAGGTCATGTCCTTATTGCCGGGCTTTCACTGAATTCTGCAAACGACGCAAATGATTGAGGCTGCGATAACCTGCTAATTCGGCTACTACCGACAGATCTGTACCTTGTTTGATGAGTTCCTGACAAAACTGATGGCGTAGATCCTGGGGACTAATATTGACTCGGGCTTCCCGAGCATATTTATCAATTATGCGATAAACCGCTACTCTTCCCAAACTACCCCGCTGCCCCTGGAACAATCGCGGCGAGTCCACTGGCGGCCTTACTTGCAGATAGGATTCGATAACTGGCAACAAATTTTCATCCAGAAGAAGGGTACGATCCCCCCTTTGGTCATGACGAATCACCAGTTGCCCTGCGGTAGAAGCTAAAATAATATCATCAACGTCTATAGCACACAATTCGCTCACCGAAATNNAACTGACCGCTATCGATCAGATAAGATGCAAAACGGTTTAAGGCCGAGATTTTGCTGTTGATTGCAGTTGGTTTGGACATGGTAATGTATAAAAGGTATTCCTTAAAGTACTCCACACTTTCTTCATCCATAAGCTCGGCAGAAAACTGCCTGTCATAACGGTTTTGAACGTACGCCTTATACTCTAGAACCGCCTGTAGATAATTGTTGACCGTATGCCGCGATTTCCCCTCCTGCAGCAGTTCCTGGCGAAAGCCTTTGACATAATCCATCTACATAATCCGCCTTTCCTACCTATTCTGGTAACATTAATTTTCCCACCTTTCAATAACATATCTCAACTTTCCTAATCTGGCAACATCAATGTGCATTTTCTTAATAATAGGCATAAAAAACAGCCCCTCGGGCTTATTATAAGTAACATGTAAATACTGATCCATGATGGCAATAACGGCCCCCTGATATACTTCAGGAGGCCGTTTTAGAGTTATACCTGCCGTTTTATTTGTCCAGAGCTGATTTCTGCATCAGGTTTTGCATAATCTGTGCTACCTCGGCTCTGGTGGCTGGGCCCTGGGGATCCAGCAGGCTGCCGCCTTTGCCGTTTATAATTCCTGTCTGACTTGCCCAAGCCAGAGCGTTTTGGGCATAGGCTGATATTTCTGCGGCATCCCTAAAGGAGGCAAGTCCTTGGCTATCAGTTGTTGCAGGTGAGCCTGCATAGTTCCAGATCATGGTGGCTAACTGCTCGCGGGTTATGCTGTCATCAGGACCAAACATTCCGTTGCCGTATCCGGCTATGATACCTTTCTTTTGAGCCCAGGCTACTGCATTGGCATAATATGCGTCGGGCCTTACATCCTTGAATGTGCTTGGCGCAGTTTCCTCAGAGCCGTCCAGGTTGTACAGAATTGTGGCAATCATGCCGCGGTTGGTAACGACTCCGGGTGAAAAGGTGTTAGTGCCGGTTCCCTTCATTAAACCATTCTGGGCCGCATATTGCACCGCAGCATAATACCAATCGCTTGCCTTTACATCGCTGAACGGATTTTCCCAGGGGGCAGTTTCAGGCACAGCCGGTTCTTCGGCACTTACTATTAAGGCATAAGGGCTGAAATGGGTAGCCTCAAAGGTTATATACCATTTACCGTCTTTCTCGGTAAGCTCTGACTTCAAGATTTCCAGACTGCCGTCCTTGCCGTAAACTACTTTGACTTTTTCCCGGTCGTCAAGCAGCTCTTTCGGAACCGGCAGGGTTATTTTTACGCTGTAACCGTCCTTGGGCTGGACTTTTTCATTGTTTTTCTTGGAATACAGGCTAATGTCAAAGGTATATACCTTATCGTTGGCACCTGTCAATGAGAATATTTCCTTTTGCGAATCTGCATCATCGGTTAGCTTGACGGTTACGGACTGACCAAAGGCACTGCTTACATCTGCTTCCACCTTGATATCTTCCGCATTGCTGAAAATCTCGCTTTTTACCTCGGATACCGTAATAACCGGCGTATCGGATACGGTGCTGCTGCTATGGCTAGAGCCTCCACCTCCGCTGCCGCTTCCACCTCCGGCTGCATTGACCTTGATATTGGCAATGGCACTGGTGTTCTGGGCGGTTTTAGTTCCGTTTACAGCATTGTTGGTATTGGTCACCACACAGTAATAATATGTAGTTCCTGCTGTTGCCGTCCACGGGGTATAGGTGGCAGTGGTTACTCCCAGAGGTGTTGCTCCGGCTGTACTGTTGGTGGTATTGCTGTACCAGTCATAGCTTAGAGTGCCGCCGTCGCCTGCCGTAGCGGTGGCATCAAGGGCTGCTGCCGCGGCATTCTTTCTATATTCCACTTGGACGGTGCTTAAGTCATTGGTAATCACCGGGAATTCCGCGTTTACCACAGGTGCCTGCACCCTTATATACTTTGCGTTCAATGCACTTAACAAAGTGTCATTTGCAACAAGTGCTTCTCCGGTTGTAAATCCTTCATCGGTATAGCTTTTCATTATCTTGCCGGCGGCAATGATATCTGCCACCGTCCCACTGGAGGCATTGATTGCTTTGGAATCGTTCCATAAATCCGCTCCGCTGTAAAAGCTGCCGCCATAAATGGTAACGGTGCCGCCCCTTAGGTTCAGGCCGTGCCCGGCGTAGTTACCTCTACCTGGATCAACACCGCCTTTGATCGCGCCGTCTTTTATGGTAAGACTGCCTGAAGATATCTCGATGCCGTCGCCACAACTGTGGTAACCTGAACCATGGTTAGTCACACCACCGATGATACTTCCGTTTTCGATAACGACTGTACCGCCGCTGATCGAGACAGCATCAGCGGCATCAAATAAGTCTACACTGCCGCCAAGAATCATACCGCTGCCGGTAATCGTCAAGGTGCTGGTTCCCCCGATTATTTCCAAAGAGGTTATACCATTATCAAAATCAGTACCATTCTTACCGCTAATGGAATAACCGGCTAAGTCAAGGGTAATGTTTTCTGACGGTGCAATCTGGATCGTAGCTGCTACGTCTGCAACATTACCGGTTAAGGTTACAGTATTGCCGCTTGCGGTTGCATTGCTGCCCAGTGCCGCAGCTAGTTGTGCTGCTGTGGCAGAAGTCGCTGCTTCATTATCTGTAATGGTCAATAGTGCCGAACTGGGTTCCCCAAGCAACGCTCCGCCGGTTGGGTTGCTCAAGGTCAGGTTAACGGTTTCGTCTCCTTCATATTCGTTATCATCCAGGATGCTGACGGTAAAGGTTTTGCTGGTTTCTCCGTCCCCGAAGCTTAAGGTAGCTGCGGCTGCAATGTAGTCACTGCCAACTGCAGCCGTGTTGTTGCTGGTGTTGTAATCAACCGTAACAGCCCCGTCGCTGCCGCCGGTCCTGTTTGCGGTTATGATCACGCTGCCCCCGTTCTCTGCCACGCTATAGGCCGCGCTGCTGAAGGAGAGGCTGCCATACGCCGCAGCTGCTACCGGCCCAATCAAGGCACTTTCAACGGCTGTACCTTGGGCAATTCCAGTTGCTGCCACCGGGGTTACTTCAAAGCTGATGTATTTGCCTTCATCTGCACTCTGCAGCTCATAGGTTATTGAGGTTGCTAATGCTATTTCGGTCTTGTTCAGTCCTGCTGCATTGTCTGCCCGGTACCACTTATAGATGCTGGTTCCTTTCATGTCTCCCTCTGCATCACTGTAGGTATAGTGACCTGTCAGCGTTGCTCCTGCCTGCAGGGTTCCAGTAATGGGCTGTACGGTTGCTGTAGGCGCTGCATTTGCAGTCTCTTTAGTTACGGTATCTATTGATGCCGCTCCAGTATTTCCAGCCGTATCGGTCAAAGTAACACTCAGGGTAAGCGTGCCGTCTGCCAGTCCGCTTACATCTATTCCGGTTATCTGCTGGTCGTTACTGATTATGGTTCCGCTGCCGGTTACACTTCCTCCTCCGCTGCTTGATATCGTATAGTTATAGGTTGCTCCAACCTCCGCGTCTGTAAAGCTGAAGGACAAGGCTTCCTTATTGGCGTTGTTGATGACGGACTGGTCGATTGCTGCGCTATAGTCTGCCGGGGCAGTGGTGTCAGGATCTGATAGATTTCCGCCGGCATCACCTGTAATACAAAGTGTAGTTTGATCTCCAGCATTCCCTACTATGTAAGTAACACGAAGATAATAGGTTTCCCCGCCAGTTAATTCGCGGTTTATTTGGAAATTAGAACCAACCGCATCATCATCATCTACCTCAAGGGAGGCTCCTGACGCATCATATAGTTCGCCTTCAGTGTCAACCCATCCGGTAGTTTCAATCGTATAAGTATCAGTCATAGCTGGGATCAACCTAAAATACATCGGAGTACCCACAGTTCCATCATATGTATTTATGTAGGTAACAGTATTTGTTAGTAAAGGTGCTGTTGAATCCTTATAGATCCCTCCATCAATATAATCCTCAGCAAGTACCAGGGTTCCTCCTGATAAAACAATTAAAAAAGACAGTAAAACCGTTAACCAAATCTTTTTCATAAATACACCCTTTCGAAATGATATTAAAGTATGAGTTTATCTCTCCTTTGCCGATATTTTAAAAGTCCTCGTCTTTATTTGGCGCTTGCATTAAATTGCTGTTTTTCCTGTTCTGCAGCAGGGCGAATATGCTCTTGCTCGCAGAAAGGGCATTGGGTTACTTTACTCACTCTAAAAAACATGCGTCCACAGCTTTCACAAATATAAACTATATGTTTTCCCCCTCCTTCATTGGCTGAAAGCCCATCAAGAATCCGGGAATGCGGTTCCACGGCTTCAGCAGGGTCTGGTTGTAAAGCACTACTGACTGACGGTAGATATCCAGACTGCGGGAGAGAATGAATTTCGCAACTTGCTCTTCCGGGCCGTCCCTGGCCTGCATAAAATTCTTGCGGCAGGCGGCAAGTTGGCTTACGGCGCTGTTCACGGTATCTGTTCTGGCTCTAAGCTCCCGGTGCACTACCCAAAACCACAGCACTAAAAATGCTGCGGTACTAATGCTGGCAGTCACAAAGGCGATAATGTTAGTCAGGCTTCCATTCCTCCCTCTTCTTATTTAGCGGACTGCCTAAAACAGATATTTCAAACTCTATTATGATAATTCTTTCGACATAATAGTTTGCGATTGCCTGAGATGTATGTTATTTCGACTTATAATGTAAAATGTTACTGGCATGAGAGGGGCATTCGTGGTAAATTTAAGCTGGTTTTTAATAGCCGCGGAAGGTGATAAGATTTGAAAATTGCAGTCTGTGATGATGATTCGCAGGAACTTGAACGTATTTCAGCCTTGATAGATACATACAAGCGAGAAAGTAAAGTACCGCTGACATACAAGACCTTTCGAAGCGCCACAGAGCTTATCTCAAGTATGGGCAGCTCAGATTACGATATTTTGCTTTTGGATATCCTGATGCCGGGGATAAATGGAATGCAGGCCGCTCATGAAATTCGGGCCTTTGATGCAGGAGTTAAAATTGCCTTTCTGACCTCTTCACCGGAATTTGCAGTGGAGAGCTACGCGGTCAAGGCCTATGACTATATCCTCAAGCCGGTGTCCAAAGACAAGCTCTTTTCTATACTGGATGCAGTTATTGCGGAGGAACTAAAACCACTGGAAGGGCTGACCGTCAAGACCCAGTCAGGCATAACCCGAATTTTATTCTCTCGGCTGGCCTTTGTGGAAATCATGAACAAAAAGCTCTATTTTCATCTGGCGGACGGCAGTGTACGTGAGGTTTCGGCTTCACTGGCATCGTTTGAGGAAGATCTGCTCGCCCGCGCTGAGTTTGTCAAGGTGCATCGCTCTTATATTGTCAACCTTTGGCAGGTGGGCGAGCTCGGGTCAAAAGAGCTCATCACCCATGCCGGAAAAACCGTGCCGATTTCCCGCCTGCTTTATGGGAAGGTACGCGAGGCCTATATGAGGCATCTGTTTCTGGAAAAAGGGGTGGAGTGATGGCTGTTTATCCAAGCTTTTTAATAGACACAACCATCCTGTTTGGCATTTGTGCGCAGATGCTTCTCTTAGATATTCGTATCAAAAACCTCGAAGGTAGTCGACGCATATTTTTTGTGGTTGGAAATCTGCTGGTTCTGGCGGTGAATACTGTACTTTCCCTAATTTTGCCTACAGATCAGTACATGAAGCTATATGTACTGGTCGTTCACGTTCCTATCTTTTTCATTTTTTGGATTACAGCCAAAACCTCCGCTATAAAAGTAATTTTCGCCTTGTTTACCGCAGTTTTTTTGATATACCCGGCCAATATGGTGCTGACCCTCGTTTCACAAACTGCCAAATGGCTTTATCCGGCAGGATTTTATATTGCATACATTGCCGCGTGCGCGGTTACACTGCTGGTTATTGACCGCTTTTTCAAACCAAACTTCAATTATTTAATTAAAAACTATAGCGCACCTAGTTTTATAAAGCTTTGCTTGCTTCCGTTAGCGTATTATATAGCCAACTATTGGCTGGGACTGTATAACTTTGCCGCTGTCAAGTCTGCAGAAGTTTTTTCGCTGCGCACTCTTATCTTTATAATCACGTTTACCGCGTATGTTCTGATTCTGGATATCGCAAAATCCGCTCGTGAAAAGGAAGCCTTGCAGGGAGAAAAGATAGCTTTATCCTTGCTGTTGGAAAGCGCTGATCAGCAGTTGTCTGCCCTGCAAGCCACACAAGAGCAGGCCGTCATATACCGCCATGACATGAAGCATCATCTGGCTCTGATTGAGGGATATCTTGCCGATGGAGACCTTGAAAAGGCGGACAAATATATAAGGCTTGCACAGGCGGATATCGAAGATATCACCCCCAACCATTATTGTGAGAACAACACCGTCAATCTGATTTTGTCCTCCTTTGCCGCGAAAGCGAAAAGTAGGGGAGTTGTTCTTGCAGTGGAGGCAGGACTGCCAGATTCTCTGGCCATTTCCGAAACCGAGCTGTGCGCCCTGCTGTCAAACGGCTTGGAAAACGCCATAGAGGCTGCTGCACAGGTTGCCGATGAACAATTCAGAAAAGCAAGAATCAGCTGCCAAACCCACAAGGGCAATTTGCTGATTTTTATAGAGAACAGCTTCACGGGTGAGGTGGCAATGGAGAACGGTTTGCCGCAAAGCCGCCGTGAGGGGCATGGCTTTGGGGTTAAGAGCATAGTCATGATTGCTGAGAAATATAAAGGCTACTGCTCCTTTGAGGCAAAGGGCGAGATATTTACCCTGAGAATTGTGCTGCCCCTTAACCAATAAATAGCCCCAAAAGCCCAGAGCTAAGTTATTTCCGCTATATCGACACGACTGTATCAACGTGATCCATCCGTGGCAACATGTACCGCCCATTCACCAAAATACGGTGTTCTTGTAGCGGTACCGTCAATAATTTTCGTAAATTCTACTTGCCGCCTAGTAACCGGTACAACCAGCAACCATCGTGGTTGCTTCTTCTTTTTGTGTCTCGCAAAATACTTTATTCATCAGACTGCCCATGGTGGTAATATAGATCTTCTTGTATCACAGATGTTGTCAATAACCCCGTCCCCCCGACACAGACAATCGGTGCACAGAGGCAGACATAGCCTAATTAACAGGGGGCTCTGCTCCTGCGAATTTAATCTTCGTTATTTTTTTTAGGTTGCAGTAATTCTATTAAGCTATCCAGTTTGTTAATCAATTGCTTTCTATCGTCATTTTGTTTCTTAAGATACCAGATTAGCAGTACCACAATAACAAGCGGTATCAATATGTTTACTAGTGAATAGAATAAAACAAACGGATTTAAGTAGGCAGTGTTACTACCTGCAAACCAAACAGGAATAGGAGTATTCATTCCCAAAACCTCCTTTACAGATACGGATGGTTACTTAATAACCATCCGCATTTTACATAAGGATTTATAATAATGTCATGAGCTAAGCTGCCCTACATTTTCACTTGGTGCTGGAATACCTGAAAAGACATTCCAGCATCGAAAACAAAAATAATCATTTTTCTCCTTGGCTATGAGCTGCTCCTCCTCCCGCCTGAATAACTATATCATGATAAGGATAGCCCCATGACATGGCCTGCCCAGCTATATACTGCACAAATCTACCTTCTACATACTTATAATATGATGTTGGACTCAAAAAGTATGCTTGATTGCTATTGATTCCTTCGTAAGACCATCCTGTATACAATGCTTTTCCACTCGTACTAGGACTAACAGTTGTTATTTGTGTAGAATCCCAAGCCCAATAAATATCACATGTAAACGAAAAAATCCTCATTCCTCCAAGACCATGCCCATAATAAGTCCATATCTTCCGATTGTTACCAGGTGTATACCTCAAATTTTCTTGCTTGGTATCCTTTTCGATGGTATCCCTTGCAATAGTCTGATTAATTTGCATTTTAATTCTATTGCCCAATTCGGAATCGAGAATAGAAATAAGGTCAACTATGTCCTTATTCCATATAATATCTTCTCCTTTATCCTTTTTATCTGCCACCTTTTTAAAATGATTAATAATTGCCTTATTAAAATCAGCATCGTTC
>MTKW01016355.1_pt1 | contig 11237 bp, 5 predicted proteins | sample 1042761 | NCBI WGS metagenome assembly MTKW01 (sample SAMN06205366, study PRJNA360243) | anaerobic digester metagenome | biome: Wastewater treatment plant; feature: Anaerobic digester sludge; material: sludge; isolation source: anaerobic digester fed with sludge from wastewater treatment plant ...
GTAGTTAATCTGCAGGGTCTATCTGGTCTGCCACCTTTGGTCGAATCCATGTATGTTGCCTTCCTTTCGATATTTCTGTAGTAGGCCAAATGAATTACCACCGGTCCAGGCACCTGGCAGGTATCGCCCGGCATCTACGAATATGTGTCTCTCACTGAATTACGACCAGTCCAGGCACCTGGCCCCTAATTGCCCTCCATTGAATAATCTCAAAAGTGCGAAGATGGTAGTGCGCGGAGTGTGGGAGAGCCTTCATTGGCCTCCGATGAAAATCTGAAGGAACCCCCATCTTCGCTTCAACCCTCAGGTCAATACTAATACGGTGCCAAATTCCATTTTAACCCCTCAGACGCGGGATGGGAACCGGTGTTTGGAAGGTGTTTTGCCGGGAGAACCCACCGGGTGGTACGCCACGTGTACCAATCCACCCGATGTTCGCGCGATTACGGCTTTGCGTGGTACGCCACGTGTACCAGTTGGAGCCAGAGCAGCCTCCGTGCAAGTTTGAAACCGGGGACCGGAATATCCCCTACCTCAGATAACTGATAACCTCCTTGTTCCTGGGTTTAGGGGATGGCCGCTCGCCATCTATGTATCCCAAAGTCACAGTGCAAACATGCCTATAGTTCTCGGGTACACCTATCTGCTTCATCAGGTCCTGCCCCTTTTCCGATGAGAAAATGAGTTCAGGCGACGTCATCAGGCATGACCCAATATTCAAGGATTCTGCGGCAAGAGCAATGTTTTCGGCAACCACTGCGCAGTCGAGTTGGACGGATCCGGCCTTTGAATCTGCGGAAATCACAATGACTGTAGGAGCGTGGAAAGTACCTCCCTGTATATGATTGTGCTTTCCGTGATCTCCCGTCTGAGTAGTCGAAATCATATCCGCCCACCTGGCAATCCAGGCCGCATCAGCCCTGCAACTTATCAACCTCCTTCCTATAGACGGAATAAACCGGTTCGTTGAAACAGACGAACCTGACTTCTTCTATCGATAGAGTCCCCTGCATTGCTGCTTCTTCGAGGAATTCAGCCACTGCACCAACAGCAACCGGCGCCGCTTGAGCAACTGGATACCCGTATGCTCCTGTACTGATAGACGGAAATGCTATGGTACGGATACCATGTTCTGCAGCAAGCCACAGCGACTTCCTGTAGCAACTTGCCAGAAGATCCGGTTCGCCCAAGCCTCCGCCCTGCCAGACTGGCCCAACGGTATGTATGACCCATTTTGCAGGAAGCCTGCCCCCCCTGGTTATAACTGCTTCGCCGGTCCTGCAGCCACCGATTCCTCTGCATTCCTCAAGAAGATCTGGGCCTGCAGCCCGGTGAATGGCGCCGTCAACCCCTCCTCCGCCCAGAAGGGTGTTGTTGGCTGCATTGACAATAGCATCAACCTGCTGTTTTGTGATATCGCCCATAATGACAGTTATCTCGTGCCTGCCCATGTGCAACTACCTCCAGTTTTCTCAAAACAAGAAACCGGTACCGGCTGGTTTCACCCTAATCCAGATTCACCTCAACCTGGTCGAAACCGAGAAATCTTCCGACATCATCAACCTCGTCCTCAAGCATCCTTCTCAGTTCACAGCACATCTTCTTGGGCCCCTCACCGGAACGAAATAGCCTGAGCCCTGCTTACAGAAACTCGTCGTGACCCTCGACCGGACGATCTAATGGACATGGACTCAGACTCCAACCTCCGCATGTTATTTCATCCTTTAGGCCGGCTTAATAGACTACAACTCTTCGGTTCCTCTTTCAACGGCACCCGTCTTTTTTCCTTTCTAAGCAATCATCCTCCAGCGCAAGACCGGCGCCGCTGTGTTTTGCTGGGATAGCGCTGATATTTCATACCGGCATATTGTTTTCTCGTGCAAATCGTGTGTTGCTCCCATTCGTGCTAATATACGAAATCTGCCTTGAATGGTTTCGAGATCCCATAGTATCTGCTGTGGCCCCTCTATTGCATGAAGATCCGCAATTTGCTGCATGATGAGGACTTCCGGCCGAATACAGAGCCTATCCTGTACGATAGATTCTCTGTATGCTCCCACGGTTGCAAGACGCCGATCCAATCATTGGTAAGGAGTCAAGAAGACTGCCCATAAATTTGTCAATGAACCCGCCGAAGTAAGTTCCAAAGGCTGCAAGCAAAGGGAAACCCACACAACGCCACGAATAAGAGCAATGGTACCCGGAACACGTCACAAATGACACAACCCAATATAACCCAGCACATGCTATCATCTGCAAATCGGCAAGATAAGGTGGGTCTTAGCGATGACTGACTCTATTGCGTTCACCGGAATCAGGGCCTTTGACGGCAACCGGACCCTTACCGAGGTTACAGTGATTATAAGGGATGGCATAGTCACTGAAATCACCGGGGCAGGTAGAAGCCCAAGCATGCCGCCTGGCACAGAAACCATCCCCGGCGAGGGGCTAACGCTCCTTCCCGGCCTTATCGATTCCCACGTCCACGTGTTCAGCACCGAGGCTCTGCAACAGAACCTGGTATTCGGCGTCACCACGGTCCTGGACATGTTCACGAACCCCCAATGGGCAGCACAAATTAGGAAAGAGCAAATCCCCATCACCAGCCGGGCTGATCTCTTTTCTGCAGGCATACTGGCCACGGCGCCCGGCGGCCACGGAACCCAGTTCGACCTCAAAATCCCCACCCTGGCCAAACCCGGTGAAGCAACCGCCTGGGTAGACGCGCGCATTGCGGAAGGATCCGACTATATAAAAATCATCCTCGATGACGGCAAGGAAATGGGAATGTGCTTCCCTACCCTGGACGAACCTACGTTACGAGCTCTTGTCCATGCTGCTCATGCTCGGGATATGATGGTAGTCACCCATGTTCAGGCCCTTGCAGCCGCCCGGTTGGCCATTGAAGCCGGCACAAACGGGCTAGCCCACGTTTTTACAGATGCTAAGCCCGGTGACGAGTTTGTCACCAAAATGGCCTCATCGGGAGGGTTCATCATTCCTACGCTGGCCGTATGGCAGAGCATCGGCGGCGAACCGGCCGACCGGAGCATTAGCGGGGATGAGGCGCTAAGGCCGTTCCTCTCACCCAATGACCTGCATAACCTGGGGGCACCCCTTTCAGGCTTTCCTAACCTATCGTTCAATAACGCATTGGAGTCAGTAAGAAAGCTGCACAGCACGGGTGTGCCGGTTCTGGCAGGCACTGATGCCATGAATCCGGGCACTGCGTATGGTGCCAGCCTTCACCGGGAACTTGAACTTCTGACGCAAGCGGGGCTCACACCTGTTCAAGCTTTGGCGGCGGCAACGTCAGTACCTGCCCGGGTTTTCGGCCTTGAGGGCCGCGGGGTAATCGCTCCGGGGGCTAAAGCTGATCTTGTTCTGGTTTCCGGCGACCCCACATCGGATATAAGGGCCACCCGTCAAATCGTCGGCATATGGAAAGACGGCGTCAAGGTGGACCGGGCGGCCTGGCGGGAAGCCCTGGCAACCCGGAGCCGGGAGGCAAGGCGACCGTAGGCGCAGACTTACTTCTCTTCAGAAACCCCAAACTCGGAAGGGGACTCCCAGTATTTTGCCTCGCTTGAGCGTTACTGGCAATATCCCGCCTGCAAGCAGGCTAAAACCTAATCCTCCGAAATAGGCCCTGGTAGCAGATACCAGCACAGCGAGAGCCCTATCCACCATTCAAATAGTATGTCAGTGCGTTAGTGACGGCTTCAATAATCTGCATAAAATGGGTCTTGACCCTGCCCTGCTCATTCAAATATCGAGTCCTTCAGGCAAGCCTCGCACCAGAAGGTGCCTTCCCTGAAAGGTTACCTGAGTGAATGTAGCAGTTCCCTCCTTACCCGTAACGCGGTTATCGGCTTGCATTCCATCGGGGACCACAGTCTCTTCGAAATCTTTCCGCAGTTCGATGGTATTTAGATACACGTACCCCATACTAATAAAGAAATCCAGGGCATCGCGATTTGCCGGAACGACATCGAGAAACAGCGAAGTGGCTCCTCTGGCACGAACCCAATCCTCAGCCCATTTGAGAATCTCCGAACCTATTCCCTGGCCCCTGCAGTTCTCATCCACAATAATGTCTTCAATCCAATACGTGCCATGGTCTTCCCGTAACCTGACAAGTCCCAGTATCATGCCCTCAGTATGAGGCACAGTGGAACTTGATACCTCTGTTGAAACTAAACCACATTCAAAAGGATCTGCAGGCTCACAAAGCCGGGAAGGCTCAGCTGGCAATCCAGACTCGCAAACAAACACAAGCCGGTTTTCCAACCACTCATCCAAAATAATCTCTGCCTGCTCTAGATTGACCCATCTTCTAATTGAAACACAATCGGCATGATGGTTGAAAAACTGGATTACGAGTTCCAACACTTTTGGCCTATCCCTTGATTCGTACTCTCTAATCCTATTCACCGGCATACCCCTCTTCTGTGCAGGAGCTTCATACTATGACATTTTCCCAGTCCGCTTACAGGATGACAATACCATTGTCCGGCAACACATCCAACCCGATTCATTGGGATCTAGCTCCTATGCATATGTTATGATTCGGTCTTACGGCTCTCTCCGCAAGGTATATTCAAGATCGGCAAACTAGATTGCCTTATTCTGCTGGATTGAGGAAAAGGCGTCGTTTAAGCATTAGTAGGCAATTCGGTATGGTTAGTTCTAAAACCAGGGACTTCAAATCAAAAGTCCCTGGCTTCTGCAGAAAAGAAACTTCCCGAATCTTGATGCATCGTCAAGCACTTATCAGATCATCAGAACCTGAAGTCCTGGATAAGCAGTACACAGCCCCAGCCCTCATTTCTCCCTGCTCTGCATAAGCATGGCAATCATCTTGCAGGCCTCGGCCCGGGTGGCATTGTCTGTGGGCGCAAACCTATTTTCACCCTTACCGATTATAATGCCTGCTTGCTGCATAGAAGATACTGAATCTTTAGCGTATGCAGATATTTCGGCGTCATCTGCAAACGCTGACTTTTGAGTAGTCTTGGGCATGGTGTATTGCGCATATTCCGCATAACGAGCTATCATCACAGCAATATCCTGGCGAATGATATTGTCGTTCGGACGGAATTTTCCGTCGTAGCCCTTGACTATGCCTGCCTCTGCGGCCCATGCTATATAAGGTGCATACCATGCAGTTGCAGCAACATCGCTGAAGCCGCTGCTCTCGGCCTTACTGATATCGGCTTTTGCTGCGGTTGTCAGAATTTTGACAAACTCGGCACGGGTAATGCTCCTGTTAGGTTCGAATCTGCCACCGCCGACACCGCTTACAATGCCGCGGTTTGCCAGATAGTAGATGAACTCCTTGGCCCAATGGGTCTCGCCTACGTCGGTGAACTCTACTCTTTCTGACACAATGGCAAACAGCGAGAAGTGATCGGTAGTAAAGCGAACCGACTTGGTTTCGGCGTCATATCTGGCATCGTCCATTTTCTCAAGAGTACCGTCATTTCCAACATAGTACACCGAAAGACAATCGGTGTCTTCGTTGTCTTTCGGTGTATAAGGCAAAGAAACTGCAGCCCGGCCGCCTGACGATTCGTTTCCGAACCTCGTAACAGGCGTGTTGCCTGCCACGATTGACAGCCTGAAGGCCGGATAGTTTCCTATCAGAGTTTTCGCACTTTCAGAGAGGCCTTCTGTGCTTGCTTGTCTAATGGAGATTACTATGTTGCCGGATTTTGCCTCACTGGCTACATGGCGCAATGAAGTGTGATCCAGTTTAACGGCCCCTATACCGGTATTGATGGCCAGTGAAATATCCTTGCATTTTTCGAGAGCCTCTACGGTGGAAACCGGAATTGTCACTTGAATGCCGGCAGAAGCAGCAGGTACATCGACACAGATTATGGCTTCTGCATTGTCCTTATCCTGAGCGGCTGCAATTTCCTTGTTGAACCCGTCTAGAACGTTACCGAAAAGAACAGCCGATGCAATACCGGTGGCCTTATCGAGATCAGCGATTATTTCTGCTTGTGCCGTAACGGCCGATTCAGGCGCTTCTGTGGAAATACCGCCTGTGCCCATAGCTTCTCCGGTTACTCTAATTGATGCTGGATGCGGACGTATGATGCTCGCTTTATCCTCTGCGCCAATTGTGTAAGTGCCCGGGGTGTTAAAAGTCAATTTCACCTGTCCGTTTGAGCCGGTTGTTACCGGATTTCCGCCGGCGTCCAAGAGAGCTTTTCCGTCTACATAAACGGTTGCACCTTCTATTGGCTGGCTGGTGCTGGGGCCTATGCCTGATTCTCCTGACAGGTCTGTTATATATCCTATCAGTGTAAGGGTAGTTTCTTTACCGGTCTGGGTGGAAATGTACTCATCTTCCCATTCTGTGTACCAGGTATCGAATCCTTCTATAGCATACGCCCAGACTATTTCATCTCCGTTCTCGGGTATATACTCCTGAGCGCCTACATTTGGCAAATTTTTGTTCACTCGGTATACCCAGCCCGACATGCCGCCATCGTCCAATTCACGATCACCGCCAATCATGGCGATGTATAGTGACCAGCCATAATCTTGAATGTCATATGTTCTTGTACTGGAATGGTTTCCCGAGATGGTGTCATTGGCTGAAAACCCTCTGTCGCGCAAGGCCTTGACAGTTGCATGCATGACTGTTGGGTCAGAGAACTTGTCGACATTCCATCCTTGGCTTGGTTCTGCCGAACCTCCGATGTTTTCCCGGTTAACGTATGGATTGAGGTCAAAAATATCAGTGGTGACTGAGGTCTTGGGCACAATGGTTCTGTTGTAACCTTCAATGCGCAAGTTGACAGTCACTTGCTTGTTATCTCCAGGGGTACCTGGATCTGAGGCGCGCAATAGTACCACTGGGATAACCCCGGTGATAGAGTCTTTTGGTACTTCAAAACTACCGGTTTCGCTGACGTACCCATTGGCAGTTACAGTGTATGTGTAAGATCCTTCAGGGAGGTTGTAGGTGCCGCTTTGATCAGGAACAACTACAGTACCTTCGCTATCTTTGACGGTGACTTCAGCAGTTTCAGGTGTTAGGGCAAAGGTTACGCTGTATTTTGTATCGAACCCGGCCCGTCTGCCCATTACGCAGTATTTTTTCTGAGTTACACCATCTTCAGCGGTAACGGTTATTTCCACAGTTGCTGCGCCCGAACCAGTTTCAAAGTATACCTTTTGATAGCCTCTGCCATCATCTACCATTTTATCTATTCCATAGATTGCTTTTGCCTCGTAAGAAGAGCCTTCACTGCCCAGTTTAGGCCAGATGTTAAACCAGCTTTTGCTCTTATCCATTTGAGCTGAAATGTAGCTGGTGTGTTCAGGGGAGAATTCGGGCGAAAATTCGACCTGGTCCCAAGTAATGTTGTTTGCGGTGTTTATAACAAGGCCTGACAAGGTGGCATCGGCTGATTTTTCCCTCACCAATACCGAATAGGTCCGGGTATGGTTTGTACCGCCTTCAAAATGCTTGGCTACGGTGATTGTGATGTCTGCTTTTCCATTAACCAGGGGGATGTTTCTTGAGCCTTCAACAGACTCGACGATTTCACCGTTGGCGTTGACAGCTATTTCACCTGAACCTTCTGTATGAAGTACTATACTGCTTGTACCAATGTCGACGACAACTTCGTATGCTTTTGCATTGGCGCTAAACTCTCGATCAAACGCCGGGTTTCCACCGGTAATGGTAAGGTTTGTAAGGTAAGCCTCATTCCTTTCGACTGCAAGGACGTTTGCCGAGTCATTCTTATAGAAAATGGTGCCATGCCTGTCGCAGATAATGCTTGCAATGCAGTATTGTGAGTAACCCTCTGCATCGTAAAGCTCAGTGACCTTGGGCTCAATCTGGCCTGGAGCGTCTTCGAGCATGGTAATGCCACCAGGCAGATAGTTATAAGTGGAATATAAATAGACTCTGCCCTCGGTATCTTCGTATGCGGTTGAAAGAAGCATCGAACACTGGGGATATCCTTTTAAGTCAGCTTCATAGAAAGGTTCCAGAGTGTTGGAGTCTGCAACCACTATCTTGCCTTTGCCAAAGCCCTGGCCCAAACCAATATAAGCCCTGCCTTTGTATACCAGCGGAGTGCTGGTGCTCTGCCAACCTTCATAATGCTTCGACTTGAGGGTGGTTTTGTCAAAAGTTCCATCTTCTTTAACCTTAACAGAGTAAAGATAGCCGGTTTTTGTGGCGAAATATATTCGATCGGTTGTTTCATCGTAAGCAATGGAAGAACGTTGATCGCCCACGATATCCAATGCATCTACTACCCCACCGGTTAATTTATTGAGTGAGTATACTTTTGATAGGCCGTCGCATCCCTTTGTTCCGTCATCTGAACCAAATATGACATAATCACCTTTTACCAGGCTGCCCGCCCAGTAAAAGCCTCCGGGAACAGTATGTTTCCAGCTCACATACTTGGTTTCATCTGTTTTTGTTGGGTCTTCATCGGTTACTGAGATACAAACATATGAGTTTTCCTCTGTTTCGGAGGACCAGAAACCTGTATAGATGTACCCATCAGAGTATGTGATAGGGGAAAGCGATTGGCCTCCCAAAGGTTCACTCACCCATAAAGATTCAAGGGTCTCGGCGTCAAAGGCCTGGATTTTTCCGCCTGCAAGAGGTGCGAAGATCATGCCTTCTGCATAAGTTGGCGGTGTATAGCCCCAATTTGGTGGAGCAACCATATCTGCTTCGGCAATGGTTTCTCCTGTGTTCTTATTGAGCTTGTAAATCTTTGTGGAGCTCATAACTACTAACGAGTTGTCTACCAGTATCTGTACACTGGGTGCAGTCGCCCAGCCGCTTCCCAGTTTTCGGGCCCATCTAAGCTCGGCTTCTGGCGCAACCGGTGTTTTGTGCGGCGTGATAGCCATATTATTGTCACTGTTACGGAAGTTGTACCATTCGGCATCGACTTGCTTTAGAGCATTTTCCGGTGCACTCACAAGCGTTATGGTTTCGGTGGTATCTTCAGAAGGTTCAAAGGTTTTTGTTTGACTTACGTAACCGTACTTCGTAACAACATAGGTATATTCAGCACCTGCCATCAAACTGTATGACCCTGATTCACCAGGGTATACGGTAGCACCCTTTGAATCATACAGTGAGACAATTGCATCTTGTGGGTATAACTCAAAGCTTACTGTAGCTTCCTTAACTTTGTTGAGTGCTACAGTGTACGTTAAGGTAAGGGCCTTTTCGCTTTCGCCCGCTGTAACATCAATGGCGATGGATGTCTTATCCTCGATGACAACTTCAGTTCCTGTTGCACAATTGAAGGTGACGGTATACGCTTCATCTTTTGGTGTGGCTGCTACGCTTATTGCATATACTGTTTCTAGCACTGTCGTTTCGTAAGATGTCGTTTCCGGTTTGAAGTCTGGGTCAAGATACAGGGGAGAGCCATCTGTTGCCAAAGCAAGATTGGTAAGTGTAGGATAGCATTCCATAGTAAAGGTGTAGGTTGTCTCCGTGCTTGTAGAGCCCTCAGGCGGTTTGACAACAAGCGTAAAGGTGTTTTTGCCAACTGTTATGCAGTTCGCCCATGTTGATCGAGAATCGCTGTCTACCACCTGCATGTCATCTTTTGAACCGTTGTAGTAGTAAATGGTTACCGTTGCGCCTTCTTGGGCTACAACAGGCCGGAAACGGAGCTGGGTGAGCGCATCTGTGTGGTTAGGCAGGGTATAAGAGTAGGTATCGGGATCGAAAGTGGCTACACCTTGATAGGTGTTACCGGTTTGAAGTAATGCTGTGTCTTCAGAAAGGCTATATCCTGTATGAATCGTAAGCGAACTAAGAAGGCTGGGGACTGTGCTGGTTTGCTCAGCCTTGAGCACTTCTGCACCAGGGTCTTTTGTTATGGCGTCAAGGGTTGTGCTTTTCGCGGGTTCTTGCTCCTGGGATGCATCTTCTGTTACTGGAGGCTCAGTCACATCTTCTGTATCTGGGCCGGGTGTGATTTCATCTTCTCGGAGTGACCCTTCTGAACCTGCAGGCTCGTATTCAGTTTCTGTACTTGCCGCAGGAGTAGGCTCATCTTCCTGGGCATCTTTCGTATCTCCGGATGTTGTGTCTGTTTGCACCACCGGTGCCGGATCACCGGTTGGTATTGCGCCGCTGTTCGCCAGAGCGGTAACAGGCACTATGCCAATGACCATAATTACCGCAAGTAGCAGTGACAGCGCGCGATTAAGTGTTTTGAATTTCTTTGTCAACTAGATTCCTCCTGGTCAATTCTTATTTGTTGGGCGATTCTACTTACAATCAGGTTTTGAAGGCGCTCTATTTGTCGCCTAACCATTCGCAGCCTACATCACGGCCCAAATCACAGGTGTACACCCATTCAATGACATCACCGTGTTCAAGAAGATAACGGCTGCACCCGTAGTTGGGAAACCAGCCGTTAACCTTGTACATCCAGCCTGATAGTTCACCGCAGTCGAATTCATATATGTTGTTGATACCTTCAATATAGTTGGAGTTGTAGATTGGAAACATAGAAAACTCCATGTGGATTCTGTTTTGTTTCACCTCCCTCAGCAAAACATTGAATACACTCTCTCCTTTGTAAAACGTGACCTCCTTTTTGGCGTAGATTATTCCGTCTTCAGGTAACACCTCAAGTTTGTCTTTGTTGAACATGTGCATATTGTCCAGAATAGTTGAGCATTCGATCAAAAGTGTGCATGTTAACGCGGTATCTTCTTCAACTACCATCTCTTGCCACTCAACAGGAAGAGGTTTTCCTTCAGGCACAGGGTCTGTTAAGTACTTGTCTTTCCCGGTCTCCGGATCAATTACCATTTTTTCAGTGGAAACTGAATTGCTTCCGGAGTTATCTGTTTCTCCGGTTTGCCCTGTAGAGTTTCGCGAAGCATCTGATGTTTCGCCGGTAGAATCGGCAAGTGTTGTACAGGGAGTTTGAGCTTTCGACGGCGAGGTTGCCGGTTCACTTGACTGCCCAGGGTTTTTTACAGGATGTCTTGTTTCGTCGGCCGGGTTTCTTTGTTCAGACTCACTCATACTGTTGCCTGAGGCCTGCGTGTCCTCTTGAGATTTGTTTGTCGCGTGCTCAATTCTTGTACCTTGTGCCAAAGAAGGCTCGTCTGATCTTTTTGCGGCGGGTAAGTTTTTGCCGGATGCATCTCCGGCGACTCGGGTTGGGCTTTTTGCGGCGTAATTCCCGCCATACAAGTAGGAAACAGCC
>MTKW01023412.1_pt1 | contig 11231 bp, 10 predicted proteins | sample 1042761 | NCBI WGS metagenome assembly MTKW01 (sample SAMN06205366, study PRJNA360243) | anaerobic digester metagenome | biome: Wastewater treatment plant; feature: Anaerobic digester sludge; material: sludge; isolation source: anaerobic digester fed with sludge from wastewater treatment plant ...
ATTACACACATCTGGCCACCGATGGCATTGCCCGAACCAGGAGTTACTTCCACGGTGGTGACGCCGCCCATGCGGGCATCGGCGAAACTGATGTGGCGCGGGTTAATTGCGTCGAGGGCGCGCACATGGGGCGTTATTGGGTTGCCACCCTCATTCCCGTCGTAACTGGCTTGCCCTTCGCTCTCGCCCCACATACCTACGTGGGTGTGGGTGTCAACAAAGCCGGGTAAGATAACGCGGCCGCTGCAGTCGATTACCTCTGCCCCCGCCGGAATGTCTACATTAGCGCCAACGGCAACAATCTTAGCGCCATCAATCAGCAACGTTCCCTTTTCGATAGAGGGCGCTCCTACCGGATGGATCTTAGCGTTAACAAATGCTTTCATCATTACTTGCCCTCCTCCCGCTCATATACAATCTCACCGTCGATCACGGTCAGTAGGCAATGGGTAAGTGGTTCAAAGGGATCGCCCGACCACATAACCAGGTCCGCATCCTTACCAACCTCTAGGCTACCGACCCGATCGGCCACACCGATAATCTCCGCCGGTGTGATGGTAACGGCCTTCAGGGCTTCTTCCTCCGGCATGCCTTCTCGAATGCATAAACCGACAGCAATACGGAAGTAGTGCTGAGGAACAATGTTATGGTCGGTAATAATGGCCACCTTACCACCAGCTCGGGCAATTACGCCAGGAGTAGTGGGAGAAATGTTCTTTGTTTCCACTTTAGCGCGGCGCCATACCGTCGGACCTACGCAGACGGGAACATTGTGCTTAACGATTTCCTCGGCTATGAGGTGCCCTTCGGTGCAGTGCTCGATGGTAAAGTCGATATCAAACTCTTTGGCAATGCGAATGGCGGTAAGAATGTCATCGGCCCGGTGAGCATGGATACGCAACGGAATCTCCTTGCGGATAACCTTGGCCATGTTCTCTAGCTTGGGGTCGAACTTCCAGTCCTTATCGCCCCGCTCTTGCTTAGCCACATACTGCTGGGCCGAAAGCAGAGCCTCCCTTAACAGCGCCGCGGCGCCCATGCGTGTGGTTGGCGCCTTACCCTTGCTACCAAAGGTATTCTTCGGGTTTTCGCCTAAAGCTGCCTTCATCCCGGTAGGGTATTTCAAAACCATTCTATCCACGATGGTGCCACTGGTCTTCATGGCCAGCATCAAACCGCCAATGATGTTGCTAGAACCGGGCATGGTCTGAACCGTGGTTACCCCACCCTTACGCGCATCGGCAAAGCCTACATCGGCGGGATTGACGCCATCAAGAATGCTAACATGGGGTGTAACCGGGCTGGTGGACTCGTTAAAGTCGGCCCCTTCCCAACCCAAGCCCTCTTCCCAACCACCCACGTGGGTATGCTCGTCAATGAGGCCCGGGGTAACAATTGCACCCTTAGCATCAATAACTCGCGCCTCGACCGGGATATCGATGGCTGGGCCTAGGGCGGCAATCTTGCCGTCGACTAGCAGAATGCTGCCCTGCTCGATCACACCATTGGTAACGGTATAGATCTTCGCGTTAGTAATTGCTAACAAGTGATATTAACCTCCCTTACTGCCTAAAGTTTTAAGTCTGCACGTAAGCCATGGGCTTCGCGTACTGAATTACTTCCTTCTGTAACCTCAAATTCCTGCCGTCTCAAGATTCTGGTTTCATCGCTCCCCTGTCTGGCTACCCCCTTGCGAAGCTGGCCAGTTCCCTGATGCAAANNGCAGGCGCGCCTTTACCTCCTATTTACTCTTCAAAGGAAACGGCGTAGATTTCATTCTTGTGCTGGATTATCACCATACCATCGCGGGCTCCAAGTACTTGAGTACTCTTGGGATCCCCATGGAAAGGCAGTTCGAAGGCCTCCACCGCCACTCCCGGCTGCCAAAGATAGACTAGCCCTTTGGTGCTGTTTACGAAAACCAGAGAATGATTAACTTCCGGCACCGGGCCGAATTCAATCTCGTCCAGCACCTCCTGGGCCAGGCGATCATTTTCTAGCAGGTATACTCGGTTATCGCCATCGGGCCCCCAGCCGGCCATAAACCAACAAGCCTTTTCGTCCAGGGCCCCTACGGCAACTACCGGTGCCGGGTGTTCCAGCTCCCTTATTACCGTTCCATCGGCTGCCAGCAAAGCCACCACTCCGCCATAGTCGTAGCTGAGCCCGCCGACCCAAATACCGTCGTCACTAAGATCGACAGAGCAGATACGGTCTTCAATGGGAATGTGGTAATCCCAAACCAGCTGGCCCGTGTCGGCATCGAGAGCAATTAGGCCCCGTATGCTAAGCCCGTAGGCCCCCAGCAAACCGTTGCCCAGGTCGGTCAGCCTCTCTCGCGAACCGAAGGCCTCCAACACAAAAATCTCCTTGGGGCCCCGTGGCGCAGGTCTATAGGTCCACCGGCTTTCACCCTGTTCATCAAGATAGGTTATAAACCGCCCCTCCTGATCGTAGCCCAGCAACACCACCCCATCTTCGCGCTGCAAGCAATCGAACCAGCCCTGGGCTACAGGTAGCTGAGGCGACATCAGAGTGCCCCTTTCGGTTTCCAGCCTCAACTCCCCCGCTTCTTCGTGCAAGATAACCTGCGGCCAAAAGCAATAAGAGGCAACTCGGTTCAGAGCACCCTTTTGCAGAATCCCTCCCGTTGCCGGATCAAGAATTGCACGAGCAAAAACGGCCTTAGGCTCTTGCCGGTCAAAATAGCCAAACATAAGGCCTAGGGGATGGTTGGTTAGCACATGATCAAAGTAATGCTCTTCGCCGCTTAAGCGGTGTCGCCAAACTACCGTTGCCCGTTGGGCGCCAATGCGGCTTTCCCGCACCCCGGTGATGTCATCGGGGGATGAAATCATCTGACTCGCCGGGCCAAGGGGCTGTCGGGCACAGGCGCTGACCAGCAGTAACAATATGGAGCAAACAGCTATAGACCTGACCTTCATGTAATCACCCTAATGTACAAAGGATTAGCATGCTTAACTATTTATCCTATACGCCACCTAGGGCTAATCCCCTTTCTACTACTACCGGAATTTATGGTTTTGAAATAATAAAGAGCCCGCACCCTCTATCAGTAGGCGCGGGCCCCTATAATTCATCTGACCAATTCCTTTCCAAGCTCCCAAAGTTTATCTACATCCCTCCAGAAGCACAACCCACAGGGGGGCTGCTGTGACTGGGGTTTCCGCCGCCGGAACAAGCCTGCCCGCTGGTTAGGCTCAAAGGCCACGGCCGGCGGTAACAACTGCTGCCTGAGCCAGATGTTGGTCATCTCACCCACCCAGTAGCTGTAGAAACGTAGCCATTGTCCGGGTGTCATTTCCCGGTCGGCAAGAAGCCCACGGGCCCCGTCAACTAGTCGCGACCAGCTGGCGTGTAGCTGACGACTGACTCCAGACAGTTCTTCCCCCACCAACCGCAATGATCCGGCCGAGAGAACTGGCAATGCTAAGCGAAACTTGCCAGGGTAGAACGCTTTACGTTCTTCCTCCACATAGGCGTGGAGCTGCCGAAGAGGCTCTTCACTACCACCCGCAATAAGCAGTTCTCCCTCTGCGTCGGCACTGGCCAGTGTAGCCTGTACCGCCTGCAGTTCTAGCATTTGCCTCACCTGCCAACCAGTCGCATAGGGGCCGCCAAGTAGATGGGACACCCCGTTTTCAGGACTTACCCGCAGGAAACTGAGCACCACCATTTGTTCCAGTTCGGCCATGCTTAAGTCGACAGCTGCAGCCTCTAAATCCAGTATTGCTAACAGCTGCAAAGCCCCCACATGACCTAACAGCCACCCGACTACAAGGCTAGGAGCAACCTGTCCCCAATCAGCATCACCAGCTACCGGCTGCCAGGCTCGCCCCAAGGCATGAAGCGGTACACTTAGCTGCTCTGCCTCGGCGACCAAAAGGCATCGTAACCCCGTTTTCAAGGATAAACCGAGCTCTGTATCGTCGGGCTGAACTATAGGAACGCGACGACCATTTGCTACCATCAGGCGAAACCTACTGTCGGCCATCATCCGTTCCCTCCCTCTTGCAGTTTCGTTAGATTAGACACAGGTAAAGTAATCAGTTCTTCCCCTATGGCAACTTCTGCAACTCGTACCCTAGACCCGGTGACGATGGTTTGGCGTTCCCTCGGTAGGGCAGACACCCGCCCGATCCGATCCAGGTGTGGGCTGCGTATTACACGAACTAGGTCGCCAACCAGTATCTTCCCCGAGGCCTCGTCATCTTTGGCTGCAGCGGCTGGCCAAACATCTTCACAAACAACTACCTCTGGGCGTACCAGGCCAGCCCTGATTTGAGTCTTGCCGCTCATGGACGCATAGCGCCCCTGCAATCGAGCAAACTCATGCCAAATTTCGTTGCGCATGGGAGTAGGGCTAAAGCGTTCCGTTAACATTACGGGCATCAACATTTCGTCCTCTCCCCCTATCCCAGGTCGGCTATTACCGCCAGCATAAGCGGCTAGATTTGTGGCGCTCATGTGGGCTACAACTACTCCCGCACAACCTACTTCATCGGCCGCCTGCAAGAGGTCTAGTGAGGCTGTACGACCAGCCACTACTATCTTGCCTTCCCATTCCGATGTAACAGCCTCTGGGGTAAGCACTTGATCGGCCTCTGCCGCCACTAGTATCTCTCCGCCACTCTCAGAGCCAACTCCATAGACCCCGGTTACCACATGGGCGAGGGCTTGAACCACTACTCCTTGGCGAGGTATAACTCGTAGCACGCGGCCAGTCACGTAAGCGTGCAAAGTGGTACGAGCATGCGTAGGCACAATTGTTATGACACCATCACGAATGGACTCTACCTTCCCATAGATAGGTGACAGTACCGCTTTCGGTCTTAACCCTTGCCGCGCTGCCAATACTTGCCCAGGAGTTACCATCTTGCCAGGTCGAACCCGCAGAGCGCTAATAAGCCCTAGCTTGGAAACCTCTAACTCTTGGAGCAAGTCAATGACAGCCGGTTCATTGCCACCAACTGGCACAGGTTGTCGGATATATACGGTGCCTAGACTATTGGATACCAGTCCGATGTAACCACTCGCTGTAGATAACGCACATCTGGGTTCACCAAACAGGAACGAGCTGGCCAGAGGTTCGCCCTCCCCAACCCATTCACCGATGGCCCGCTCCATATGCAGCGTTAAAGCCTCTGGTCGGATTTTCAATGGGCCGGCTGCCGGCACTTTTGCCAGTACTCCAGGCACATAGTCTAATTCGGCAACCACATCGGTGGCATGCACCCAATCTCCTTCTTTCACCTTTACCGTGCCGTGATAGGGTAAAAGGCGCGCACGCTGAATGAGGCTAGCGGGCAAGGTCGGCCACCTCCTTTGCACTCTGCTCTAACTCGCCCAATGTAAAGGCACCTAGGGAGAGTAATGTCTGTTTAGTCAGTACTTGTCGCTCAGCGAGAGAGAGTTCCTCTACCCATTGGCCGCGAGCATCAATTATCACTCCCACTTCTCCGCCAGTTACCGCTCGCTCCCACACACGGCCGGCTCCCGCACCGAAGTCAAAACCGGCGGCAGCCTCCACCCGTAGGGTTGCCTGTTCATTACGCCCTAGAGTCCAAGTGAGCACCTCTCCCCGGTGAATCGCCGCCTGCCGCACTCCTTCTGCAGTACGCAAAGTACACCGGGCTGCCACTACGCCCAGCTCATTGCTCGGCGCTGCGACCAGGCTCACACAGGGGCCTAGGGGTACGAAGCAATCTCGTTCCAGCACCTGCAGAGCAATTTCCGGCTCGCTTTCAGACAGTACCCCCAGGTGGGGCATCATAAAGATGCTATCCACAGCTAAGAAGGTATAGCCCAACGGGGCAAAGGCATCCATTAGCATGGCGGCAGCTTGGGCCCGGCGGGGAGCGTGGGAAAGCACGCCCCCGCTACCCACTACTAGGCCGATGCGCCGCATATCAAGCAACTGCTTCTTGCGGGTCGCGGTTAACTGAGCCTCTTGGGTTAGCAACGCCTTTTGTGCGGCGCTTGGTTGTGCCGACAAGGAGGTAACCAGGGAAGCATGATGTTCTAGAGATATGCGCAAAGCCTCACGCGCCAGAGCCTGCTCTATTAAAAGGTCCAATATAGTGGCAGGTACTGTGGTAGGGAAAATCAGCTTATCCATGACCCTATCCTGTAGCCAATCCGGATCAACGCTAAAGGGCAGCCAGCGCATGATGTTCTCAATCCCCGCCGACTCCAACACGTTCCCAACGCTGTAACTCATACCCAAGTTAGCACTTACCGTTCTGTTAAACTCGCCCTCTATTACCGAAAAGATGTCGGTGGTGGCGCCGCCAATGTCGGCACCCACAATTTCTATGTTATCCCGCTCAGCCAGGCGGGTCATGATCCGCCCCACAGCCAGCGGCGTAGGCATTACCGGCTGACTAACGCTCTCTTTCAACTTAGGGTATCCGGGGGCCTGGGCCATGACGTGGCTAAGAAAGACATTATGAATGGCATCTCGGGCCGGCTCTAGGTTCTCCTCATCCAGGTTAGGCCGTAAGTTGGGCACAATGTGGAGCTCAAAGCCCTCACTGAGGGTATCCTGCACCAGCGGGCGGCCATTAGGGCAACCGGCATAGACCACAGGCAACGAGTGACCCTGGCCAAAACGGGGCACGGGACGGGTCGAATTGAGCAAATCACAAAACTCAATGATGAAATCCACGTTGACAGCCCTATCGATGCCCCCGGCTAAAAGCACCATGTCGGGCTTTGCCTTACGCAGCGCCTCCATTTGTTCAAAGAGACTGCGCCCGTCATCGGCAGAGAACACGTCCATTATGAGGGCACCGGCCCCCAGGGCGGCCTTTTCTGCACTTTCAGCGGTAACGAACTTGGAAAGGCCACATACAATCACTTGCAGGCCACCACCGGCACTACTGGTGGCTAAGAACTGGGTTGTTTCCAGGGGCCTGCCAATCTGGCTAACAGCATTACGTACCCCCACCATCACATCCTCATCGGGTTTTTCCACCGTGGTAGGCGCTTCGCCCCGTTCTGTGACCCGGTAGCCATCCTCCCCCCGTTCAATGAGAATTGCCTTGGTGGTAGTACTACCCACGTCTACAATTAAGAAGGCCTTGTCGTCCATGTAATCCCTCCCCTACCTTAAGCAGCCTGCTCCGTTCTCTCCGGCATTTCAACAACATTAACCTTAAAGTGGACAATCAAAGATGCAAGCAGCAGCATAGCGCCGGATATAAATAGACTGGTATTATACGAAACCACATCGCCAAAGGCCCCGGTTGCCAAGCTGGCAATGGGCACCAAACTCGAGGTTATAAAGCTACGGAAGACGGCCACCCGCCCCATGTACTCAGAGGGAACGGCCGCCTGATAAATGGAGTTGTTAGACACAGCCAGCGGGGGACGAGTAATACCGATGGCAGCGATAAAGAACACCACCATGAACAGACTGCGACTGAATATTAGCCCTAGAGTAAACAAGCCGCCACCGGCTAGGGCGAGCGCAAGTACCTGTTTCTTCTTGAAGCGTAGAACTAAACCGGTCAGCAGGGCTGCAGTTACGATTGAGGCAAAAGAGCTAACAGAATCCAATAATCCATGCTCCTCGGGACCAAAAAGCAACTGATTCTTGACTATCAAAGGCCAAACAACGCTAAATACGATATTAGACATGTTAACAAGCAGCATGGCCGAGGTTTGGTAGAGTATCCAGCTGTTTTGGCGCACATAGGCCCAGCCGGAAGACAGTTGCTCCCGCATGGAGGCCCTCTGATCTCGAGGCAAAATCTTCTCTTCTACGCGTACTATTGTTAGCAGAAAGGCGGAGGCCAAGAGCATTAGACCATCGACCCCAATCACAGCAGCGGCGCCAAGCTTGGAGTAGGCGATACCGCCAGCAGCCGGCCCCACCATCATGGCGACACGCATGGCCAGGTCTTGGGCACTATTTGCTTGCGGCAGTTGCGGGCGAGGCACCAGACTGGGTAAGAAGGCATTTAGACAGGGATTATAAAAGACACGGGCTAAAGAATGGAGAAAGGAAAAGGTATAGATATGCCAAACGGCTACCGACCGTGTCAGCAGGACAACAACCAGAAACAGATCAATTACTGAACGAACCAAATCAGAGATAATCAACATGCGCCGGCGGCTAAAGCGATCGATGACAGACCCGGCTACCGGTGTCAGTAGGAGAGTCGGCAACATGCTCAGAGCGAGAGTAATGCCACGTGATAAAGTAGAATCGGTTAACCCCATAAGCAACCAGGTCAGAGCCACACCAGAAAAGGTGTTACCAAAGGTGGTTAAGAACTGACCGAGCCAGAAACGCCGAAAGTTGGCTGACGCCAGCGGNNTAATAGACTATTTGCCCTCTATTATTATTCTGTAACCGTTTCTTTACTATTTTGTAACCATTAGTTCCAATAAACTTGCGGCATGTGCTGTCGCCCTGCCTCAAACCTACCTGTTGTTACGCTCTACCCACAAAAAATGGACGAAAAAAATACCGGCGTTCTGCCGATAGAGACATAGATTACGGCTCCCCACCGGGCCCCATAAGCTACCTCGAACTATTTATATGGGATTGGGCGGTCCACATCTTGAAGAGAAGATAACCATGTAACGCCAAACCAGCAAAGGCCCAAATATAGTTGCGCAATACGAGTTCAACTACCACATACACTACAGCAACAATTGCGTAGACTATACTCAGTAGGCGAGCTTTGCTGTGGTCAAGCAAAGGATAAATCTCGGAACAGAAGATACCCACCCCATTCATGGCAAACCAGCGCACGCCAACGTAGGAATTTAAAAACCAAGCTATCAAGCTACCAGAAAAGCTAGGAAGAGACCTAAAGACGGCACTTCTGAACGCACTTCGCTCTGGCATATGCTTACCTCCTTTCTAATGGTACTAAGCAAAAGCACGCCGGCACCCCTGTAATTAGGATATTGCTGCTTTCGGCTGATTAGTTCCTTGTCCGGCAGTGAATTAGGGGTGCAGTATGTGGCCAATTGGTGCAGGGAGCTTTCATGCTTATAGTTAAACATTTACCTAACAACAACCTTCAATTAAGACTAATCGCCCTCTGCTTGACAGTCCTACAGTGCTCTCCCATAATGAAAGTTGAATTTACAAAAATGGGGTAAATAGATGAGAGAAAATACTTTTGATTTAACCCAAGGTGGCATTTTTAGAAAACTTCTACTAGTAGCATTGCCCATTATGGGAACACAGCTGATGCAGATGACTTATAACCTGACCGACATGTTCTGGTTAGGGCGTATGCCCAATTCGGTAACGGCGGTGGCGGCTAGTGGTCTGGGGGGAATGTTTCTCTGGCTCAGCGCGGCCTTCTTAATGATCGGACGTATGGGTTCCGAGATTGGCACATCGCAGAACTTGGGTCGGGGCGATGTAGAGACTGCCCGCGGATACGCGGAAAACTCCACTCGCATGGGCCTCGTTTTAGGTGTTCTGTACGGCTCGACCTTGCTGGCCCTGGCTGGCCCGCTCATTTCCCTATTCCGGGTGAAAGAGCCGACCCTCTTCGCCAGTGCCTGCGCCTATTTGCGCATTGTAGGTCTGGGTATTCCGCTCACCTATGTATCGGCGGCCATTACTGGGGCATTTAACGGCGCCGGCAACTCTCGGCTCAGCTTCCGGGCCAACGCAACTGGACTTGCGGTCAACATGATTCTTGACCCGCTCATGATTTTTGTGTTTGGCTGGGGCATTCAGGGCGCTGCCATTGCCACAGTGATAGCCCAAGGTGTGGTTATGAGCCTCTTTATCTACTTTGCCAAGCGTCACCCCCAGAAACCCTTTGGGGACTTTCGTGTTTTCGGGCCCTTCGATGGGGAAAAAGTGAGGCAGATTTTACGCTGGAGCCTGCCGGTAGCGGTGGAAAGCGGCGCTTTTACCATGCTAGCCATGGTGGTTACTAGCATGATATCGGCCTGGTACGGGGAGACCGCTGTAGCCGTGCAGCGCGTTGGCAGCCAAATCGAGTCTTTATCTTGGATGATTGCTGGCGGGTTCTCCTCCGCGGTTACTGCCTTTGTTGGTCAGAACTACGGAGCCCGTAAGTGGGAGCGTATCCGACGTGGTTACCGCATCTCTTTGGGCGTTCTCTTAGTCTGGGAAGCCTTTGTAATACTGGCTATTGTACTGGGTGGCCGATTCTTGTTTTCTCTTTTCCTCCATGATCCACCCGGGATTCTTGATATGGGCGCCACGTATCTACGCATCCTAGCCTATAGCCAGATTTTCATGGCCTTCGAAGCCGCCTGCGCTGGCACCTTCCGTGGCCTAGGACAGACGCTACCACCTAGCGTAAGCAGTATTTCCTCTAACTTGTTGCGCCCGTTCCTATGCTGGTCTTTTGCCCAGTGGTTAGGCCTGGGACTCAACGGTCTCTGGCTGGGCATTACGGTATCGGCTGCCCTCCGCGGTACGTTGATGCTAGTTTGGTATACCATTTATGAACGGCGTATACCTCTAAAAGACGGTATGGAACTGGTGAGTGAGGAACAGGAAGCTATTGCTTAAAATAGACAGCGGAATAGACTGCGAATAGCACATCTACCACAAAGCTCCCGCACCTGTACTTCTAGGTGCGGGAGCTTGTGGGTTAACCAACCACTATATTCACAATCCGTTTCGGGATAACTATTACCTTGCGCACGGTGACACCTTCCAGGTGGGGCACCACCTTTTCAGCAGCAAGGGCCATTTCCCTAACTTCTGCTTCGCTGGCGTCGGCGGCTACTTCAATCTTGTCCCGCAGGCGGCCGTTGACCTGCACCGCCATTTCAACCACATCGCGCACTAAAGCGGCCGGATCGAAGGTGGGCCAAGCCTCATTGAACACCGAATAACTGTTACCTAAGCGCTCCCACATTTCTTCAGCAAAATGGGGGGCAAAAGGTGCCATGAGGCAGATCAGGTCATTAACCACATCGGCTAGGAAGGCCACATTCTTTTCACCCTGCTCGTTATCGTAGCGATAAAGGGCGTTGGTCAGCTCCATCAGGCGTGAAACGACGGTGTTAAACTGNNAACTTGTCCGCATCTTCACTGATGCCCTTAATGGCGCTGTGGCGAGTGAAATTCAGGTCCTTCTCGGCACGGCCCATGTTGCTATGCCCACTATCTTCCTCCTTCATCTCGATTACGCGGCCTACAAAGCGCTCAACTCTATCGATGAAGCGGGCCACGGCGCGAATTCCCTCTTCAC
>MTKW01001840.1_pt1 | contig 11230 bp, 8 predicted proteins | sample 1042761 | NCBI WGS metagenome assembly MTKW01 (sample SAMN06205366, study PRJNA360243) | anaerobic digester metagenome | biome: Wastewater treatment plant; feature: Anaerobic digester sludge; material: sludge; isolation source: anaerobic digester fed with sludge from wastewater treatment plant ...
GGCGCAGGCCGGGGGGGTGTTTTTGGGGGGTGGCGGGGGGGCGTTTCATGGGGCGTTGAGGCGGAAGGGGGAGAAGGAGGTGTGGGTGTCGTAGGGGTCGGAGCCTTCGGTGCGTTTCAGACGGTTGATGATGAGATAGGTGAGGGGGGTGGCGGCAATTTCGTAGGCGGTTTTGAAGAGGAAGTTCCACAGGATGACTTGGAGGACGATGTGGCGGGGCCAGATGCCGAGGAAGGCGATGGTGGTGAAGAGGAGGGAGTCGGCGGCTTCGCCGATGATGGTGCTGCCGATGGTGCGCTTCCAGAGGTGGCGGCCGCGGTGCAGGATTTTCATGCGGGCCATGACCCAGGCGTTCAGGAAGGAGCCGCAGGTGAAGGCGATGAGGCTGCCGAGGGCGACGCGCGGGGTTTGCCGCAGGATGGTGGCGAAGGCGTCTTGCATGTGCCAGCCGTCGGCGGGGGGCAGGGCGCTGACGAGCGCGAAGGTGCCGGCGGCGAAGAGGTTGAGGAGGACGCCGAGCCAAATGACGCGGCGGGCCTGGGCGTAGCCGTAGACTTCCACGAGGACATCGCCGAGGATGTAGGAGATGGGGAAGAGCAGGTTGCCGCCGTCCATCGTGATGAACCGCAGGCCGGGTATCTGCAGCGGTTTGATGGCGGCAATGTTGGAGATGACCCAGACGGTGCAGGAAATGGCCGCCAGGGTTGGCAGCCAGCGGCGGGCGCCGGCTGGCTGCTCCGGTGGTTTATTCGTCATTACTCTTGAGCGGGTTCATTTTTTGCAGGGTGCCGCCGATGGCTTTGCCGACACCCACGGCCGCGCCGCCCACGGCTTTGCCGGCATCCACAGCGCCACCGACAACGGCCTTGCCGGTGTCCACCGCGGCGCCGCCTACGGCTTTGCCGGTGTCCACGGCTGCGCCGCCGACCGCTTTGCCCGCATCTACGGCGCCGCCAATGACGGCTTTGCCGGCGTCCGTTGCGCCTTCGCCCAGCGCGCCGAGGCCGTCGCCGAGCAGTTTGGCGGAGCCTGCGATGGCGGTGCCGGCGGCTCCGGCGATTTCGGTCAGGATGCGTTGAATGGCTTCCACAACGGTGACGCCCTCTTTTTCTTTGCCGAGGTCGGTCAGGGTGATGGGGGGCAGCGGGAGGGGAACGCTGCCGCCGCCGGTCACGGCGGAGAGGCCGGTCATGGAGACGTTCATTTTGCTGTCGGTGATGGAGAGTTTTTCGATGACGACTTTTTTCTCGGATTTGTCGGCGGATTTTTCTTTTTTCGCTTCTTCCTTATCCTGGTCGGGGGCTTCGGCGGGGGTGAGGGATTCAATCAGCGCGCCGAGGTTGCTGTCGCGCAGGCCTTTTTCGTAGGTGACGACGAGGCCGTCCACGAGGATTTCATGGATGACGATGGTGTCGGTGAGGAGTGAGGCGTTATCGAGTTTGACGGACACCTTGCCGAGGTCCAGCAGGCCAGAGGTGTTGAAGCCGGGGGGATTGCCGATGTGGAGGCCTTCCAGCGAGGCTTTGCCCCGGATGAGCGAGAGTTTGGCGTCGGCGAGTGTGGCATCAACGCCCAGAGCTTTCGGCGCGAAGCTGTTGAATCCTTGATGCAGCACGCGGTCCAACGAAAACTCCAACACGACCAATGCAATCACGATGATTGCGAGCAGAACGCCTAAAATTTTCAGCAGTTTTTTCATCAATTCTCCTTGCGCGCGCGGATGGGTCCGGCGTTTGTTTGGGATTACAGACGCGGGGAAACATACTGGGTGGGGGCGGGAGTTTCCAGCATAAATCGCCGGGGGCGGAGGCGGCGGGCGGGAGTCCGCCGTTTGATAATTGGCTTGCAGTTATGGGGGTGGGCCTGAAAATATCCGGCGATTCAAGAAAGAGAAAAAACGTGGCGGCTTATCCAATCGAAGAAAAACTGGTGGTGGCGGTATCGTCAACGGTGCTGTTTGACCTTTCGCATGAGCACGAGCTTTATATGGAGCAGGGGCTGGAGGCGTTTCGGCGCTATCAGCAGGAGCACCGGCACGAGCCGTTGCAGCCGGGCACGGGCTTTCCGTTTATTCGCCGGCTGTTGCAGTTGAATCAACTGAAGCCCGAAGAGCATCGGGTGGAGGTGGTGATTTTGTCGCGTTATCATGCCGATGACGGGATGCGGGTGATGGATGCGGTGCGCGAGCACGGGTTGGACATCACGCGCGCGTTTTTCATGGCGGGGCGCAAGCCGTATCCGTTCATGGAATCCGTGAATGCGGCGCTCTATCTGAGCACCAATGGCGCGCAAGTGAAGGAGGCCGTGGATTTGGGCTATCCGGCGGGGCACGTTCTGCCGTGTCACACCGAGGATGACGAGGGCGACAAGCAACTCCGGCTGGCGTTCGATTTTGACGGGGTGCTGGTGGATGACGAGGCCGAGCAGGTGTATAAGCGCACGCAGGATTTGGAGCAGTTCCGGCAGTATGAAATGGACAACCGGGACCGGCCGCTGAAGGCGGGGCCGCTGATGCCGTTGTTGAAGCAGATTTCCTATTTCCAGAAGCTGGACAGTCAGCGCGCGCTGGCTGACCCGGCGTGGGAGCGGCTTCTGCGGATTTCCATTGTCACGGCGCGCAGCGCGCCCGCCCATGAGCGGCTCATCAATACGTTGTCGTCGCTGGGGCTGGAGGCGGACGAAGTTTTCCTGATGGGCGGCATTGAGAAAAAGCGGGTGCTCGATATTCTGAAGCCCCATATTTTCTTTGACGACCAGATGGTGCATCTGGAGCCGGTGGCGGCGAGCACGCCTTCGGTGCATATTCCTTTCGGCGTGGCGAACAAGTCGGCCGGTTGAGCGGGGGGGGGCGGGGGGCCGCGTCAGTACGGCCAGCCTTGCAGGGTCACGAAGCGCCTGGCGGCATTGGTGATGAAAGGCAGTTGGTAGGTCAGCGTGTTGCTGTAGCCGGTGGGCAAAACGCCGGTCCACGTCCAGTCGTTTGTCACCAAGGCGGGGGTTTCAAGCAGAATATACGGGATGCCCAGCCGCTGGTCGGGGAGGGTGTAGGTGAGCTGTTGGTTGGCGCTGAACGCGGGGGTGGGGGCGAAGTCCAACGGGGGCGGGTTCAGTTCGAGGTCGGCGAGAACGCTATGGGTGTCCACTGTTACGGATGTGGTGTGATTGGAAGCCAGCGCGCCGCCGGAAAAGGTCAGGGTATAGACGCCGGCCGTGGTGATGGGGATGGCATAGCCGCCGGCATCGCCGGTGATTGCGTAATAGGGGCCGTGGTCGGGCGTGACGGTGATGTCGCCGCAGCCTTCGCCGGGGTCGTAGAGGCGGTTGGTGTTGGCGTCGTGCCAAACTGTGCCGACGACAAATCGGTTGTAATGGTTGGTATAAAAGGTTTGCGCAATGGCGTAGTTGATTGTGACCACGTTGGGTCCGATGCTCAGGTTCTCATCGGGCTGTGCCACAAAGGCGATGCCCGCATTGGCCATTTGCCCCATCATCAGGGCGGTTCGATGGGCGCGCCCATTTTGCATGCCGTTCTCACTGTTGCCCCAATCCACATTGAATGCGGCATGGGCATAGAGCGGGTGATAGGCATAAGCAAAGACGCTGCCCCGCCAGGAGGAAACGTTGAAACTTTCGTTGGTGACGCGGTCGAATTGGCCGTCGTGGTTTTGGCCGTCTATGGAAATGAGATAGGCGCAATGGTTGCTGGCGGCCCGATAAAGGCGGGCGTCGAAAGCGGCCGGCGCGGGATTGGAGCTGGCCCAGGACGCCAGCTCCGCCATCAACACTTCGCGGTTGACGGCATAGAATTGCAACGCCTGCTGGGTTGCTTCATCACGCAGATGGGCCAGCCAAACCCCTTCGGGGCGGGGGCTTTGGCGCGCGCGATTCATCAGCCACATCATTTGCTGTTCCTCGCCGCTTGGATGAGCGCCATCGGAGGTTTTGTGAAGCGTCCATTCGGTGGACGGCGCGTCTTTGGGGTGGGGCCGCGCATGTGGCGGCGTGCCACGGTCCGGAGTTGACACGGTGACCGTCGGCGGGTCCGGCGCCGGACTATGCGCTTGTCCGTAAAGCGCAACGGGCCAGCAGAGGGCGGTCAGCCAACAGATGATTCGCACTCCGGTCTTCATGGTGGATGGCATCCCGTTCAAAACGCCCAGGCCAGAAGGATGGGGACGGTCACCAGCGCCCACAGGTGGGTGAGGAGCAGCGCGCCGGCGACGAAGTCCGTGTCGCCGCCGTATCGCTCGGAAAACAGCACGCTGACCATGGCCGTGGGCATGACCGACACGATATACAGAATGCCGCGCGCGACCGGGTCCATGGGAATCAGCCTCAACAGGGGAATCATGATGAGCGGCACGGCCAGCAGGCGAATCGCCGAGACCAGCCAGATGCGCCAGCCCAGAATGGTGCGCAGGGGCAAGACGGCAAACCGGCTGCCCGCCACCAGCATGGTCAGGGCAATGGTGGCCGCGCCGAGGCTGTTGAGGCCGTCGCGCAAGGTTTGTGCGGCCAGCGCCAAGTTGGGCGGCAGCGCGGGCCAGGCAATCAAATCGCGCGCGGCGACAAATGCCAAACTGAGCAGCAGCACGACAAAGGGCGGGCTGAAGAGCGATTTCAGGCGGTCGCGCTTGCGTTCCGCGCGGGAAAACAGCATGACGCCCAGCGACCACAGCAACAGCTCATAGCCGACGGAGGAGAACACCAGCAGCGCCACGCCTTTTTCGCCGAAGCGGAATAAAACCAGCGGCAGCGGCAGGAACAAATAGTTGTTGATTAAACAGTGGAACAGGAATGCCCGCGCGGTGTCCTTGGATACGTTGCCCAGAAAGCGAATGGCCAGCAAACCGAGGGCGAAGCCCACCATCGCAATCACCATGACCAGCAGGGGCAGCAGGATGTTGGCTCGCAAATCGCTGATGGTGAGATTGGTGATGGAAACAAAAATCAGCGCGGGATAAACCAGATTCAACGCGACATGGGCGAGGTCGTTGGTTCCCTGGGCGGAAAGCATGTTGCGCCGTCGCGCGACATAGCCGGCGGCGACCAGGCCGAGGACACACAAAATCTGGAAAAGAAAAATCATGTCGGTTGTCATTCGTTGGGTGATGGCTGGTCTGTAGATGAACTGATTGCGCCCGCGGCGTCCAGCTTGGATTTAAGCCCCATGCTGCGCGCCGTTTGCGTGCGGACGGCGGTTTTGAAGGAGCGCTCCGTACACCACAGGTCCACGCCGGTTTCGGTGCGGGTGAGGGCGGTGTAGAGCAGTTCGCGCGTCAGAATGGGCGATTCCGCGGGGGGGAGCATGACCATGATGTGCCCGAAGCCGGAGCCTTGCGACTTGTGGACGGTCATGGCGAACGCGGTTTCGTGTTCCGGCAGGAGCCGGCACGGAACCGGCTGCTCGCGATTGGCAAAAAACACGGCGTGTTCGTTTTCGCGTTCCGGGTCCGGCAACACCACGCCCACATCGCCGTTGAATAACTTGACTTCATAGTCGTTGCGGGTGACGAGGATGACCCGGTGATCGTAGAACTCGCCTTTGCGGTGGGGGAACAAAATGTCTTCGATGGCGCGATTGATGGCGTTGACGCCAAGCGGTCCCCGGCGCAGGGCGCATAGCACCCGGAATTGCGCCAGCGCCGCGAATGCTTCCTTGGCGGTTCGGGCCGCTTGGAAGGCCGCGTAGCGGGTTTCGATGATTTTCGTAAATTCCGGCGGGATGTGATTGAAGCGGATGCGGCTGGCATCGTGCAGGCTCATTGGCGAGTTTGCGGCATCTGTTTGGGCGGAAACGATTTCCCAGGCTTCATCCGCGCGCATGTCATTCACGGCTTCGCTCAGGCGCTTGATGAGGGAATCGTCGTCAAATCGTTTGCTTTGGGTCAGCACGACCACATTATTCCGGAGGGTTTCGGACTCGCACAATTCAGCCATGACGCTGCCGGGGTCCACGGAGGCCAACTGATTTTTGTCGCCGAGCAAAATCAGGCGCGTGTTCGGGGCGAGGGCATCGAGCAATTTGGCGAACTTGGGCAAATCGGCCATGCTGGTTTCATCCACCAGCACCACATCGGCGGGCAGCGGATTGTTCCGGTTATGGCGGAAGTAGGGCGATGCCGGCTGGTAGCCCAGCAGGCTATCCAGCGTTTTGGCGGGTTCGAGAATCAGATGCTCCAGCGAGTCATCCATTTCGGCGTTCACACTTTCCTGCAAGCGGTCGGCGGCCTTGCCCGTCGGCGCGGCGAGACGCACGCGCAACGGCCGGGCGCGAGTGTCGCTCTGCCGGGCCAGCATGTTGAGCAGAACCGCCGCGATGGTGGTTTTGCCGGTGCCGGGGCCGCCGGTGATGACGGTCAGTTGGCGTTCCAATCCGGCGCAGACGGCGGCCACCTGTTCGGTGGTCAGATATAAAGCTTCGCCGCGCGGTCCTTTCTTGCGCAAGGTGACGGCTTGAGCGGTGGCCTGGGTGTCCGCGGGAACCTCGTATCTGGTGGCGGACCACGCGCGCAATTTGTCGGCCGTGAGTTGTTCATAATTCCAGAATCGGCGCAGATAGAGGCGGCCTTCCGCTAAAATGAATGGCTCGGCGCCGGAGCCATCGCCCACCAGTTCCGGGCAGGCCCGGAGCAGGTCGGCGGCCTCTTGTGGCGCGGGCAATTCCGTGGTCAGCGCGTTTGTTCCGCTGGCGCCACTTGGGTCATCGTTCTGCCCGTGCAGATTGATTTGCTCCCATTGGGGGCGGTTCAAGTCGAGGCACACATGGCCGTCGCCGGTCACGCGCACGGCCAGCGCCAACGCCACCTGAACGGCCGGCGGCGGGAGCCGCTCGCCGCAACAGGTGCGCATGAGCGACTCCACCAAGTGGACATCCAAATCGCGCAACAGGCCGGCTTCCTGCCAGCGCCGCAGGTTATTTGCCGATTTAGCCATGAGCGCCTCCCAGAAATTCGCTGAGCGCATGAATCAGTCGGGCGGAGGGGCGGTCCGAGAAAACGCCGCGATTCGTCCGGCCATCCACGCCTCGCAGAAACAGATAGAAAATGCCGCCGATATGCGTGTCGTAATCATAACCGTTCAGGCGTTCGGCCAGAAAGCCGTGGAGGGCAACCGTGTAAATCAGATACTGCAAATAGTAGGAGTGCGCGCGCATTTCCGTTTTCAATCGCGCGCGTTCAAATCCATCCTCGCGCCGGTTCAATTGGTTTGATTTCCAGTCCACAATGTAAAAGCGCCCGTCGTGCTGGAATACCAAATCCATGAAGCCGGTCATGAAACCCAGAGGGATTTTCCTGTCGTGCCGGGCGAGGTCGGCCATGAATGATTCATCGCGGGCCTGCGTGTGCCAATGGTTGCGCAATACTTCCGCCAGACCGCTCACCGTGCGTTCGGTTTGGTTTTGCAGGGAGAAGTTGAACTCCATTTCCGACAGACGGTTTTCGCGGGTGATGTCTTGCAGGCGAAAGGCGGGGATGTCTTCGGACGCGCTTAACGGAACGGACAAGGTATTCGCAACCATCGTGTGAACCGCCTCGCGCCGCGCTCGCAGAAGTCTTTGTTTGTCTTCCGGCAGGGTTTCCGCGGGCGGGGGGCAGATGCGGTATTTGTCCAGCGTCTGCTCCGTCGTGGCGCGAATGGGCGCGGGATTGGCGGGCCAATCCGCGAAGTCAATCAGCTCAAAGATTTCGTGCCAGCATTCGCCCAGCTTGGCGCCGCCGGGAATCTGGAAAATGGGCTGGATGTCACCCGCGTCCGGTTCAGGCGGTGTTTCGGTGGCTTCGTCCATATCGCGCGCCGTGAGAATGGGCGCGGGCGTGTGAGAGGTGAGCGCGGAAAAGCTCGCGTGGCCGAAGCGATGGTCCATGCCCGTGGTGAGGGGGCGGGCTTCCAGCTCATCCGGATTGGGCGGCGGCGGGGGCGTCCAGGGGCCGTCCGGCAAATCAGTCGGCATGGAGCGGCGGTGAACGTGGCCGTGATGGACTCCGGCCTCGTCCGTGGGGGGGGGCAGCCGCGCCAAAAGATGTGCAACCGCATATTCGTTTGCCGTCTGTTTGTCCGGCGCCTCGAACAAGTACACCCGGTTAATGGCGCGGGTGATGGCGACGTAGGTCAGGCGGATGTTTTCCGCGTGTTGTTCCTGCGTCGCTTTTTGTTTGGCCTCGCCTGAAGCGGTGTCGAGGTCCAGCACCAATTGATTGCCCACATGGTACTTCATCATGCGGGCACCCCGCCGCAAGCCGGCGGATTTCAATTTCTGGAGGGTCGGCACGAAAACAATCGGGAATTGGAGCCCTTTGCTTTTGAAAATCGTCATGATTTGGACGGCGTCGTTGTCATCGGCGATGCGCGGCTTGGCCTCGTCGTCTTCATCGGCGGCGTCGCGCTGCTTTCCGTCTAACTGGCGCTTGAACCAACTGGCGGTGGCCACGGGGCCCAGCCGCTGGCTGCGCGCGGCCTGATGAATCAGCTCCACCAAGTGGCGCAAATCCGCCAGCCGTTGATTGCCGTCCGGGTGGCCGGCGACATGCGTGAAGAGGCTGAGTTGGTCCACCAGCACCTGGAAGCCCTCGACGAACGAATATTTTTCCCAGCGCGCGCCCGCGCCGCGGAACACTTCGGCCCATTCTTCCGGTCGCATGGGCAGTTGGCGGGAGTCGTTGGAGAGGGCGGAATGCGCGGGCGTCGCAACGGATGGCCGCGAGGCGGATGCGTCGCCATGAAAAGAGGCCACCAGCGCGGGCGGACAGGGCAGCAGGCCGCTTGCCAGCGCGCTGCGAACGGCGCGGCCGCTGCCCGGCTCCAGCATGGCGCGCATCAAAAGCGCGAGGCGCGGGGCAACCGGGGAATCAAACACACTCCCCTTGGACTGGCGGACAGCATTGACGCCTTTATCGAGAAGCGCTTGCTGGATTTCTTGTGCTTCGCGGTGAGTCACCACCAAAACCGCGATTTGCCCGGGCTGAATGGGTTTGCCGCCGATGGTCGTCCGAGCATCGGAGAGCAGGCGAACGATTTCCTGGGCGACAAATGGCGCCCAATCGGGATTGCGTTCGGGCAGTTGCCAGATTTTCAGCGGGAACTCGTCGCGCTTGCCGTTCACGAGCAGTTCGGCCGCCGCTTGCACGTCGTTGGCGCCCAGCGGGGCGGGATAGGGCACGTTGGCGTTCAAAAATGTATAGGCGTCCGGCGCATCCAGAAAAACTTCATTCACGGCCGCGACCAGATTCGTTTCGGAGCGGTAATTCGTATTCAGCGTATGCCGGCGCGCTTCCTCAATGCCCTGCTTGGCCTGATAATAGGTGTAAATATCGCCGCCGCGAAAAGCGTAGATGGCCTGCTTGGGGTCGCCCACAAAGACCAGCGGGTGTTGGGTCGGCTCTTTTTCCGCGGAAAACAAATCCCAGAAAATGGCGTATTGAACGGGGTCGGTATCCTGAAACTCATCAATGAGCGCCGCCTTGAATTCTTCGCGCAGCAGGCGGCGCAGGATGGGGCCGGAGGTTGCATCCTGCAGGACGGCCCGCACATTGGCGAGCATGCTGTCGTAGGTCAAAACCGACAGATGCTGAAGCTGTTGTTGAACGTCCGCGAAGATGCTTTCCATCACTTGCGCCTTGGTTGCCAACTGCAAGTGACGGACGCCGTTTCCGGCGATGGTTTTCAGGTGATAGGCAAAAGGTTTGGCGTCGCCCGATTGGGGGAGAGCGCGGGCCGTTGTGATGATTTCGTATGCCGCCCATGCCACGCCATCCAATGCGGACTTTCCTTCGCGGGACTGGTTTTGTGACATCCACGATGAAAACTCTGCCTCATGCTCTTGCACGACTTGCGCGATGGGGTTGACATCCACCGTGTCGCCGACGCGCTCAAAGCGGCCGCCCGGCTGCCAGCGGAAGTTGCCTCGCATACTGGCAATGCCTGTTTGCGCTTTNNTGTGGATTGGCGGCGCGGGTTTGTACCAGATGGTTCAGCGCCTGGAACCCCTCAAAAAGCTCGGCGTTGGGGCCGCCCGCATACACCTCGCGCCGCCACCAGTCGCGACAGGCTTCGCGGATGATTTCGCTTTGCTCGGGGATGAGTTCGGCATCGGGGTCATGGCCGCATTCAAAGGCGTAGCGCTCCAAGACCCGCTTGCAGAAGCCGTGAATGGTGAAAATGGCGGCGCTGTCATAATCCATCAGCGCCAGTTGGATTCGCCGCTTCAGTTCTTCCGTCTTTTGCGGGTCGTTATCGGGATTCACCAGATTCAGGACGTCGCGGATTCGATTGGGTTCGGCGGTTGCGGCATCGTCGGCGGGCATGTCCAGCCCGCGGCTGCACTCCAGCAATGCCCGGCGCAACTGCTCGCGAAGTTCCCGCGTGGCGGCGTTGGTGAACGTCACCACCAAAATCTGCTGGATGGTCCATCCGCGCTCCAGAATCAGGCGCAAAAAGACATTTTGAATGTTGTAGGTTTTGCCCGTGCCGGCGCTGGCCTCCACGAGCAGCGGGCCATCCAGTTGAAGCGCGNNCCTTGCGCCACGTTCAGGGCGTCGGTTTCGGAGGCGTCCGGCGAGTTGATTTTGTTGACAAATGCCCAGGAGGATTCCGGCGCGAAGGGCAGGGGCGGCGAGTGTTCGCACAAGTAAATGTGCAAGTACTCCGTCAGCAGTTCTTGCGCCATTTCCGGCGACACGGGGCGCAGCGAGGTGGGCTTTACTTCTTTGTTGAGGCCCTGCACATTCAACGAGTGGCAGGCTTGTTTATCAGCGGCGCTGGCCAATAAATGCGTGAGCCACGTTTTGAACAGTCGCCGGATTTTATGGGAGGAACTGAAATAATCCAGCAACAGGCGATTCGGCAGAACGGGGGCCGCGCCGGTGAGCAGGACGGGGCCGACATCCGGCACATCCAGCGGCAGGGTCCACGATTGGGTTTTCGCTTGTTTTTGCGCCCGCAACAGGTCCAGCAGTTTGCCATGCGGGGTATCGGCGTTGCTCAGGGTGTTTTCGACTTCTTCGGCGCGCTTCTGGAACCAGATTTCCCCGGCTTTTTCCAAGGGGCAAAGGCCGTTGGCGACCAGTTCTTTGTGCAGATATTCCAGTTTTTCTTTGGGCGCCTGATGGACCAGAAGTTCAAGCATTCGCTGGTTGACCTGCCATGTTCCCAGCGAGTCCAGCTCCAGCGGTTCGGTATCCGCCGGCAACGCGTCGCCCTTGGGGGTGACGTCGGCGCCCAGAATGTATTG
>MTKW01007904.1_pt1 | contig 11225 bp, 8 predicted proteins | sample 1042761 | NCBI WGS metagenome assembly MTKW01 (sample SAMN06205366, study PRJNA360243) | anaerobic digester metagenome | biome: Wastewater treatment plant; feature: Anaerobic digester sludge; material: sludge; isolation source: anaerobic digester fed with sludge from wastewater treatment plant ...
TATGAAGGCCTCGTGTAAATGCCTGGTGCGAACATCCCATGTGATTAACTTGTGTAGATTATCAGTGTGATCATTCCAAGACGTCTCCTGTGGATAATTCATGTGAACGCCCAATAAGCTCTGGTGTGAACGCTTCATGTGATCCTCCTATGCGAACGTCCGGTGACGTTTGATACGAAGGTCCCCGTGAACACTCTACGTGAACACTTCATGACATTTCGTTTAGATGCGAATCATTTGGAAGCTCGGAAGGACCTGCCCCGGAAAGGTCATTATCACAAGAGGTTCTCCGACAGTTTCTACCTTGCAGCGTAAGGTGGGGGATACTGAGCAATCGCTTAGGAGAAAAAGCGATCGCTAGACAAAAGAACCCAAGGGGCCTCCTTGGGTAAGGTTCGGCGCCCCCCTCTCTACGCTTACGAGGTTAGCTGACGGACTCGGGCTGAAGGAGCTAGCCCTACCTGCCTCATGGGCAGGATTCGCCCCCCACTGGGACTTCGGTTCCCCCGCTCTTCCTTACGGAAGATTCAGCGGCTGCGTCTGTCTCTTGGACAAAGCACAGCATGAATGACGCATATGTTCTGTTATTAGTACACACTACCATTATTATATTACTCGTGGGACTTATATGTGTCAATGGATCATTTTGCCTGTTGTCTCTCTTCATGCATCCGCCAGAGCTCATATCACAGAAACCTCTTGGCAAGTGCATTAAGAATTGCTTTTTTCCCTAGTTGCGACTTAGCAACCGGTAAGTCTTTACACGCCGGCTCCAGTGCCGCCTCTACATCATGGCCCATATGACTTGTGATATAAAGTAATCCACAGCAATGTTGATGCCTAAGAGCCTCCCTTACAGGCTTTGCATCAAAACGCTGATTTTTCTCGCATCTATACCACTTTAACTCTCTTAGCCCCAAGCTTTCTTTCAATTCACCGGCATAGTCGGGTTCTAGGCCTCCTGCAACTACCAAGATCTTGCCTGACAGAACCCCCTTTAGCTTTGTGCAAATAGCATTTTCCTCAAGCGCCCGATAATCTCTATAAAGCTCCGTATCAGTAATGGCATCGTTCAGTCTGTCTTGGAGTCTACCCATGCGGCCCTGAACCAACGGATTTGCTTCACCGAAAGCTGCAATAAGTCGATTCAGCCATTTTGCTGAGCCATCCAGGTTACACATATTAAGCTGTGAGCCAACTATGTCCAGGACATGTTGTGCAGCCAGTGCCCGCAAAACCGTATCACCGCTGCATAAATCCATATATGTATCTTCGATTATGTATTCGAAAGTCTCGAAAGTGAGCTTCTTCTTAGCCAATTCCACAAAACGTGTGACCATCTCGGTATTCTTGTTCTGAATACAGTGCTTAATAGCCTGTCTGATGAAAGCCTCATTAGGTGGTTCGTCGCTTTTTTCTCCATAATCGATGTACAGTTTCAGAAATTGCGGGTTCGTTACTAGATGCGGGTGTCTCTCGCATTGATCTACAAGATACCTAAAGACAGGATCCCGGGGATCATCATAACCCAACTCCAGATAGCCGACAAACCTCAAGATATTAGCCGGTTCAGTGAAATAACCTTCTGACATAAACCCGATGATTTGAACAAAAAGCAACACATCCGTATTGGCAAGGCACTCTAAAACTTGCATGGCCTGACTTTCACCTAATTGCTCGACCGCCTTTACAAAGTCAGTCATTTGACTCTGGGTCTGCAAATCTATTAGTGGGATTAGGTTTTCATAAGAATAGTCAGCTCTAACAGCGGTAGCGGCTTCGAATAACATCATCGCGCCGTTATTGCTCAAGCGATTCAGATCTTGACACCGCAACTGATTGTATGCTTCCTCAGGGCGGCCATACTTAAAATATGCTGTGGCTAAATCTTCCACCAAGTCAACATCCTTAGGGAATGACGGTAGGACATAGTATGAAAGCAATTCTATTCTCGTTTCCAAATCCGTGTTCGTGTATTTGTCTATGTGCTCCCACAGCTTTCTCACAGCTTTTTGCGATATCCGGTCATTCGTGTCCACTATCAAATCACTAGTGTCAATTTGCTCTGAAGGAAGCATTGTACAAGGCGGGATCTCTATCTTCTCCATTAGGGAAGAATGTCGTATTGGATACGAGGCGATTTCATAACAGCGAGACATTGCCAAGGACGGCATTTCTACAGTAATTTCATGTGAACGTTCGGCATCTACCTGTTTAATTATGTCTCCTGTGTCACTGTCTATTATCTGAAGCTGCTTCCGATGGGAACCCTTCGCTGCAAACTCGTTCTCAAGATCCAAGATAAGTTGAGGAGTCTCATCACCCTCAATTTCAATCACGCGCCAGAACACTGTATTGCTACAGGATTCCAGTTGGCACAGAGACCGTGCAACGTGATGCCAGTATTCTCCTGATACGTTCTCACTAAAAGATAGTATCTCGTCCGGGAGAGAAATCGCGCCCAAGATGGGAGGATACTGATAGCTTTCGTTAAACCAAGATTGAAAATCGGGTTCCGCATTACTCACAAATTCTTGGCAAGATATACGGCATTCAAGCCGGTTAGGGTAGGATTTGACGTCAAGCATGTTACCAAGTCTGACAGGATGAACCACGTCGTCTTCGACAAGGCAAAAGAGCACAGGCCTCTCTGAGTCCGCAATGTCTTTCCAGTTTCCCGGCAGGCTTCGACTGGTCATAGAAACCAACAACTCTCTCAGGTTGCTATCTTGAAAGAGTCTTAAGTTCTCGACGAGACGAGCTCTACTCACAAATTGTCTAGTTATCAGAGTAAACTCCAATTTGCTACCACCACCGATAGTCTTACGATTGCGTCACTTATGCCCTACGACCCTTGATTGCTTGTCCTTGTCTCCCTGAGACATGCCAATGCCTTCGAGTATACTCTCTTCCAGGCATTCTCCTGAATTAGGCTCAACCGTCTTGAAATGAAGCATTCCGTTGGCGTCCACTGTTATGCTGATATCCAACTGATCACCGGTATAGAGGAATGGATGGTGAAACTCCTTCAGGGCTATCTGTTTCGTAGATCCTAGATATCGCTGACCGATTCGTAAAGGTAAATTCACATCCAGCGAAAACGGCACTTCGTATTTGTGGCGATATTCATGAGGATATTTCGAACCTTCAGGCACAATTATCGTAGTCATGTGCCCGGATTCGTTCAACACGCCGTAAGCATGGGATGTAGTCATTTGCAGGCCGCCCAACACCAGATGCCCTGAATCAAGCGCTCCCTTGATAGCTGCTCCTTTTGCAACCGCTGCATCCACATCCGCGCCGCGAGAAGGTGTTACTTGAAACGTGCTCTTAACCAGTCTTGCTATCGCCGGAATCCTGGTGGAACCCCCAATCAGAATCACCTTGTCTACCTTGCTCCATGAATCAAGTTCACCGCCGGTTGTACTTCTTGCCTGCGTGATCGTACGTGAAATGACTTCCTTAATCCTTTCAATATACTCGTCTATGCTATCTTCGAATTCCTTCCGGGAAATCTGGACGCTCGCAACTACGTTTCGAAAACGGGGGATCCGAAAATCAATTGATTCATGATGAGATAGCAGCTCCTTACATTGCTCGGCAGTGTGTACAAGCTCGGCAACAACATCCCGCAACCCTCTGTCGGTAATTCTGGATTCATTACGCAACTCCTCAAAACTGTCATCAAGAACCTTTAGGTTCTCATTAGTGGGTGACTGGCGTATCGCCTTCTTCAGAGCAACCTTTGCCAGGGCTAAGTCGAAATCGAATCCTCCCAGTCGCGGATCACCGTCTTTTGCTATGACCAAGATTTCAGGAAGGCCATTGCTTCGTTTGTTGAATATCACTTCGCACACTGACAAATCGAAAGTCCCACCACCCAGGTCAAAGACTGCCACAGTTGATCTATCCTCATTAAAGACATTACGGAGTCGTCCTTCTTGACGAAGATTCAAGATATAGTCTAATATCGCGGCAGTCGGTTCCTCTATTAGCGAGGCCTTCAGACCTGCAATCTCCGCTGCATCCAGAGTCGCTCGTTTTTGTGCGTCTCCAAAATAAGCCGGAACCGTGATGACCACATTGCTTATGGGAGCCTCTAATTCGAGATTCTTCTCGGCATCTTCACATACGAATTTCAGAATCCGAGCGGATATAGTCTCAGGGTTTATTTTCAAAGGCTCAGTTCCTGCGCTGATCGTCCAATCAGGGGAATTCCCCATTTCTCTCTTGACCCACCGGAACGTCCTGTCAGGGTCTTCAATGTACTTATCTAAAGCAGTAGTACCAACGATGCTGTCATCACTATTGGGTTGGAAATAGACAACCGAAGGAGTCAGCTCTTTCCCGTCTCTATTCTTGAGCAGTCTCACCGAAGCCCGTTTGTCAATCATGTAAAGATAGGATAGAGCTGTGTTTGTGGTTCCTAAGTCAATCCCGAAGATCTGATCGCTCATCATTCTCACCTTTCCGGGCAGTCATCATTTTCTGCTCAACAAAGATTTCTGCGAGCTCCCGAAGGTCGGTGTACATCCTATCAGCCTCGTCCATGAAATTCGAAATACCCTCGTCTTGTATTAAGTCATCCGTGCAGTGCGGAGACAGGCAGTGCTCTGATGACTCCAACAACCGTCGAAGCTTCTCTCCTGGCATCATACCGTCTTGTGCCGGTTCAGAGTATCCTCGAAGGATTAGTGAGGCTCGTTCCAAATTGCCGGATACTTCAGAGACAGCTATATCATGGGTAATCTTCAGTGTGTGCTCCAAGTCTTTCGCCAGGATCTTCAGGCCATTGATCTCCTGGTTCTTCCTATCGAGTTCTTGTCGCAAATCGTTTTCGTGACGCATATGTGAAACAAAGGCTTCATTCAGGATTTTCTCGAATACGCCTGTAAGATTCTGTATGACAATGTCCATTTGTGAAGCAATAGCCTTTTCACATGCCTCTTTACTCAAGGCAGATATCCATGAGTGTGCAGCGGAGAATAGTTCTACAGGAACTCCGGAAGCAGCTCCGGCCCTCGAAGCGGGCGGAGAGGCGATAGTCTTCTTATCAGGGCCAGGCGATTTTCCAGCGCCAGGGGATTTCTTAGGAGGACTACTCTTCTTGGAACGTTTTGACGCTGTACCCGCCGACCCTTGTGACTCCCTGGCAGGGAGCAGCAATCGATATACGAGTGCATCGCCGTTATGAAGCACTATGACTTCGTCCTCAGGCCTTTCTGACTTGACTATGTACGAAAGTCGACAAGGGACTAGCTGTAGCCATTGTTGTCTCTGTTCATCGTTTATCAGTCCGCCGATTTTTCTGCTACCATCGAAGAGGTCCAAGTTCTTATCAAATTTCAAGCGCTTCACTGGAATTCTATCAACAGCCAACGGCTCACTGCTCTTGTCTAACAAAGACAGTTGACTGCTATTAGGAGTTGTCCTTTCGGTTTTCTCGGGCAACACTGGAAGTACGTCCTGTGGAGAAGCTTCGGCCAGAGTCTCGTCGCGTATCTCTACTCGATTCTCGCTGCTGAGATACACGACGGATTGCTGACTATCATTTTCAGGCAGGGTTACTAATGCAAGCACAACTTCGCTACCCACCATAACCATCCTTTCACAAGTAACTCTACATCGGATTCTAAGTCAGGTTCTCGCGGCTTCCTCAATGCTATCTCCTGATTAGAAGCAATGAACCCCGGAAATCACAGGATACTTCTTACCTGGAAACCTAGGGGTAGCTGCATAGAACTCGATTAAGAAATAGGTATGATGATTTGAGATATACGAAATCCACTTCTTCTTCAAAGCCTCAAAGTCGTGTTCCCTTCTTTCCTTGACATCGAGCCAATACTGTTTCCAGCGCATGTCTTTGCAAGGCCGATTCCACCATAGTCCATCATTTATGAATTTAATGCGCGATTCCCAAAAGAAGCGCCTCTCCGGATCGAAATCGTTCTGGTCTAGCTCATGCCCTTTTATAGACATAGAGATATCCTGAACCGTGTCAACAACTACAATTCCAACATATCCCGGAGACTTTTTTATATCGTTTGTGATACTGCCTACGGCGAGGTCGGCTAGGATTTCTATGCGCTGATCCGGTGTGGAGTATCTGCCGGTCAGTCTTGGGGTAGATGCCTGAGTCAAAACATACTCCTCAGGACGACTTCTACGTGGTTTCTCCTCTACGTCTGCTTCCGTAACTGCAAAGAGGTCCCACTTCACATCCTGACCGGATCGGAACTCTTCCCGGGGCACACTGACCATGACCCATCTATCATTATCCAGATCTCGAGCTATAACTTGGTAATCGTTTTCTCCCCTGGTTGTCTCAGTGAGCGAAAGAGTCAGCAATCTTGGCAACGCCTGTACCTCCCAACCAAAGTCTCCTTTCAATCATACAAAGGAATTAGCCATAAAATATATCTTCTACCATTATATATGAATATCCTCCTATTCCCGGGGCGTGACTGTTAATTGGCACCTCTGCCCATTGATCCCAAATGATATAATAATTATTGACACAGTAATGACTAAAGATCACCGGCAGCAATCTCAACTCCAATCTGCGCAACACCGGACTCAGGGCTAGGCTCAACTTAGGAGGTTCAAGGCAATGCCGAGAGCAACAAATCACCAAGAAGCGCCTGTGCATGATAAGCCCCTTGTGGCCACGGAAAATCTTAAAAAGCACTTTACTATCGAAGAAAGCCTGCTTGCTCGATACTTAGCCGGTGCAAAGGACCGCGTTGTCAGGGCTGTGGACGGGGTAAGTATCGAAATACTGCCTGGAGAGACTCTTGGCCTCGTGGGAGAATCAGGATGCGGCAAGAGCACTCTTGGCAGGGCAATCGTAGGACTCTACGAGCCCACTGAAGGCGACGTCCGATTTCAGGGCAAACCTCTTTGGGGCCAGGGCTCTATACCTAAGACAGCTTTGAGACGCCAAGCTCAGATAATATTCCAGAATCCATATAGCTCGCTAAATCCCAGGCACACAGTGCGTCAGATAATTGGTGTGGCCTTAGCGGCAAGGGGTGTGCACCCCCAGGACAGGGAAGCGGAGACTATTGGTTTACTTAGACGTGTAGGATTAGGCGCGGACCACATAGACAGATACCCCCACCAGTTCAGCGGTGGACAACGTCAGCGTATCGGTGTCGCTCGAGCCCTTGCCACAAATCCCAAGTTTATTGTGGCAGATGAACCTTTGTCGTCACTAGACGTCTCCGTGCAGGCGCAGATAATCAATCTCCTGCAAGAGCTGCAAGAGGAATACGGCCTAACGTATCTTTTTATCACGCACGACCTCCGTGTCGCATACCATATGAGCCATCGGATAGCTGTGATGTACTTGGGACAGGTAGTGGAATCAGCAGACACGGATATGCTCTACGAGAATCCTTTGCACCCTTATACACAGGCGCTCCTTTCGGCAATTCCCTCTGTTGATGCGTCTCGCAGAGCAAATAGGATTCTTCTTGAAGGGACAGTGCCGACACCTATCAATCCTCCGAAAGGATGCCGATTCCATCCAAGATGCAGACATCGTATGCCTGTCTGTGAGGAAGAGGCGCCAAAGCTTGTGCCTGTGCAAACGCCTATCCAAACCGGAGTAGGACAGAGACGCGCCAGGAGAATGGGTGATGAATCAGTGAACGGAAGCGCAACCGAAGCAGTAAATGAAGTAGTAAACTGCCGAATAAACAACGGAGCAAACGATATGATGGAGAATGTAGTACGTCGCACAGAAAGAACCAACATTAATCGGATGAATGCGCAACACCTAGTTCGCTGCCACCTGCACATACGCTAAACGGCAAGCGGCAGATTGTGGATCCGCTTGATCTTATTTTGCCCTCATTTGAAGGATGAACCAAGTGTTTGTGGATACTCGTGAAGCGCTCACGGATTATTCGTCATGTGTCCATGTGTTCACCTGTTACTAATAGACACTCACAAATGTAGAGCCTGGCAAATCTTGTAACCCCGCCACAGGGCATAAGCGACGAAACCCGCCCCTGTCGCCAAGGCCAATCCGGTTTTTGCAACACCTGTCACAGGATCTATGCTCTCGCAGACTAGACCCCCGTCCATAGGCGCAGTGGTCAGGAGTCCTATTGCTTGAGTCACAGCCTCGGTATCACATACCCCGCAAGCCTCATACTCGGCTACTTCAGCTAGCATTGTGTTTGCTGCAGCCATAGGCCACGGATGCGGTGAATGAGCAGACCCCGGCGCACCGAACTTGCCGTCGAAGAAATACCGGTTGTGCTGAGAACGGATCCAGCACTGAGTATTTCTGAGGATTTTGGAAGTCTCTTCGTCGTGAGGAAACCCGTAGTGCCGGATCAGCTCCAGGCTGCCCGGGGGGTTGTCGTAGGTTTCGTGATTTACACGGCGGATGAGTTCTTTGTCGTAATCACAGTGTCCACACGTAAGGCTATGAGAGGTAGGATGATTTCCGGCAGGAATATCGCAGGTGGAGGTGTTACAGGTAGAGCTACCGGAACGCCNNACAGACGACGCAATCATCCAGGCCTTCCAAAGGAGGACATTGGAATAGGTCAAGAAAGGAAACTCTACAGGATCATCTGAAGGATCCAGAAAAGTTCGACATAGGACAGGCGTTCCCGCCTCATCGCGGACGAGCCATTTCTCTATCGCAGCCAAAGTCTTTTTGATACCTTCGATCATACCAGGGGCCTCAAGAACCGTGTAGTCTCGCGTGGCATCTAAGTAGGTTCCCAGCCCGATGATGTGCGCAGCAGCCTCATCCAGCTCAAACCCGGGATAAAGCGCTGTCCCGTCCATGTAGAGGGCGTGGTCCCCGACGTTCAGCGTGCCTATGCGCGTCGAGTAAAGAAGCACATCCCTTGCCCTGACTGCATCAGTCAATACCAGGGCAGGCATGGACCATAGCAGTACATCCCGCGCCCAAAACGCTGCGCTCACGTAATACCTGGGACTCCTTGACGTCACAGCGACTAAAGATTCAGAGTCTAGGGTCTTGCCTGTTGCGAAAAAGTAGTTCAAGAGCAGGTTCCTGTTGATTACACTTTCCAACCGGCCGAGCAGTTCAACGTTGCCTGCCATTTCGTCGGGCTTCTGAAGCCTGCATCCATTGGAGCATTTGTCCTGGTTCCTGCTTCTTTCCACGCATCTCCCATGAGGCAAGAGAGACCGCCTGCGCATCCTGAGCCATGCATAGGTCCTCTCCTCAAGCTCTTTCCAACCTACTCGCTTCAGATGGACACCGGTGGTGCGGGCGCCGTCGGCTTCTCTGTTGAACGCCACGTAGTAAGCGCAAGTCACCTTGTCGCCGGGAGCAAGCTCCCTGTCCTGCGAAACCTTTATCCTGCAAGGATCGTCTGCTGACTCCTCTATGTCTATGCTGTCAAAGTCCAAAGATGAGTTAATGGAAAAACCGAATAGCGGCAAAGGCCCCATAGCCTCAGCTACTACACTTTGAGTCCATGTGTCGTATCTGCATGAACGTGTGCAAGGCATGGGACGGGACGTGAATACCCGAAACATGCTGGAACCCCATGTGCACACAAGTCCTATCTTTGCCCGGGCTTTCATTGTTCCCGATTCGTCTTGTCTGTCGGGTTCTATAATGCGGCTTGTGGCTAGGATAGCACGTCCGGCTGTCCTTTGCGCCGTTGTGCTCTCATCCGAATGAAACCCGAGCCTTTCCAATTCGAGGACATAACAGAAACCCTTCTCGTCAGGTGGCGTCACAATGCGCAAACCGAGCCTGATAGGGCCACCCGGAACATCAGACAAGTCCCAAGTGAGACTGGGCACCCAGTCCGATTTCAGCTCCACCTCGGGACGCACTCCTCTAAGGTCTACTTGCATCCCATTCCACTCTAGAAAAGGCCTAATAAAAGGGGCTTGCCGACCCTCGCGTCCGGTGGAATCAGACGTTGTGACAGCCTTGGGCGCACTTCCTCTAGCCTCAAACAGCGCTGCTTGAGCCTGGTGCAAGAAGGTTACACTCATCACCCTCCCACACTCATCGATCTCAGGTAGGGATATGTAATCATTCCCAGTTGCGATAACCGGCTTGTAATCCAAGATAGGCGCCGGAACGGTCCTAATGCGCTTTGCCGCAGTCTCATTTCCAAAAGTCTTATTTGCCATAGTCTCATTTGCCATAGTCTCAACCCCGCCCCTTGAAAAGCAGTTTCTCCATAGCCACCCACCTGCCCTGAAGATCGCGGGTTACGCCTATTTCGCTGAAACCCTCAGTTCTATACAATTCATAGGCTGCTGTGTTTTCAGGTCTGACTTCGAGCCTCACAACGTGAACACCTTCATCAGCCAAACACTGCAAGGCACGTCGCAGCAGGTCCCGGCCAAGCCCTTGTCCCCTTGCTCCTTTATGGACAGCAATGGACATAAGCCTCCCGAAGCTTGTCCTTTTTGGAAGCACAAAAGAAGACACTGCCATAACCATCCCGTTTGCCCCAAGCTTTAACATCTCTGTGAAGCGTATGGCAATCTTACCTGTAAATAGAGCCCTTGCAGCACCAAGAGCATGCCCGTGCCGAATAACTGCTCTGTGGAGTTCAGCGTCATCCAAAGCTACTATGGAATATCCACAGAGATTGCCCAGAGAATCCTTGGCTACAAAGAACTTGCAGCCTGCACCCAATAAGATACCAAAACCCAAAGCAATAATTCGCAAGGTCCTATCACCTGCATCTCCCCGAAAGAAGAAGCCCACGCTCTCGGGGAAAGCTTCCAGATAGATCTTGGCTATGCTCTGGATGTCTTCCTCACAACCGCTGATGATATCTTTGTTGCCGCTAATGATATTCATGTTACTCAGGGATCTCGACTACCGGGAACTCCTCGCTGAACTCTTCTTCGAGGAGCTCACCAAGGGGGACAATTTCGAGACCTTTCTGTCTCAACCCCTCAATGACCAAAGGTAAGGCACGGACCGTGGCAGAACGGTCTCCGCCTTCGTTTCTAACCAGGGCCCCGCTGTCATGGAACAGGATGATGTCTCCGCCTTTGGCTTGAGACACCGCCCTCTTTACTATCGCTTGGGCACTTGTGCCATACCGCCAGTCCCGAGTAGATATGGTCCAAAGGACTATCTTCTGTCCTAACACGTGTGAGAGTCTACGGAATCTTGCATCGAACACTCCTCTAGGAGGCCGGACATACTTCGGATATTCGCCGGTTGTTTGCGCTATCACCCTGGTAGCCTTGAT
>MTKW01003512.1_pt1 | contig 11220 bp, 10 predicted proteins | sample 1042761 | NCBI WGS metagenome assembly MTKW01 (sample SAMN06205366, study PRJNA360243) | anaerobic digester metagenome | biome: Wastewater treatment plant; feature: Anaerobic digester sludge; material: sludge; isolation source: anaerobic digester fed with sludge from wastewater treatment plant ...
CGATCTTCTCTGCAATCTTCTCAGGCTTACCTTCATTCAGCGCCTGAGCCTTCAGGATTCCTTTCTCGTTCTCCAGCACCGACTCGGGGACATCTTCTCGTGATACGAAAAGAGGCCTGGTGGCTGCAATCTGAAGAGCGATTTCTTTGGCAAGCGCCTGGAAATCATCTGTCCGGGCCACAAAGTCAGTTTCACAGTTGACTTCAACCAGAACTCCGATCTTGCTCCCGTGGTGGATGTAAGATTCGATGATCCCTTCTGCAGCTACCCTGCCGGCTCTCCTCACCATTTTCGCCAGGCCCTTCTCACGGAGATAGGCCACGGCCTTTTCCATATCGCCGCCGGTCTCAGCAAGCGCTTTCTTGCAGTCCATCATACCGGCGCCGGTTCTTTCCCGTAGTTCCTTAACATGTTCGGCCTTAATAGCCACAAGTCCTACCTCCTCATATAGACTATCGGTCGTCACCGCCGTCACTAAGGCTATCCGTCTCGACTATCTCAACTACATCGTTATCAAGAGGCATCTCCAGAACGTCAGTTACGCTGTCTTCGATCTCACTGACAATCTCGTCCTCTCTGATTTCTCCGACTGGAGAACCGGCTTCTATGGGCCCTGCATCCAAGCCTTCTAGGCCTTCGATGACCGCATCTGATATCCTGCCACATATCAATTTGATGGCACGGATAGCGTCGTCATTACCGGGAATGACATAGTCAATTTCGTCTGGATCGCAGTTTGTGTCTACTATAGAAATTATTGGGATATTGAGCTTTCTCGCTTCTTGCACTGCTATTCGCTCCTTACGTGGATCCACTACGAAGACCGCATCAGGTAATTTCGCCATATCACGGACGCCACCTAAGAACTTCTCAAGCTTCTGTTTCTCCTTCATAAGTTGAAGGACTTCCTTCTTCGGTAACACCCCAAAGGAACCATCGGTTTCCATTCGCTCAATTTCTTGGAAACGCCGGACGCGTTTTCTTATGGTTTGAAAGTTGGTAAGCATTCCGCCCAGCCACCGCACGTTAACGTAGAACATGCCACACCGTTCGGCTTCCTCTCTGATGGTGCTCTGAGCCTGCTTCTTTGTACCAACAAATAGGATAGTACCTCCGTCCGCTATTACATCCTTCACGAATGCATATGCGTCCTCCATCATCCTCACAGTCTTCTGTAGATCGATAATGTATATTCCGTTGCGCTCGGTGAAGATATACGGCTTCATCTTAGGATTCCAACGCCTGGTCTGATGCCCAAAATGGACGCCGGCCTCAAGTAGTTGCTTCATAGTGACTACTGCCATAATCTCACCTCCTCCCTGTTCGGTTTTTTCCTCCGCTTCTCTCATTCCCTGGTATGACCCGTATCAAGGGCACCGATACCAAGGTCCAAAAGCGTGCGTGATAACGCCAATGCGTAGTATACCACACTACAATAGCCATATCAACGAACTTGCGCCAAGAACTTATGTCAATGACTCGCTCATCATGTGCTATATGAGAATACTTGAGCATCGCAAGGGAATACCTAAATTGAGCAGCTCCGTGGTTGCCAATGAGTAGCAAGAGTGGAGGTTCCTATGTGGGATTAATTGACATGTTGCTTCAGAAGTTCATTTCGCTTCTGTCATTTGACCCTCCGGAAGACAAAACCGAAGCCCGGCGTAACACCGGTGTCCAACTGGATTCCGCCGTCGCCGAGAAGGAGCTGTCAGAATTCGGGCAGGACGCAAGATCTGCCGGGCAGCGCATCAAAGACAGACGTAAGGCTCGGTCCCGCCCAAGTAGGGTGCAGCCAAAACGACTTGAAGGCGTCAAACCAAGGTCAGGATTCGGTTTCNNCTTACGGAAAGCCTCGATGAGAACCTGGAGATCGTAAAAAGGCTTCTTCACCATGGCACTAACGCAGATGTGGTGGTAAGGGAGTTTGACATACCCACTGAGCCAAAGACAGCAGCGGCAATCATATTTATGGAAGGATTGGCGGGCAGGGATGCAATCAACTTCTCTATTCTTCAGCCCCTTATGCTTATCGCCAATTTGGACGATGACGGAGAAGCAGACAGTCGCCTGGAACTGGTCAAACGAAGGTTACTTCCTGGCAATCAGGTCACGGAGAGCAACAACCTTCGAGCAGTAATCGAAGGTATTCTTTCAGGCACTACATGCCTGCTTATCGATGGAAGCGACATCGCTCTCTCCGTAGAGACCCGAGCCTGGGAGCACAGGGGCATAGACAAGCCTTCTGCTGAAATGGTAGTCCGAGGCCCTCAAGAAGCTTTCAATGAGACTCTCCGAAGCAACTTGGCACTGATTAGAAGGAGAATGCGAACACCTGATCTCATCACCGAAATGTTGAAAGTAGGCACCCTGTCAAAGACGGACTGCGCCATCCTCTACATAGAAGGCCTAACCAATCCACAGCTGGTAGATGAAGTCAGAAGAAGAATATCAGAGACGAAGTCAGACCATATACAGGACACAGGAATTCTTGAGCAATTCATAGAGGAAAAGCCTTACGTCCTGGCCCCGCAAACCCTTTCCACAGAACGGCCGGACAGAATGGCAGCATTTCTCGCAGAAGGGTACGTTGGGATCATGTTGGACGGCAGTCCGTTTGGGCTGGTGCTCCCCGCGACCTTCTGGTCACTCCTGCAGTCAGCGGAAGACTACTTCCTCAGATGGCCTTTTGGGGCATTTCTTCGGGTAGTCAGGATACTCGCACTCATATTGGCGATATTCTTGCCTGCCATATACCTTGCGCTGACCAACTTCCATCCGGAAATGATCCCGACGGATCTCCTTTTAGCCATCGCTGCCAGTCGAGAAAAAGTACCTTTCCCCACTGTTACTGAAGTGCTGATAATGGAGATCGCTATCGAACTAATACGCGAAGCAGGGATTAGAATCCCTGGCGTGATCGGGCCCACCCTTGGAATAGTAGGCGCGCTTATCCTGGGACAGGCAGCTGTCGCAGCGTCAATAGTCAGCCCTATACTGGTGGTTATCGTAGCTATTACGGCTTTAGGGGCGTTTGCAGTCCCCAATTTCAACATGGCCTTCGCGATTCGTCTCTATCGCTTTGTGTACATACTGCTTGCAGCAGCTCTGGGCTTCTACGGTGTTGCCATAGGCGTGTTCATTCAACTTGTAACATATGTGAACCTCAAATCATTCGGTGTACCGTACATGTCGCCTGTGGCCCCATATACGCGTTCCAGCGGGGACGCACTTTTCCGATATCCTCTGTGGAAATCAGAGATTCGCCCTTCTTTTCTCGAACCTCAGCAGAAAGAAAGACAGCCTCGGATATCCCGTGGATGGGTTAAGGAGCAAGGCAAGAATAACAGGGCGAAATCAGGAGCCTCGAAAGGGGAAGAAAATGGCAAGTAACGACAAGATTGGCACCAGAGAGGCTGTAGCAGCCACCATCTACTTTCTGTCCACGAAACTCTTGATCTCCTTCCCGCAGCATATGGCCGAAATAGGCCAAACTGCAGCCTGGATAGTTCCTGCCATAAGCTTTGCCACTGCAACCTTAGGGTTTCTCGTGATAGTAGCCCTCTTAAGACGTTACCCGGGAATGAACATTGTAGAAGCAAGCGAAAAAGCAGGCGGGCCAATACTTGGCGTAATTGCCTCGCTTGGGTATTTCCTTTTCTTCTTTGCCACTACAGTCTTATTAATCCGGGAATTCTCAGAGACAGTCAGCACTGCCTTACTTCCGCGCACCCCGCTTTCGGTGATTATGGGAGTTTTCATCATCGCAACCCTTGTTGCCACATCCATGGGGCCAGAAGCAATAACCAGAGCCTCCTTAGTCGGCATGCCTCTTATTATCGGCACACTTGTCCTGCTTAATCTCTTGTTGCTGCCTCAAAGCAACTTCGACACAATATTCCCCCTGTTTGGGCCAGGCATCGGGAAGATAGTCTATGGCGGCGTAGTCCATTCGGGAATTGCAGGCGAAATCATGTTTCTTTGTATCATAGCAGGACAACTTGACGAAAGACATAAAGTGCAGAGGATGGGACTCACAAGTCTTGCCGTATCAGCTGTTTTCATGATTGTGTCGACACTTACCTACTCGGCAGTATTTCCTTATCCTTTGAGCTTGCATATAGCCTATCCGGGATACGAGTCCTCGACTTTAGTATACATGGGACGATTCCTCCAACGCATTGAAGTGGCCTTCGTTTTTCTTTGGGTCATCAGTGCATGTATCCACCTGGCACTTAGCGGGTACACAGCGACTGTAATTATCAAAGACATGCTGAAACTCCCGTCTCACAAACCCCTTTTGCCGGCTTTCGCAATCCTTGGATTTACTCTCGCGTTGGTGCCTTCTGACGTACCTCAAGCGACGTATATCGATTTCATGATAGTGAAAACTTACGGTGGACTCGTGCTATTCGCTGTACCTTTGATCTTGCTTTTGGTCTCCCGGCTAAGAGGAGACCACAACACTAACAGGGGGTAAGTAGGCTCTTGCACTGTACGAAAATCGTGATAATCGCCATGCTTATCACAGCATGCACAGTAGTAATAGGAGGGTGCTGGGGTAGAACCGAAGTGGATGACCTGGCATTGGTAATGGCAATTGGCCTGGATAAGGGAGAAGACAATACTGTGTACGTGACATTGCAGATTGCAGTCCCGCGAGCTGTAGCAAGCGGCGGTGCAGAGGGAGGAGGACCGAGCGCAGGCGGGGGAGGCGCCGGTGCAAGTCTCATTACTACCATGCGGGGTAGGTCTATCCTAGGCCTCGTTGATATGGCCAATACATATATAGACCGACGCCTGTCCTTTGTGCACAGCAAGGTGCTGATCGTCGGTGAAGACCTTGCCCGGCAAGGCCTAGCGCCTTACGTGTCAGAGCTGGTGCGATTTCATGAAATCAGGAGGACTATGTTCCTCGCAGTAGCTAAAGGCACCGCACGGGAATTCCTCACTGAAAACAAGCCTGTTCTTGAGCAGAACCCCGCAAAGAACTTGGAGCTACTTACCCTTGCCAGCAGAAAAGCAGGGCTGATACCTCCATCCCAGATTAATAGATTTCTCGTGGAAATGCAGTCTTTGGCTGAAGAACCCTTGGTGATCCTTGCCGGAATCAACAAAGAACAGCAGTCCGCGAAGGAGCAAGCAGAAAAGCAAAGCGAAGGCGACGAGAAAGCAAAAGCCGGCGAGGGCAACAGCACGTCACAACCAAACATACCGATAAATGCGTCAGACATCCGCTATCTTGCCGGCGAATCTCCGTCAATAGGCGGGAATCCCGTTGAACTGTTGGGTGCAGCAGTCTTTCGCGGTGATAAGATGGTAGGAGAAATCACAGGAGAAGAGGTAAGACACGTCCTTTACCTCAGGGGAACCTTCAAGCAGGGCATTACTGTGGTACGGAGTACTGAGGCAGATGACAGGTTTGTCTCAGCCGACCTGCGACTCGCCCGTCCTACGCAAATTCGTATAGAAAGAGACGGAGATGAATTCAGGATCAAGGTCAACGTTACACTGGAAGGAGGCCTTGTAGGGAGTCAAGAAGATCAAGACTATACCAACCCAAAGGCGCTTCGAGCTGTTGAAATGAAACTGGCCCACGAGGTAGAAAAAGGTTGCAAGGATATTATCAGAAGAGCTCAAACTGAATTCTCATCTGACATTTTTGGGTTTGGGAACAAGGCCAGGCACCTGACTATGACATGGAATGAATGGCAAGATCTAAAATGGAGTGAGAAGTTTCCCAATGCAGATGTCAAAGTGACGGTACAAGTTGAGTTACGCAGGACTGGCCTGCTTTTTAAGTCGCCGCAACCTTCGGCAGACTAAACTCAGCCGGCCTGTAGGGAGGAACAAAGTGAGATTGAGCATGATCTTGATGTTAATGACAGCTCCGACACTGGTGGCCATTTATACAGTGAACTTCGGCCGTTGGCTCGCAAAAGAAGGGAACATCAGAGGGGCCATAGGTGTATTCATTGTTGCTGCAATCTGCGTTGTGGCCCCTCTTGCTCTCTTGATACTCAGAGGATAATCCCAGCGCCTCAACGCGCGCGCAAACGTTCCAGTTCATCAAAGAGTTTATCATTAAGCACTCGAATATAAGTCCCTTTCATTCCCAAGGAACGAGACTCGATCACACCTGCGCTCTCAAACTTGCGGAGCGCATTGACAATAACGGATCTGGTAATACCGACCTTATCCGCAATCTTGCTTGCCACGAGCAAGCCTTCTTCTCCGTTGAGTTCTCTGAAAATATGCTCAACAGCTTCCTGCTCAGAGAAGGACAAAGTATCAAGGGCCATCTGCACTGAGGCTTGTTTCCTTGCTTCTTCTTCAACCTTATCGGCTTTTGAGCGTAGGACTTCCAATCCAATGATTGTTGCGGCGAACTCTGCAAGAATCAGTTCGTCCTCTTCAAAATCAGGCTCGAACCTGGCCATCACAAGGGTAGCCAGCCTGTCTCCACCTGCATAGACCGGGACTACCGTTATGAGAGCTTCCCCAAACGGGCACCGGCTGTCTGCATCGAGGAAACATTTGCCTTCGTCCTGCCGGAGGTTGTCCGATGCTTCGATAATCCTGAGAAGCCAATCCATGCACTCCTTAGGAAAAGCTTCACCATTGCCTACGAGCCGGGCGACTACATCACATTCGAAGCTTTCCATCGTCGCAAATCCCAGTAACTTACCTCTGCGACTTACTACATAGACGTTCGCTCCGACTTCCTCAGATAAGACCTCCGCGAGTTCCTTGAGGCTCAATGTGTGACCTTGAGACTCCTGCACAAACCGACTGATTCTTCGCGATTTCTCCAATAGTTCTCTCATGTTTATTACCTCCTTTAGCTGCCTCAGGGCTTTGCCCTCCCTTTGATGCTTCAGACTGACAGTCTCCTTTCCGGGCTTGTCCGGCCCAAAGGGTAGAGTAGTCCGAACCTAAGTATGACACCGCGATTCATGCCTCTGACTTCCCTCGGCCGGGGCATGATCCGGCCCCGGACGAGCAATCATAAGATAAACCTGCTCAGATCCTTGTTACCGACAATATCCCGGAGCTTCTCCCGTACATATTCTCTGTCAATTGCTACTTTCTTGGAAGAGAGATCCGGAGCATTAAAAGACACATCCTCAAGGAGCCGCTCCATCACAGTGTGTAATCGCCTGGCACCGATATTCTCAGTCTCTTCATTGACCTCACTGGCAATGGCTGCAATTTCGTCTACGGCATCCGACGTAAATACCAGTTCAATGCCTTCTGTAGCAAGAAGCGCAATATACTGCTTAATCAAGGCGTTCTCAGGCTCGCAGAGGATGCGCTTGAAATCTTCTTTGGTAAGACTGTCCAGCTCAACACGAATCGGAAACCTTCCCTGGAGTTCCGGAATAAGGTCTGAAGGCTTTGATACGTGAAAAGCGCCTGCAGCAATAAACAACACATGGTCAGTCTTTACAGGGCCGTACTTGGTTGTGACAGTACAACCTTCAACGATGGGCAGGATGTCCCGTTGCACCCCTTCCCTGGAGACATCAGGACCCATACCCCTTTCCTTGCCTGCTATCTTATCTAACTCATCGATAAAGACAATTCCTGTTTGCTCAACACGGGTGATTGCTTCTTGTTCTACTTCTGCCATATCGATTAGCTTTTGCGCTTCTTCATGAGCTATGATTTTCCTGGCTTCTCTTACCGGAACCCGCCTCCGCCTGGTCTTCCCCGGGAAGGCCCCTCCAAAAAGGTCTTGCATGTTGATGCCCATCTCCTCTACCCCGGCACCGCTAAAGACCTCAAGCATAGGGGGGGTCTTATCCTCTATGGACACTTCGATGATTGTGTCCTCCAGCTCTCCCGCAACAAGCCTGGCTCTCACGTCCTCACGTTTGCGTTCTGCTTCTTCCAGTCTCCGTTCGAAAGCATCGTCATCTCGCTGAACGCCGAATCCCCCCATAAGCATGGCAAAGGGATTCTTGCCGGATTCGCGGGAGGGCAGGGGAGCCAGAAGATCCAAAAGCCTGTCATCAACAACGGCTTCAGCCTTATGATAGACTCTTGCCATTTTCTCAGACTTCACCATTCGAATGGCGTTTTCCACCAAATCCCTGATAATGGCATCCACATCCCTACCGACGTATCCTACTTCAGTAAACTTCGTAGCCTCGACTTTCGTAAACGGGGCATTAACCAACCTCGCCAGCCTGCGAGCGATTTCAGTCTTACCTACCCCCGTGGGGCCTATCATCAGGATATTCTTAGGGATCACTTCGTCGCGGAGAGACCCTTTAAGGTTCAGCCTGCGGTACCTGTTGCGAAGAGCGATCGCCACTGACTTCTTCGCCTGATCCTGTCCGACGATGAATTTATCAAGTTCCGCCACAATAGCCCTGGGTGTCAGCTCTTCGAGCCGCTCCACGTGTAAGCCCCCTTTCATATTTCCTCACACACGATCTCCTCATTTGTATATATGCATATGGAAGACGCAATTCGCAGTGCTTCCGTGGCAACTTCACCACAGTTGAGGTCTGTGTGGCGAATCAGCGCCTTTGCTGCTGCCAGGGCCATAGGCCCGCCTGAACCCACTGCCGTGATGCCGTCGTCAGGCTCGATAAGGTCTCCATTACCTGAAATCACCAGTAAGCCGGACTTATCTCCAACAACCAACAGAGCTTCAAGTCTTCTCAAGGCACGATCCAAACGCCACTCTTTTACCAACTCCACCGAGGCTCGCTGCAAGTTTCCATGGTACTCCTCGAGCTTACCTTCAAATCGTTCAAACAGCGCAAAAGCGTCAGCCGCAGTCCCTGCAAAGCCTGCCACGACCTTTCCTTCGTGGAGCCTTCGAACTTTTTTTGCCTTATGCTTCATTACGGTGTTGCCCATGGTAACCTGTCCGTCCCCGGCAATAGCCACATGTTCACCGCGCTTCACCGCAACTATAGTTGTTGCATAGAACTCATGTTTCACCACGGCCTACCTCCTAATCACGCTGTATTATGCCCGTGGATGGGCCTTGTCGTAGACTACACGAAGTCTCTTCCTGGTCATATGCGTATAGAGTTGAGTCGTGGAAACACTGGCGTGACCTAGCAATTCCTGGACAGCCCGGAGATCGGCTCCATGATCCAGGAGATGAGTAGCAAAGGAATGTCTCAAGGCATGAGGACTGATCTCCTTATCGACAGACGCCCTATCTATGTACTTGTTTACCATGATTTGAACAGCGCGCCCGGAAAGCCTTGTTCCGTTACAGTTTAGGAAAAGGGCACGAGATTCTTGCCCTTTTGACACAATCTTGGGCCTTCCACGTTCCAAGTACTCCACCAATGCTTCTACAGCCTTTGCTCCTATTGGGACTATTCTCTCTTTAGATCCCTTTCCGTACGCTCTAACATAGCCGGTAGAGAGCTCAACACTGTCAAGGTTGAGCCCGACCAGCTCGCCGACACGAAGGCCTGCAGCATAAAGGGTTTCTAAAATAGCCCTGTCGCGGAGTCCCAGAGGTGTGTCTCCCGAAGGAGACTCCAACAAGGATACGACCTCATCCTCGCGAAGAAAAGGCGGTATTCTGCGCCCTTCTTTTGGAGTCCTGACGCCTTTTGCAGGATTCTGGGAGACAATCCCTTTCCTGCAAAGATAAGAAAAAAAGGCTCTAACAGCCGCAAGTCTCCTGGCAATTGTTCGCCTGGAGTAATTCGCTTTTTGAAGATGCGCCAGGTACGCCCTGATCTCACGATAAGTAATGTTCGACAGATCCGGATTCTCATTGTCCCCATGCATATCCTCGACAAAATCTATGAATGTTCGAATATCAGAGGCATAGGCGTTTATCGTATTAGATGAATGGCCCTTTTCAACGGAAAGATATCCGAGAAAACCGTCAACATCACCAGTCAACACAAATACAGCTCCCTTATGGAGAACCCAGCATTAAGCCGTTTAAAGGGACTCCCTCATTTCAGAATTGTATCACAATCATAATTGTTGATCAAGTCTGGAACCGAAGGTTTTCTCGAAGTCGTGTGCAATTTCCAAAGAAAATGCCGCAATTGCTAGCCTATCAGCTTTTCTATGTCGTTTTTTGTCAGGCTTTGGCAGAATCCCGAAGTTAGCATTCATAGGTTGAAAGGTCTCAGACTGTGAGGCGGATACATAGTGGCAAAGAGCGCCGATGACTGTCTCTTTCGGAAACTGGCGGGAAGGCAAACCCAGCACAAGCCTGGCTGCATTTATCCCGGCAACCAGTCCGGACGCAGCTGACTCCAGGTATCCCTCAACTCCTGTGATTTGCCCTGCAAATAGAAGGCCTTCGTCGTGCCGACACTGTAGTGTAGGAAGGAGGATCCGAGGCGAGTTAATAAACGTATTTCTATGCATAACTCCGTATCTGGCAAACTCAGCCTGTTCCAGACCGGGAATCATGCGGAAGACCCGACGCTGTTCATCCCATGTAAGTCGCGTTTGAAAGCCTACCAAATTCAATAAGGAACGCGAGATATTCTCCGGTCTTAATTGCACTACCGCATAAGGGCGCTCTCCCGTACGGGGGTCTCTTAGCCCAACCGGCCTCAGAGGGCCGTAAGCCAGCGATTCCCGCCCGCGCATCGCCAGAGTCTCTACAGGCATACAAGCTTCAAAAACCCTTACGTCCTCGAATTCGTGTAACGGCGCTGTCTTTGCAGAGACCAAAGCATCATGGAAGCGGTTATATTCGTCTTCCGTCATGGGACAGTTGAGATAGTCATCCCCGCCCCGCCCATACCGGGAACCCCAAAACACCCGGGACATATCCAAAGACTCCAAGGTCACAATGGGAGCTACAGCATCATAGAAGTATAGATTGTCTTCACCTGTCAACTCTGCAACAGACCCGGTAAGACCCGGGGAAGTCAGCGGGCCGCTGGCTATGATGCAAGGCCTTTGCAATGGGATATCAATAATTTCTTCCCTTACCAGGCGGATATTGGAGGATCTTTTGATGTATGAGCTTACAAGATGCGAAAATCTATCCCTTTCCACTGCCAGAGCTGACCCTGCAGGGATCCTGGCTGCTTCCGCGCATCTCATGATTAGCGAGCCGTAGATTCGCAATTCTTCTTTGAGAATACCGGATGCATTCCGAAAGCTGTCAGACCCCAGTGAATTGGAGCATACCAGCTCCGCCAAGCCGGATGTGGTATGAGCAGGCGTCATCACATGCGGCCTCATTTCAATAAGGCTGACCGGGAC
>MTKW01000700.1_pt1 | contig 11219 bp, 13 predicted proteins | sample 1042761 | NCBI WGS metagenome assembly MTKW01 (sample SAMN06205366, study PRJNA360243) | anaerobic digester metagenome | biome: Wastewater treatment plant; feature: Anaerobic digester sludge; material: sludge; isolation source: anaerobic digester fed with sludge from wastewater treatment plant ...
TGCTAGACTGTAACGGTAACTGTATAGCTGGCTCAAGAGTAGGGGGTTTTCCTAAGTTGTACGCGATAGTAGAAACAGGCGGTAAGCAATATCGGGTATCACCTGGCAGCATTATAAGAGTCGAAAAGGTTAGCGGGGAGCGCGGCAATACATGGGTATTTGATAAAGTGCTTGCCATATCTGACGGCGAATCCTTGAAAGTTGGGAGGCCCTATGTTCAAGGAGCTGCAGTAAAGGGTACTATTATCCGCCAGGCTAAGGCCAGAAAAGTATTGGTTTTCAAGTACAGAGCCAAGACTAATTATAGAAAGCGTTATGGGCACAGACAGCATTTTACCGAGATTAGGATTCAATCCATTGAAGAGAATGCTGAAAGCAACGCTTCTGCGTAAAGATACAATGCCCGGGCAAGAAAATAAGCCCGGACTGCTGGTTGGATTTAGAATTCGAGGCCATGCGGGTTTTGCAGAGTATGGCCAGGATATAGTTTGCGCAGGAGCATCAGCTATTGCTCAAGCGGCAGTTTTGGGGCTGAAAGATACGCTTGGCAGCAGTGTCAGCTTTCAGAGGGAGCCCGGTTTCCTGGAGGTACACATCTCACAGGAATCCTGCGGGACTGCCTCCCAGGCAATTTTGAGGGCCTTAGAACTGGGGCTGTTGTCGATTTCCAGGGAATACTCAGGTTATGTTGATGTAACTTACGAGAATGTAGTATAGAGTGGGCTTATGCAGCAGGCAATGCCAGGCTGCATAGATAGGAAGGAGGGGAGCAGCAATGATGTTGATTGACCTTCAATTGTTTGCTAAGAAAAAGGGTGTAGGAAGCTCTAGAAACGGACGGGACTCCCACTCCAAGCGGCTTGGTGTTAAGAGCCACGACGGCCAGCTGGTTTCAGCAGGGAGCATTATCGTGCGCCAAAGGGGTACCAAGGTACATCCCGGACTTAATGTTGGCATGGGCCGTGACCATACTCTTTTTGCCAAGGCTGATGGGTATGTTTCTTTCGAAAGAAAGGGCCGTGATAGCAAGATTGTGTCTATTATGCCTGAAAGTTCAGTTATGGAAGCACCGGCTTTGGCATCTCCGGATAATGACTAATGAAATACCTGGGTTAGCCGTGAGACAATAGATGCGGCGGACTGGCAGCAGCCGGTTCCGCCGCTTTTGGCGTTAGAGATTTACTGCCGAGTAGTTGAGATTTTGTGGAAGGGGTTTTCGGTTTGGCTTCTCGCTTTATTGATAGGGTTAAAGTGTATGTAAAAGCGGGAGACGGAGGCCGGGGTTGTGTTGCGTTCAGGCGTGAGAAGTATGTGCCTTTTGGAGGCCCTGCAGGCGGAGACGGGGGAGACGGAGGCAGCGTTATTTTCAAGGTAGATACAAACCTTAATACTCTCTTGGATTTTCGGTACAGGCCCCATTTAACAGCACCAAACGGTCGTCCGGGCGAGGGCGATAAGCGGGCAGGGAAGAAAGGGCAAGATCTTATTGTAAGGGTTCCGCCTGGTACGGTGTTGTATGATGCAGAGACCCTAGACGCCATAGATGATCTTGTGCGTGAAGGCCAGGAAGCAGTTGTTGCCCGTGGAGGCAAAGGCGGCAGAGGCAATGCCAGGTTTGCAAGTTCCGTAAACCGGGCCCCACGCAAATTCGAGGATGGTATCCCAGGGGAAGAGCGGTGGGTTCAGTTAGAACTTAAGTCTATTGCAGATGTAGGCCTTGTAGGATTTCCTAATGCAGGCAAGTCCACACTTCTAAGGGCCATATCAAATGCTACTCCGGAAGTTGCCCCTTACCCCTTTACAACTCTCACACCTCACCTTGGTGTTGTTGAACATAATAATTTTCGGTTTGTTGTTGCTGACATTCCGGGCCTTATAGAGGGCGCGAGTGAGGGAAAGGGACTTGGCCACGAATTTCTGAGGCACATAGAAAGAACAGCAGTATTACTATATGTGGTAGAAGCAAAGTGCGAGGGCGCACAGTCCATTCAAGCCGCTGTCGAGGATTTCTTGACAGTACGGCGAGAGGTGCTTTCTTACAGTCATGAGATGAAAAACAAAGAATGCCTGGTGGCCATAAACAAGATTGACCTTGTAGAGTCACCGGATGATCTTTCAGAGATTAAGAGGCAGATTGAAGAAGTCTCTCGGAAACCGGTGTTCTTGATCTCGGCAAACAACAAAACGGGGTTGAATGGCCTTATTTCAGGACTTTACGACGTTTTGGCAGCAAAAAAGAAGGATTTCTGACAAATAGGGAGAATACAAAGGGAAACTGTGAAGTCTGATTTTCAGGGTTCCTGGGTCTTGGAGGCATTTTGGTGACTGCGATCGGCGTAATGGGCGGTACTTTTGATCCTATTCATTTTGGACATCTCAGGGCTGCCGAAGAAGTATTACAAGGGTTCGGGCTTGAGCGTGTGGTATTTGTTCCGTCCGGCAGGCCTCCACACAAGTCACTTTCCGAAGTTACTTCCCCTGATCATCGCTACATGATGGCCAAACTTGCTACGGCTGACCATCCTCAGTTTGAAGTTTCAGGAATCGAGATAGAACGGGACGGTCCCTCTTATACGCTAGATACTCTGAGAGAATTTAGATACGCTATGCCTGGCGACAATCGTCTGTATTTCATAACGGGACTTGACGCGATTCTTGAGATCCACACATGGAATGGGTTTGACCAGCTTTTCGATCTAGCTGACTTCATTGCGGTAACAAGGCCTGGTTACAGTATAGAAGCCCTAAGTAAGCTTGAAAAACTCATTGGGCCTGATTACTTTGGCAGGGTACACCCATTTCCTGTAACACTCTTGGCCATTGCATCAAGAGACATTAGGCGAAGAGTGCGAGAGGGCAAATCTATCCGGTATCTGGTTCCTGAACCGGTACGTTTGTATATAGAAAAAGAAAGACTTTACCTTCACGATGCCGAGAAACGCCGTGGGCGTTTTAATGGAGGATGGTTGACTTAACACCGTCACTTAGAGGAATGGTGGTTGGGCATATCAATATTTTGGTTATTTGGACTGTTGATGGCTCTGCTATGCCTATAGGCGAAAGGTGTATCCACTAAGAATTGGGTTGACCGTCGTGGACGCTTAGAGAAGGGAGGTGCATTGAATGAAGACTTTGTATGTAGGAAATCTACCATGGAGTACTACCAGCGAAGAACTTTCCGAGGCTTTTAGCCCCTTTGTGGACGTTAAGAGCTGCCGTATCATCACTGACAGAGATACGGGAAGGTCCAGAGGTTTCGGCTTTGTAGAAGTAGATGATGCTGATGTAGAAAAAGCCATTGAAGCCGTTAACGGAACCATGCTGGGTGGACGTCAGATAGTTGTAAATGAAGCCCGCCCTCGCCAGCCCAGATTCTAAGAGGGTTGACGAATCTCTAATTTCATAAGACTTGTATTGCCTCCTCATCTGTTTCGCGGGCCGGAACTCTCGAAGGATCTGGAGGCAACGTCATTTTGGCGAGCTTTTTCAACTTAGGCACAGTTGTCCGCACCTGACTGAAACTTTGCTGAACTAACCAGCGTCTAATCAATGAGACAGGATGGTTCTTCCCGTTGCAATCACTGTGGCCAGTAGTTACAGTATGATAGGAAGCATCGAATTATTAGGCGTTACTTACCGGTGTCGATTTCGAGCTTAACATGTTTACCGGGGGCCAAATATCAGTTGTTATACAATCGCGGAGTCGACTTTGCCAGGCAAACGCTTACAGAGGGCCGGTTCAAACACAGTATTGGCACGGCTGATTGTGGGCGAAAAATGGCCAGGGCGTACGGGGTTGATCCTGACAGAGCATATTTAGCAGGGATTTTGCACGATATTGCCAGGGAATACTCGGCGGAACAGCTTTTACGTAAAGCAAACGAAAAAGGTATAATACTTAGAAAAGAGGAAAGGGCTCGTCCCTTTCTACTGCATGGGAAAGTAGCAGCCTTAATTGCCCGGGAAGAGCTAGGTGTTAGGGATAGGGGAGTTCTAAATGCAATTGCTTTCCATGTAACAGGCAGGTACAATTGGACAAGGCTTGAGCAGGTATTATACCTGGCCGACAAAGTCGAACCAACAAGGAATTATCCTAAAGTTGATGTTGTACGCAGATTGCTGGAGAAGGGCGATTTTGATCGTGCCCTCTTTGAATGTCTGCGGAATGCTATCATTTACGCAGTTCAAACTAGAGGCTGGATTGTTGACACTGAAACGGTGGTGGTGTTCAATGAGATCGCGAAGAGAGAGCCGCGATATTAAGCGCAATGCTGAAATAGACGAAACAAGAATATACCAAAGGCCGGAAGGGACACATGTTGCCAGGAGGAGAAATTGGGGCAAGATGGCCGGAATGATTATCCTGGGCGTGGTTTTGTTCCTCGGCGGCATGGGTTATGGCATGTATTCCTACCTTAAAGGCTATTCCAGAGAATATCCACCCTCCAGTGGCACTCCCATTATCGATGAGGCCGATTCCAGGATGAACATACTTGTACTGGGAATCGATGGCGGAGTTGACGGCAAACTTCTGAAGAATTCGAGAACGGGCACACGTTCCGATGTAATGATGATTGTCAGCGTAGATCCTGATGCCAAAAAAGTGGGAATCCTGTCGGTTCCCAGGGATACCCGTGTCTTTATACCCAAGGTCAATGATCTTGAAAAAGCAGGCCATGCCCATGCCTATGGCGGACCTGAACTTGTTGTACAGACACTTGAGGAGTTTCTGAAAATAGACATACACCGCTATGTAAGAGTGGACTTCGTGGGATTTAAGGAGATCATCGATACATTGGGCGGTATCAATATTGACGTACCACAGGACATGGACTACGAGGATCCATATCAGAATCTTTTTATTCACATTGAAAAAGGGCCCCAGAAACTTGATGGAGGCAAAGCCCTCGGCTTTGTGCGTTTCAGAGAATATGTAGACGGCGATATAGGGAGAATCAGGGCGCAGGAACTGTTCTTGCATGCCCTGGCAGATAAGCTGATGTCCATCGGCACATTAACCAAGATACCCAAGCTTGTTGAAGACATAATGCCGTATGTGGTGACGGATCTTACCAATGACGACATTATGTTCTTGGCCTCAGTAGGGCTTGGGATGAAACTTGACGATGCAAAGATGGAGATTTTGCCTGGCGAACCCGGCTACATTGGCGAAATTAGCTACTGGCTTGTTGATTCAGAGAAAGCGGCTCAAATGGTAGACGAAATCATACGCGGGGTAGACAGGACTAAGAATTCAACTGTCAAAGTGGCAGTTCAGAATGGTTGTGGGTTGCCCGGTGCTGCTGATTATATTGCTTCAATCCTGAGAGGCTACGGTTTTGACGTAGTAAGTGTAGGCAATGCAGAGCGGTTTGATTATACCGAGACCACGATTCTGGCTCCCAAGGGAAAACAGGATGTTCAGTCCGGGATTTTGAAATGTTTGAAGGCGGTAGCTTCCGGGGTAAAAGCCTATACTTCTGGCGAAATTCCTGAAGACGCCGATGTTCTGGTTATTATCGGGAAAGACTTTAAAATGTCCGGTCAATAATACTCCGGTAGCGGGAGGTTTGATTTGCATAGATAAGTTGAATGGTGTCACCAAGGAACTTTCCCGGCCCCAAGGCCAGTCAGCGAGAAATCTGGCTGTGAATGCGGCCAGGGCTCTGTATGACGGCAAGGGTTCTGATGTGATTGTGCTTGACGTAAGGGATGTTACATTGATTGCAGACTACTTTGTTATCGCATCTGGGTCAAACCCCAGACACGTAAGAGCTCTTGCAGACAGATTGCTGAAAACTTCGGATGAGATAAGAAAGCCTATGCATGTTGAAGGGTACCAGATTGGGTACTGGGCCCTTCTTGACTATGGTGATGTTGTTGTACACGTCTTCAGAGAAGACGAGAGAAACTTCTACGGCCTGGAACGGCTGTGGGGCGATGCTCCTGAAGTTGAATTCGAAGAGTAGTTAGCGAACAGCATCTGGAACCACATGTCGATTTATGGCGTCTAACCCCATGAGAATACACACAAGGAGATAGGACATGCGTAGAACATCCAAATTTCTAGCGATCGCCATAATCACTGTATTTGCACTACTTCCTTTTGAACCGGCTGTTGGTGCCGCTATTCCTTCTTTTAGGTTAGGCAACGAGGTATTGTACAGCCGTTACCACCACCTGATTGAAGGGAAGAGGGTAGGCCTGATTACTAACCAGAGCGGAGTCAACAGCCAGGGGGTTAGCACCATAGAAGTTCTGGCCGGTGACCCAACGGTGAATCTGGTGGCTCTTTATGGTCCTGAGCACGGCATAGACGGCAAAGCCAAGGCCGGTGCATATGTAGAGTCATATGTTCATCCGGAACTGAATATCCCTGTTTACAGCCTCTATGGCGCCACTCGTGAACCAAGCGAAGCAATGCTTAAGGATATTGACGTCCTTCTTTATGACATACAGGATATCGGAGCCCGTACATATACATATATCTCCACCTTGAATTACGCCATGAAGGCTGCAGCAAAATATGGCAAGACAGTCATTGTACTTGACCGCCCGAATCCCCTTGGCGGTGAAATTGTTGAAGCGCCTGTGCTCGAAGATGAACTTGAGACTTTCGTGGGAGTGGACAACCTTCCTATGGCTCACGGTATGACAGCGGGCGAACTGGCTCGGTTTTTCAACCGTGAGATCAGCGTTGACCTGATAGTTATACCTATGGAAGGGTACACCAGGGACATGATCTGGCAAGATACGGGACTACCGTGGATCTGTACGTCTCCTAACATACCTGACATTGATTCTGTGTTTGGGTATATGGCTACAGGATTGGGCGAGGGAACAGGCATCCGCCAGCGAGATCAGTTCAAATGGATAGGCGGAAAAGGAATTGACAGCAACCGTTTTGCCGATCTGCTAAATGGAGCCGGCCTTCCGGGAGTAGTTTTCGTCCCTGATACCCGGGGCAGCGAGGGTGGCGTAAGGCTGCAGATCACCGACTACAGGACGTTTAATCCGGCCAGGTCCGGTTTTTATGCTCTGGCCTATGCAAAGCGGCTGGCCGATTTCCGAGTTCCCAAGAGTGGTTCCACTCCGGCAAGCGTGGTTATGTTTGATAAGATCATGGGTACTTACAAGATAGGGCAATGGCTCGAACAGAAACTGCCGCCTCAGGAAATTGAAAGGCTATATTCAACAGGCCTTGAGAGATTCAAACACGAACGCCAGCAGTACCTAATGTACGGCTATGCGGCAAAACCAGGGAAGATTGGCATTGTGGTTGATAATGTCCCAATCTTCTTCGATTCAGAACCGTATATAGATAGCAATAACCGCACTATGGTTCCTATCAGAGCCATAAGTGAAGCCCTCGGAGCCGAGGTAGGTTGGGATCCTGCCGGTTATGAGGTTACCATTAGCAGGGACAATCTTACTGTGAAATTGGCCATAGGCAGCAATACAGCCGCAGCAAATGGTACTGAGATAACTATGGATACCGAACCCGTAATTAGAAATGATCGCACGATGATACCGGTCCGCTATGTAGGAGAACTACTGGGTGATTTCGTGGACTGGGATGGGGACAATCGGATTGTCATAGTCAACCGGCAGCCCTAGTCTCAAAGACGGGTTGACTTTATACCTGGCCCCTGGGTTTCCGGTTTGTCTTTGGCGGCTGATTTCTGCTGTAAGGACGGTATTTTTTCCATAACGTGTATGCTGTTTATGCCCGCTAACATGACCATTTTCCGCAGAGGCGGGAAATACATGAACGGGCATTTCATTATCTTCAAGAGCAGTTTGATGCGTAAGCCCAGGGTTTTTCTGCGATATTCNNCCAACTAGAAAAGCGTTGTTCTTGCCTGTGCAGAAATCACCTGGCTTCGAGGGCCTGAGCACAAGACAGCTTTCCGTCTTGAGTGGTGTGTCAAAGCAGAAGCCCCTATTGGTCAGACGCTGTTTCTGAGATTCAAACCGTTCCAGACACCTATCTTTGGGATATGCGCCACCGAAAATTGAATATCCGTCTTTAGAGATTGTCCACGAGTAACAGTCTGTAATATCAGGGTCGAAGATACAGGAGTAAAAGGGATTGACGTGTGTTTCAGCAAACCACTGCTGAATAGAAACATAGCTGCGAATTTCTTTGTGCGGATACAGGAATCTCCTAACAACTGAGTTGGCCCCGTCGGCACCTACGATATACTTGGCAGTTATGTTGTGAACCTTGTCGTTTCGGAAGAAACTGAGCTCGTACTCATTACCTCTGCGCTCGATTTTAGTGCAAGTGCTGGCGTCAAATACTGCAACATGTTCCGGTACCAGAGACTTTAGCCACAGGTCGAATTTGTGCCTGTCGAGGTTGATATAGAATCTTTGATAGTGCCGGGTCACTTGTGTTCTGAAATCATAGGTACGAACGGCGAAAATCTGAGGATCCACAAGGACCTCTTTTGGCAGGGTTAGGTTGAAATGGGAAATTGCCTTCTGTGCATCGGGAGCCAACAAGCCGCCGCATGGTTTGTGAAAGCCTGTGCCGTCCCCAACCTTCTTGTCGATGATAGCTATGGAGAACCTACTGTCAAGCAGCCGGGCTAGTGTCGCACCTGCCGGCCCCAGTCCAATAATCGCAACGTCATACATACAAGCGTACCTCTTTTCAAGTTAGCCGGCTTTTTATGTGCACAGCAGCATATCTTCTCTGCCGTCAGCCAAGGCTCTCATTTGCCTTGTGTAGCCGCTTATGCTAAAAAAGATGAAGTATTCCCTGCGTTCATCTCTGTTCCATGCAACAGCCCTGGATTTCTCTTTTAGTGCATAGAAAACGTCAGTATCAACCGGTTCATTGGTATATTTGCACTCACCGAACACAATACCATGGCCATCACTGTCATATGCTACGACGTCAATTTCGGTACTACCGTTCCACTAGCGCCTGATCTTGTTGAAGTGGAGGTCTATTCCTCTATGGGTACGTCTTCTTTCCCTTTTCGGAGGATGTTCTTATGGATCAGTTCCATATGAGCAAGCGCAGTCCGCTCGGCGGCCTCTGCATCACCACGGCCAAGGGCATCAAGAAGCTCGCGGTGCTGCCGGTTGATGATGGTTTCGTTTCCGCGGATCCGCAAGATACTGGCGCGTGCATCCTGAATATGTTCTGAGATCAGAGTTTCTGCAGCGTTAAGAAGAGTCACCAGCAACGGGTTTTGAGAAGCTGCGGCGATTTCGTAATGAAACTGTAGGTCGTACTTGGCTTTTTCATTCTCATCTGGGCCATTCTCTATCCTAGAGCAAAGAGAGCTTAGGCGTTTGAGGGAATCCGGCTTAATGTGCCTGGCAGCGGCCCCTGCTGCTGCAAACTCAATGGCACGCCGGAGTTCATGAGTTTGGTCAATATTGCCGCCTTCCAGCATAAACATGATACTCAATGGCTCAGTGAGGCTGTTGCTAAGATTGCTTGAGATGTAATTGCCTGATCCGTGGCTGCACTCAACCAGCCCTAGCATGTCCAATGCCTTAATCGCCTCGCGGACTGTCGCCCGGGATAGCCCGAACATTTCTGCCATTTGCCGCTCGCTGGGCAGTTTATCGCCTTTTGTTAAACGCCCTGCGGAGATATTGCGTTTAATTTGACCCACAATCTTCCTAAGCAACTCGGGTTGCTCAATTTTTGTAAACACCGGACCCCCTCCCTTCAAAGCCTATTTTGAACATTCTACAACAATTTTCACTTAACATAAAATGCACGCAGGCAACCGAATGATTGCCTACGTGCATCAAGGGAGAACTACCTACAGGTATTTTACACAGGAAATAAAGTGGTTTGGCGAATACTCTATCAGCGGTATATCCTGCCCGATACAGGCGTCTTTGCATTCAGGGCAACGGATGGCAAAGCGGCAGCCGGGCTTTGGATCTATGGGGCTGGCCAACTCGCCTCGAATGACCTCTTGCTGCATAGTGCCGTGATTAAGCTTTGGCAGGGGAATAGACGAGAGCAAAGCCTGGGTGTACGGGTGTAGCGGATTTGCAAACAGCTCGTCAGAGGGGCAGCGCTCCACATTGTTCCCTAGGTACATAACGGCAATATCGTGAGAGATATGCTTGACAACGCTCAGATCATGGGTGATGAACAGATAGGTCAGGCCCATATCTCGCTGCAGATCCATAAGCAAGTTGAGGATTTGAGCCTGGATTGATACATCCAGTGCCGACACCGGCTCGTCGCAGACGACGAATTTTGGGTTGACTGCCAGTGCCCTGGCCACCCCAATTCGCTGCCTCCGGCCGCCGTCAAGCTCATGAGGATACGCCATAGCCAATCGCTCGGCCAGGCCTACTGTATCCATAAGCTTGGAAATATGCCTTGCTATATTTGCTTTGCCCCGGACAGTCTTGGTGACCAGCAGAGGCTCGGCGATTATTTCGCTGACAGTCATGCGAGGGTTCAAACTGGAATAAGGATCCTGGAGGATAATTTGCATATCCTTTTTCAGATCCTTGAGTTTGTTCTTATTGTATTGAAAGATGTCTTCTCCTTCGAAAAGCATTTGGCCCGAGGTGGGCTCAAGCAACCGAAGCATCACCCGTCCCAACGTGGACTTTCCACAGCCTGATTCTCCCACCACGCCAAGTGTGCGGCCCCGTTCGATAGAGATGTTGATGTCGTCGACCGCATGGAGCAAACCGCGCGGTGTCTCAAAATACTTCTTCAGGTGAACGGTCTGGATCAAAGGCTGTTGCATAACACACCATTCCTTTCACTATACTGACTGCTTTTGCCCATACAGATGGCATTTGATGGAGTGCTCATTCTCAATAAACACAGGAGGCTCTTCTGCTCTGCATATCTCCATGCAATGCTTGCATCTGGGGTGAAATTTGCAGCCCGCCGGCAGGTTGGTGGGATCAGGCATTTGTCCGTCAATCTGCTCCAGGCGCTCGGTCTTTTCATCAAGTTTTGGGATAGACCCAAACAACCCTACTGTGTACGGATGATGCTTATCAGATTCGAAGATATCTTCTGCCGTTCCGTATTCAATAATTTCACCTGCGTACATCACAGCGACTTTCTCACAGGTCTGAGCGATAATCCCCAAGTCATGGGTGATCATGAGCAGCGAGGTTTTGAGTTTGCGCTTGAGTTCGTTCATCATGGCTATGACCTGTGCCTGAATGGTTACATCTAGGGCGGTGGTAGGTTCATCAGCGATTAAGAG
>MTKW01011631.1_pt1 | contig 11211 bp, 10 predicted proteins | sample 1042761 | NCBI WGS metagenome assembly MTKW01 (sample SAMN06205366, study PRJNA360243) | anaerobic digester metagenome | biome: Wastewater treatment plant; feature: Anaerobic digester sludge; material: sludge; isolation source: anaerobic digester fed with sludge from wastewater treatment plant ...
CACGGCTCCTGACACGAGCACATCATTGACGCACATGGCAACTGCATCGATGCCGATGGTGTTATGCCGGTCGGCTGCAAACGCAATCTTCAGCTTGGTTCCCACGCCGTCTGTACCGGAGACCAGAACTGGCTCTTCGAAACCAGAGAAGTCGGGTTTGAACAGACCACCGAAGCCTCCGATGTCACTGACGACGCCACTTGTGAACGTGCTCTTCACTGCCGGTTTCATCAGCTCTACTGCACGCTCTCCTTCGTCAATGTCGACGCCGGCGTCAGCATACGACAATCCCTTCCCGGCTCTGCGCAAGTCACGGCCTGAAACGGAATCAGGATACCTGCCATCCAGGCATGCGGTGCAGAATCTTGGGGGCTCTTCGCAGCCGCGCGCCTCGGCCAATTCTCCGATGGCTTCCAACATCCCATCGATGGAGAGATAGTGCAGGGCGTCCGCCCCTATCATCTCCCGTATCTCGTCCTCTGTTTTGACAGCAGCCACAAGGTCTTGCCTGCTCGCCGTATCAATGCCGTACCTGCAAGGGAACTTGATCGGCGGAGACGAGACTGCCAGGTCAACTCTGACAGCTCCGGCCTTCCTCATAAGATCTATGAGGCGTGCTCCAGTAGTGCCCCGCACTATGGAATCATCCACCAGCACTACACGTTTACCGGCGCACGAACGTTCAATCGCATTCAGCTTGAGCCGTACGCCTATCTCCCTTTCCATCTGCGAGTCCCTGATGAAGGTTCGCCCGATGTAGCGATTCTTAGTAAGGCCCTGCCGATACGGGATCCCGCTCTCGGCGGAATAACCCAGTGACGCAGTGACTCCTGATTCAGGGACTGCGACTACGACATCGCCGTCAAATTGAGCCTCCCGGGCGAGCTTAGCGCCGAAGGCCTCGCGCGCTGCAGCAACGCCGATACCGTCGATCACTGAATCCGGCCGCGCAAAGTAGATGTACTCGAAAATACAGGTTGCGGGGGCACACTTGCGCTGTGATGCCCGAGTAGAAATGGACTTCATCCCTCGATCGGAGATGACAACAATCTCGCCCCGGCGCACATCTCGCATCTTGGTTATCCCCACGGCATCCAGGGCGCATGACTCGGAGGCTACAGCCCATCCCGCATGACCCGAGCCCACAATGAGCGGCCTGAATCCGTAAGGATCGCGCGCAGCATATACCAGGTCATCCGCCATTACGACGAAGGAGTAGGCCCCTTCCAACTCCTCCATCGCTCGTTCAATCGCACCCACCATTCCCAGAGAGAAGTGGCGGGCGATGAGGGATCCAATGACCTCCGAATCTGATTCGCTTTGGAAGACAACGCCTGAGCGCCCCAACTTCTCGCGCAGCTCGCCAGCGTTAGACAGGCTTCCATTATGAGCAACTGCCATCATGCCACCTCTGTGGTGGAAGACGAAGGGTTGCGTGCCCGAGAGATCGTTATCCTCCCGAATCCCGTGCCTTACATGGCCTATGCCTGTTTTCCCCGGGAGCTTGCTGAGGGCATCACCCTCGAAGACCTCAGTTGCTAGCCCCGGGCCTTTCACAACACGGATTCTCGGCCCATCACATACAGCAATTCCTGCACTCTCTTGTCCCCTGTGTTGAAGGGAGACGAGCCCGTAGTATGCAGCAACAGCAGCACCTTCATTGAAGCAAACACCGAAAACGCCGCATTCCTCCCTGGGCTTGTCCGCTTCCAGCTCGATCAGCTCTCCATGGCGCACGGTATCGCCTCCTCGTAAGCCAACGCAAGCTGCGCGATAGGCACAGCGATGAGGGTCTTGGTGCCTTGCCCAACTGCATCGCCTCTCGCTTGTGCGTATGTGATTGTTAAGGCTTCACCGCCTACCTCGCCTATGGCCAGGGCCGGAACGCCCATCTCATCTGCAAGGCCCAGCAAGGTCGCCAGGTCGCCGCGGTCCACACTGACCAGAGCTCTGCCTGCACTTTCGCTGAAGAGAAACCGATCAGCAGCGATATTACCCTCTACGCTTACCTCGACTCCGAGCGATCCTGAAATGCAGCATTCAGCCAGAGCAACTCCGAAGCCCCCCTCTGAAAGATCGTGGGCGGATTTCGTGATTCCCCTGCGGGCAGCCTCTACCAGGAGCTCGCAGAGACGCTTCTCCCCATCCAGATCAATCGAAGGGACACGCCCGGCCTCAACTCCGTGTATCTCTGCAAGATACTCAGATGCGCCTATTTCGTCATAGGTCTCGCCCAGGAGGACAACTGCATCTCCCTCCTGGCGGAATCCCATGGGAACCGAAGCGCTAACGTCATCTATGACGCCCACCATGCCAATTACAGGCGTGGGACGGATCGCAGTCTCGCCGTCTTCGTTGTACAGGCTTACATTGCCACCGGTTATCGGAGTGTCGAGCACACGGCATGCGTCGGCCATGCCCTCAATGCACTCTTTGAACTGCCAGAAGACTTCAGGCTTGTACGGGTTGCCGAAATTCTGGCAGTTGGTTGCTGCCAGTGGGCGAGCCCCTGTGCAAGCCAGGTTTCGTGCAGCCTCTGCAACTGCATGAGATGCGCCCAGGCGAGGGTTGATGTAGCAGTATCTGGAGTTGCAGTCACACGTCAAGGCTATGCCGCGGGCTGTGCCTGGAAGGCGCACGACCGCTGCATCAGATCCGGGCCCGATCACTGTACCGGCACCGGCCTGGGAGTCGTACTGCCTGTAAACCCACCTCTTACTCGCTATACTGTGCGAGCCCATCAAGTGAACCAGGATTGCCCCTGGATCCGCCGGCCCCTTCACACCGTCGAGATCGTATGACGCCAACTCGTCGATGTATTCAGGGCGCACCGACTCTCTGTGGTACACTGGCGCATGATCAGTCAGCGCCCTTGCCGGAACCTGGGCCACCTCCTTGCCTCCGTGGATCAGGGTTATCAGTCCGTCATCCGTGACCGTCCCGATTTCCTCGGCAAGCAGACCCCACTTCCCCAGTACCTCCCGGACTTCACGTTCCTTGCCTGGCACAGGTACCAGAAGCATGCGTTCCTGCGATTCCGAGAGCATCACCTCGTATGGAGTCATGCCCTCTTCCCGGCACGGGACCTTGTCGATGTCAATCACCATTCCGACATTGCCTCTTGCCGACATCTCACACGAGGAACACGTAAGGCCAGCAGCGCCCATATCCTGGATTCCAAGCACACAACCGCGTGCCACCAACTCCAGGCAAGCCTCTAGAAGGAGTTTCTCTCGGAATGGGTCGCCTGCCTGAACCGGCGACTTCTTCTCCACAGCCTCGTCAGTAAGGTCGGTAGATGCGAATGTGGCCCCGTGTATTCCATCTCGCCCCGTAGTGGATCCAATAAGCATTACGGAGTTTCCGACGCCGCTGGCCGCGCCGCGCTTTATCTCATCCTGCCGCATCACGCCAACACCCATTGCATTTACAAGGGGATTATTGTCGTAGGACTTGTGAAATACCGTCTGGCCTCCCACAGTCGGAACNNTTGAGGGAGGCTATTGGCCTTGCGCCCATGGTGAATATGTCGCGGACGATGCCGCCTACACCAGTAGCGGCTCCCTCGTAAGGTTCGACAGCAGAAGGGTGGTTGTGGCTTTCGATCTTAAAGGCCACAGCCAATCCATCACCTACATCCACTATGCCTGCATTCTCTCCAGGCCCCTGCAGCACTTGGGGGCCGGTTGTGGGAAGGCCCCGCAAAACAGCCTTGGAGTTCTTGTAGGAACAGTGCTCAGACCACATCACCGAGAACATGCCCAGCTCGACATAGTTAGGCTCTCTTCCTAACAAGTCCACGATCATCTCGTATTCTTCGTCAGATACACCCATAGACCGCCACACGTGCTCATCGTTCTTGTGCGCCCTGGCCAACCTTTACACCCCCGCGTACCCATTCTGCAGCCGATTCGAAGATGCGCCTGCCATCAGTTCCACCTAAGATTGCCTCGCACGCCCTTTCAGGGTGAGGCATGATTCCTACTACATTGCCAGTCTCGTTGCATATCCCCGCTATGTTCTCAAGGCTTCCGTTCGGGTTGGCCCTAGAGGCGGCCTCTCCCAGTTCGTTGCAGTACCTGAACACGACCTGTCGTCCCTTCTTGAGCCGTGCAAGAGTGTCGGGATCAGCGAAATAGTTCCCGCTACCGTGGGCTACAGGCAATGCCAGGACATCGCCTCTAGCACAGAGCAATGTAAACGGCGTCCTTTCAGACTCAACGCGGACATTGGTCCAGTCACAGACAAACCTGGTTCCGACGTTTCTCCGCATCGCGCCGGGCAGCATTCCGGCCTCGAGAAGAATCTGAAAACCATTGTCTATCCCTAGCACAGGCTTTCCGTCAGCGGCGAAACGCGCCACCGAATCCATGATCGGCGAGAAGCGCGCTATTGCGCCGGGCCGGAGGTAATCGCCGTATGAGAAGCCTCCCGGAAGCACCAAACAATCGTAACCGGCCACCGAGGTATCGCGATGCCAGATGAAGCCAGCGTCAAAGCCTGCCGCCTCAATTCCGACCCGGCAGTCATTATCACCGTTGGAACCTGGGAACACGATTATCCCGAACTTCATTCCCCGGACTCCTCCCTGATCTCATACTCATAAGTCTCCATGTTCGGGTTCACGAGCACACGCCGGGAGATTTCGTCCACAATCTCTCTGCATTCGGCCNNTGCACCCCGCCATATCCCATTGACGCGAGGGCAGACCTTACCGTCTCTCCCTGCGGATCCAGCACCGACTGCCTTAGTTGGATATTGACATGAGCCACATACTTCACCCTGTGCACCTCCAAAAAGCTCATATGCGCATCGGCTTTTCGCCTCTGCGTGCATGGTACCTCCCTCATCGGCCTTGAACACCTGCTTGATACTGATCCAGGCTACTCCGCCTCACTACTACTTGCCTGGACTTTGCTATCGGCATTTCTGACTCGTTCCGCCAGGCTCTCCCTCTGATCCAACAGGCGCAGCTTGAGCTCTCCATCGCTCAACGCCAGGATCTGGGCTGCAAGGAGCGCCGCATTGGCTGCGCCATCAATCGCTACAGTAGCAACGGGTACACCCGTCGGCATCATCACGGTTGAGCAAAGCGCATCAAACCCTCCAAGTGCGCCGCCAGAAAGCGGTACTCCAATCACTGGCAATATCGTATACGAGGCCATCACCCCTGCAAGGTGCGCAGCCATGCCTGCCCCGGCGATAATCACGGCGAGTCCGCGTTCCTCAGCACTGCGAGCATATTCTGCTGCCGCCTCAGGCGTCCTGTGGGCGGAGATCACCCTGAGCTCCCACTCTATGCCCAGATTAGACAGGACTTCCGTTGCTCTACCCATCTTGCCCATGTCAGAGTCGCTGCCCATGACAATTCCGACTCGATAACCTTTGAACACCACTGGTGCCCCTCCCCCTTCCCCAGAATCTCCGCTATCGGTTTCATCTTTCCCTAAAAAGCTCAGCCCCGGCGTTAGGTTATCACTACGAAACCTAACCGCCGGGGCTTTTATCCCTCAAGGTGTAGCGCCATTCCGGACGCCTGCGCCGCTCGGTCCGAGCCTTCCAGTAACTGGCACCGAAAGTGGAACCCTAGGCGCACTTTCGCGAAGACGCATATTAGATTGCTCTCTACAGCTCTACTCTAGCCTACTCTGCCACCTCTGTCAACCGAGCGTCTCGAGGGTTTGCTGCCCTCCGCCGGCCAGAACACCCGCGCCAACCTGCATCTCTCACGACGCACGCCGGGGCCTCCTGTCCCTTTTGCATCTGGGCGGTCCCAGAAGCGTCCCCCAGACGACTCCTGAAAGAACCTGCTCCCGGCGCACGCCCCCCTTGGGTACAAGCCATGATTCTGCAGCATCGGCATGGTAGTCCTGAATCATCTCACGCCTGAAGGCTTCCGCTTCATCCTCAATCCCGGTCGCCATCTCCCAGGCGAGCATTAGATCATCTTCATCAACGACCCACTGGTCCATCGGCCTCAATGACGGTTCAGGAGAGTACTCTCCTTCCATCTCCAATGAACCCGGCATGGCCATTTCACGCTCTCGTTCGCGGATGAGCTCTTCGGCGCGCTCCTCAGCCAACGACCGCCTGGCCGTATCTGGCAACTCGAAACTATCTTCCTCGTTCAACTCAGCGGCGTCGAGTTCCGGTCCCCACCAGTCATCCGAAACTTCACGAGGTTCGGATGCCACCATGGGCTCCATTTCACCACTTTCCCGGACATCTGCAGAAGCTTCGAGCCGTCGCAGGCCTTTGGGTTCAAGCGGACTGCGGGCACGCTCTCTCGCCGCTTTTCTGAGTGCTTCCTCTTCAGCCCGTTTGAAGCCCTTTACAACCAGCTGCACGACGTATGAGAGGATGACTATGATCCATACGACCAGAGCCAGGAGGTCGCTAATATCCATGTGGGAAACACCCCCATTCGCATTCCATAGAAACAGCCGACCTTTCACCAAAGGGGCAAGGGCGCCTGTCGACCATTATGCCCCATCGCCGGCTCGCATGCGTATATGCCTGGTCAGCTCTACTTCAGACCCGGCCCTGAACCCGGTCCCTCAGACGGGCCAGGAGCACCAGTCGATTTCGAGATTGAGTCGCGCATCTGCGTATCAGCCATCAAGTTAAGCAGGTTGTAGTAGTCTAGCGCTCCGAAGTTACCGGACCGAAGCGCCTCAGACAGCGCTCGCGGAACCTCTGCCTCGGCCTCCACAACTCTGGCCCTCATCTCCTCAACCGTCGCTCTGTTCTCCTGTTCCAGGGCGAGTGCCGAGAACCTGCGCTCAGCAGCCTTGGCCTGTGCGATGTTCTTGTCAGCCTCAGCCTGATCCATCTGGAGGCGGGCCCCAATGTTTCTGCCCACGTCTACATCGGCAATGTCGATGGACAGGATCTCAAAGGCTGTGCCGTCATCCAGACCCTTCTTCAAGACGGTTCTGGATATCTCATCGGGATTCTCCAGCACCGCCTTGTGGCTCTCTGCAGAGCCCACAGTCGTAACTATGCCCTCGCCGACCCTGGCAATGATGGTTGCCTCTCCGGCTCCACCCACCAGACGGTCGATGTTTGCCCGCACCGTAACCCTGGCCTTGGCCTTCAGTTCGATGCCATCCTTTGCCACTGCCGCAATCGTTGGAGTCTCGATCACCTTTGGATTCACGCTCATCTGAACCGCTTCAAGCACGTTGCGGCCTGCAAGATCTATAGCCGCTCCCCTTTCGAAGCTCAAGTTTATGTCAGCTCTCTGTGCCGCTATCAAAGCGTCAACCACTCGATCCACGTTTCCTCCGGCAAGGTAGTGCGCTTCGAGCTTATCGACGGTCACCGGAATGCCGCCCTTTGCAGCCTTGATCATTGGCAACACTATTCTGGCCGGCGGAACACGTCGCAGCCTCATTCCCACAAGAGTGAGAAGCCCCACGGACACTCCGGCCGCCCATGCGGAAATCCAAAGCCCAATCGGAACGAAACTGAGGAGAACCAGCAAGAAAACGATGACAATAATCAGAACTATCCAGCTCATGGCCATTCAATCAATCCTCCTGACCTGTGTCGGTAATAGGTCTCACAAACACCTTGTTGCCCTCTATGTGAATTACGCGAACGCGAGCCCCCCTCATGACGAAAAGCCCTTCTGATATGGCCTCAACCCTGCGGCCATCGAAATCCACAACGCCCACAGGTTTGAGAGGGGTGAGTACAACTCCCTCAGCATTTGCCAGCGATTCGTACGTCTTTACCGCTACGTATCCTTCTTCAGGTGCCTCAGTATGGTCGAGGATCAGCTTTGCCGGCGCACGACCTTTCCTGCCCCCGCGAGATAGCAAGAATACCATCAGCGCCACAATGACTATGGCTATGCCTATCGCTATTGCCAAAGCAGCAGCACCCTCGCCAGGTGTAGGATAACTCAGTACGAAGCTGGCTATTAGGCTTACGATGCCAAGAATCCCGGCCACGCCGAACCCTGGTATCACAAAGACCTCAAGCAGAAGTAGAATCAGACCGACCAGGAATAGGACAACCACTTCCCACCCGGCAAGTCCTGCCATTATTCTGCCCCCGAAAAAGAGGCCAAGCGAAACAATGCCTACAGTGCCAGGGATGCCAAACCCGGGTGTAAACAACTCTATGGCGAGACCAATAAGGCCTAATGTGAGAAGTATTTCAGCCGCCAGCTGATTCGTGAGTAACCTGGCGAACCACTCAGCCGAAGTCTGCTTAACCTCTACCAACAGGGCGCCTGTAAGATCTGATTGTTCCAGAAGCTCATCCATGTTCCTGATCTTGTACTCGACAAAGCCAAGGTCCTCGGCCATGGTGGCCGTCAGCGTAAGTATCTTCCCTCGTTCTATCAGACCAGGAATCTCCACATCCGCATCTACCATCGCCCCGGCCACTATCGGATCCCTGTTGCGGAGCTCTGCTGTTGCTTCAAACTCCGCGCGCACTGCAGAGATGTATTTTTCTTCTTTGGGCCTCGTCTCAGCGGCGCCCATAGAGCTCCCGATCTTCATACCGATATCGTCGCAGGCTATGGCAATGAGAGCACCTGCAGACCATGCCCTTGAGTTGACGTAGGCTATGGTCCTTACTTCGGAAGAAATGATGGCGTCACGCATCTTGAGTGCGGCATCAACGTACCCTCCTGGCGTATCGATATCGATAATGACGGCATCTGCCCGGGCCTCAGCAGCCTCACGAAGCCCTCGCGACATGAACGACGCTAGCCCGTGCTCGATCTGTCCTCGAAGGGGAATAACGTAAACCCTGGGGTTTGCAGCACATGTCTTGCATGGCATGAGCAGTGTCAAGGCAAACAGCGCCAAGACGAATGCTCCTGTTACGCCTCTTCTCGCTTTCAAGCAGGAGTCCCTCCCCTCTCAACACAAATTGACCATGAAAACCTATAGCGCATCGCCTGTTGTCTCCAGCATCTCCCTGGCAATGCTGTTGACCAACTTCCCGTCCGCACGCCCTTTCAGTTTAGGCATTACGATTCCCATCACTTTCCCGATATCGCGGGGCTCTGCCGCGCCGGTTTCAGCAATAGCCTCTGAGATGATCCGCCTTATCTCATCCTCAGAAACCTGCCGGGGAAGGTATCCCATGATAATATCCATCTCGGCCCGCTCTGCATCTGCCGCATCGAACCGGCCCACCTTCTCATATTCCTCTATCGAGTCGCGCCTCATCTTCGCCTGCCTTGCCATGACTTCGATCTCTTCCGTGTCAGACAGGGACGAGCCCTTCTCTAATTCAGCATTCTTCAGCCCGGCTAGAGCCAGCCTTATTACGGATTTCCTTACTTTATCTTTGGATTTCATCGCCGCCTTGAGGTCTTCCCTCAAGCGCACTGTAATCGACATGACAATCACCATCCTGAACGTCTCAGCACCTTGATTATATCATTAGGCCGTTCCTCTTGAAACAGAAGGCATTTTTCCCGATTGCCGTCAGGCTCGAGGCCGAGGCGAAGTCATGGTTGTACCTTGCCTTTCCACTCTCAAGTTTACCTCCGGAACTATCCGTAACGTCTTGAAGAGATCATGCCATCTAGGGGCGAGTTCGCGTTCCCAAGTCTCGTATGCAACCTGCCTTCTCACTGCCTCCCCAATGCCCAGAATGTCAGACCCAAGCCGCGTCTGCGCCGCCTCTATCAACGACTTCATCTCCCTCTCAATCTGCTCTGACAGACCTCGGTTCAAGTCTCGAGTAGCCTCCAGTGCGACGAATTGTTCTTCCGATGTCACTTCCCTTATGTATACGCGGCCGGTTACCTTTATTCGAACCTCCGCCCCGGGCAAGCTCGTTCCGGTCATCTCTCCCCTGGGCGGAAGCTTCAGCTCTGCCCGGGAGTGCAGCACCTGCACTCCGACTCTACCACCATCGCGACCTGCCACTTCGTGGATGAATGAATACTCCTTCAGCTTGTTCCTGGCCATGAGGACCATTGCGGTCTCTACAGGAGTGAGCCACCCTACCATCGAGTCGCCATGAAGCGCGGCGCATCCGCCTATCGCCAGATCGTCCTCGGCTGGCTTTCCCTGCCCGTCTCCCTCCTCAACTCCCTGCCCCTCCGTGCTTCCCTGCTTCTGGCCCTGGCCGCCGCCCTCTTCTGGAGACTCCGCCTTCACCAACCCTACTCTGGCCAGAATCGGCTGGTCACCGGGCTCCTCCCATGTGCTCATGAGATCTCTAAACCTGGATTGTGGTGCTATTGAAGAGAGTGTTGCGTGCCGCATCAAGTCGTTGATGTAGGCTGATGCCATGCTTTGCTGTTCTGCCTCAACCTCGAAAACCTTGCTGACAGGATCTGATGTCACCACCACCCATGAGTTGTAGCGGAATTGCGAGTCTCTGGCCATAAAATCCAGAATTGGTCTCAGGTCTCCCCTGGCAATCGTCTCCCCGATAACTAGCACCCTCACATGCCCCCGGAACAGTGTCTTTGCCGACTTGGCTTTCAGCACCGACATAGCTTCCATTATTGTGCTGCCTGTCGCAGAACCAAGCCAGCTGGGGAATCCGCCCTCCGCCTCCGGGGCAGAAGAAGGGAGAGCCATCTGAACCCATACGGTAATCCGACCATCGTCCGATTCATCCACGCCCATTCCCATGACGAATCCTGTGTTGTCGATATCACGCGCATCCCAACAGCCGCTGAAGAAGAAGACCAACGCGACGCAGAGCATGCAGGCCAGGGCAATCGTGAGCCATTCCATTACAGGCAGGCTGTAGGACTCCGACGATTCAGCGTGACGTCTACTCCGTGTTCCCATTCTCTCTACCACCCTTCCTACGACCTGACATGTAGCTGCCGATCGCCAGCAAGCCCGAGAGTCCAATAGCATACCATACTCCATAGCGCAAGAAGTACTCCACCCCAACAAACGATTCGACAACGGTCTCAGAAACTGAGCTGACAACCATCAACGCTATTCCGAAGGGCAGGATCAGCCGCCTGTAGTTGGCAATGTTGAACAGGTCTGAAATGGCTGTCACCGCGGCATAGAAGACTGAAGCCAGCTTCAGTATGGCAACAGAAAACCATAACGACAGGAACAAGATCTCTCCCCTATCAAGAAACTCGCCGGCCCCAACCGTACGAGCAGTCTGAATTATGGGGTATGTTACTTGGGATATTCCTCCAGAGCCCAGCATCATTACGCCAAAGGCCACAGCAAGAGTAATTATGCCCATGCCAATGGC
>MTKW01000536.1_pt2 | contig 11210 bp, 11 predicted proteins | sample 1042761 | NCBI WGS metagenome assembly MTKW01 (sample SAMN06205366, study PRJNA360243) | anaerobic digester metagenome | biome: Wastewater treatment plant; feature: Anaerobic digester sludge; material: sludge; isolation source: anaerobic digester fed with sludge from wastewater treatment plant ...
AGTATGGTTACGTACTTGTGGCGCATTATCGTTATGACTGCACCGATTTCAGCGATTTGTTTTGTTATACTTATCAACTGTTCTTTAAAGTATCTAGTAGTCTGTGATTTTTTAAGTAAGCTGTTTCTTTGACTTATGAGTCTGGTAAAAGTGTTGTGCAATCTATTAAAAGAAGGTCTTATAGTCGTTATTGCATCATCTACCAGTTCTCTTCTTAATGAAGGACCATCTTTAACTACTCTGAGATGATCCGGCCAAAAGTATACTATATCGAACTGACTTTTCATATCCTTTAAAGATTTGATTCTTAGATCATTAATAGTTATTATCTTTTCTTTCCCAATCTCTATGTGGATAAGTTTTCTTCTATCATTTCTGATTATTTGTGCATCAAGTGTTGCTCGATCACAATTATGCCTTATTATATCACTATCTTTAACACTTTTAAAAGAATTTCCTCTACTGCAATAGTAGATTGATTCTAGTAGATTTGTCTTGCCTTGTGCATTGCCACCGATAAAAATATTGATGCCATTGATAAATTCCATTTTTTCATTTTTATAGTTTCTATAATTTATTAATTTTAAATCTGAAATATACAAGGCAGTTCCTCTTTTATCATTCTATTATTATTTTTTGATCTTCAAATTCAACGGTATCTCCAGGACGGAGTTTTTTACCTCTCATGGTACAGATTTCACCATTTACTATAATCTGTTCGTCATTTATAAGCATCTTTGCCTCTGCACCTGATTGAACCAGTGAAGCGTATTTCAATAATTGGTCCAGTTTTATAAATTCACTNNATTTCATCTGTGTCGATAACTTTGATACCTTCAAGCAAGTATTTATTATTAAATGCTATATTGATGCCTTCTCCTTCCAGTTCACATGAAAGTTTTTCATAACCGTCACCAATTTCCGTATTGGATTTGATTTCCAATGTATTGTCGTCCAATAGTATTTTAACAAGTCTTGCTTTGTCTTCTCTTGCAAGTAAGGAGATTCTTTCAAGTGAGTCTACCATGCTCTGTCTGTTTATCTTTACATAAGAAGAGTATTTTTCGTTTAGAATTGAAACATAGTCTACGAATTTTCCTTCTAGTAGTCTGGAGTAAAATTTAGTATCTCCGAATTCAAATAAGATATGTCCACTCATTGTGGATATCTTTATATCTTGTCCGGGTTCTATTATTTTTACCAGTTCACCTAAACTTCTGGCAGGTATGATTACTTTTATTTCAGGTGCATCATCTATATTTATTCTTACTCTGGACAATCTGTATCCATCAAGTGATACGAAGTTTATATTATCTCTTTCTATATCCAAAAGTACTCCCATAAGTGCAGGTCTGGTGTCATCTATGGATGTTGAAAAGAGTGTTTGTTTTATGGATTTACTAAGTAGTTCTTCGCTTATTAGCAGTTTTTTATCCGTTTCAACTTCCGGAAGCGATGGGTATTCAATAGGATCCAGTCCGGTTAAATTGAATTCTATGCTTTCACATTTTATTTTTATATTTTTATCTTTTACTGTAATTGACACAGGTGAGTCCGGTAATTTTCTTGTTATATTTCCAAATAAGGTGGAGTTTATTACTATACTTCCCTCTTCTTCAATAGTACAAGCAGTTTTTGTAATAATAGCCATGTCAAAATCCGTTGCCAAAAGGGTCAAATATCCATCTTTTGCTTCAAATAATATACCTTCAAGTACCTGCATTGTCGTTCTGGCTGAGATTGCTTTTTGGGCAATATTTATTTGTTTTAGCAAATCTGATTGATTAATTATTATCTTCACGTAAATCCTCCTTATTCTTATTATTAATTAGTAATAGTAGTAGTAGAGTATGTATATAATGTGGATATCTTTGTTATTCGTTGAAAATACTCTATCTTCTATCTTGAATATTCTGTTGATAATACCTAGATAAATCTCTATTCTATCAACACTATCAACAGCTCATATTTTCAGATTTATAAATTTGAGTTATCCACAAGTTATCAACATCAGTTATTTACATTTTGTGGATTATGATTTTATTCTCTCTATAAGTGCATCTATTTCGTCTCTAAAGTCTTCGTCTTCCGTCGCAAGTTGTGTAATTTTCTCTATACCATGTATTATCGTACTATGGTCCCTATTGAANNGTGGAATAAGCTATTACTTTTAATAGTGCTCCTTCCAGTTCTCTAATATTGTATTTTATATTCATTGCGATGTATTCCAGTACATCATTCGGTACGTAAATCCCTTCCATTGCCACCTTTTTGTTTAGGATGGCGACTCTTGTTTCAAAGTCAGGCTGCTGGATATCAGCTATCAATCCCCATTCAAACCTGGAAATAAGTCTTTCTTCAAGGGTTTTTATCTCTTTTGGAGGTCTGTCCGAGGATATTATAATTTGTTTATTTGCATTGTAAAGATCGTTGAAAGTGTGGAAAAATTCTTCCTGTGTACCGGTTTTACCTGCAATAAATTGGATGTCGTCTATCAATAGTACATCCACTTCTCTGTATTTTTTTCTGAATTCCCTGTTTTTTCTATTATTAAGTGATGAAATCAGGTCATTTGTAAAGGTTTCACTACTAAGGTAGACTACTTTTTTTTCGGGATAGGTGTCTTGAATTTTCTGTGCACATGCGTTCATAAGATGTGTTTTTCCAAGTCCGGCTCCTCCATATATAAAGAGAGGATTATAAGATGTTCCCGGAGATTCAGCAACTGCCATGGATGCCGAGAGTGCAAATTCGTTACTTTTACCTGCTACGAAATTCTCAAATGTGTATTTAGATATAAGTCTGTTTCTATTTCTATTATCGTTTGCTGTAGTAGGTTTTTGAGTTTCCACATCACTGTCAGTAATCTCAGGTTCACTTATTGGTATAAAAGCGTCTGATTTTTGTGCATAGATTTCAAGTGTTTTTTCTTCAGTAGAAGGATCTACCAGTATTACTTCAATATTTTTATTCAGTAAAAAATGAAGATACTTTTCGAGTGTTTTTTTATATCTTTGTTCTATCATCCTTCGAGTAAAGTCGTTTGGTGAATGAACCAAGATTGTATCTCCATTGAAAGCTATAGGTTTCATGCTGGAAATCCATGTATTGTATGTAAGTTCGGAAAGCTCGACCTTAAACATCTCATTAACTTCTTCCCAGATTTTTGATAACTCTATATTCATTTGTCTCCCCCAATCAATCACAGAGTAGTCCGGCAAAATTAAGTTTATACTTATCAACACAAAATAAAATTGCTAAACCGGCTAAAAAAGCTGAGATAGCAGAGTATTTTATAAATAATCAACTTTATCAACATGTATGTGGATAATTATATCATATTGTGTTAAAACTATGAAAAAATCATATAAAGTCGGTATTTAACAGTATAGATATCAACAAATTATCCACACAATGTGCATAAATGTTCAAAAATACGTGATTTAAAATATAATTAACATCTGGTTATATTATATCAAATAATAAAGTCTATATCAAATTTATCCACAGGTGTAAAATAGGAAAAAATAGGCATTTATCAAATATATAAATGAATTAAAATCATCTAAAATCTTGACTTTTGATGCACATATATTTATAATCTTTATTAGTGTTTTAGGTTTATTTCATTTATTTATTAATCAATGTATTTTATAAGCTAGGGGGTGCACAAATGAAAAGAACTTTCCAACCTAATGTAAGAAGAAGAAAGAAAAATCATGGTTTTAGAAAGAGAATGAGAACTAAATCCGGAAGAGCCGTTATTCAAAGAAGAAGACTAAAAGGAAGAAAAAGATTAACAGCATAATTGGTGAAATATGGAAAAAAGCCTTAGATTAAGGAAAAATAGAGAATTTCAAACTGTTTATAAACGAGGTAGTAGTTATTGGAATAGAGAATTTACAATACTCACTTTAAAGAACAACCTCTCTACTTCTAGAATAGGCTTTACTGTAACAAAAAAATTTGGTACTGCTGTAGAAAGAAATGCTATTAAAAGAAAGCTCAGAGAAATTATAAGACTCAATAAACATACATTGATTAAGGGATATGACATAGTCATAATCCCTAAAAAAAACACTAAAGATATGAATTTTGAGGAGCTTAGCCGATCTTTGATTCACGTGTTCGGTATTGTTAATAGAAAAAAGAGAACCAAGGGAAAAAAATGATATGAATAGTCTTGCCATATATATTATAAAATTTTATAGAAAATATGTTTCAGGATTATTTGGATCCAATAAGTGTAAATATTATCCTACATGTTCTCAGTATGCTCTCGAAGCATTCAGCAGATACGGTTTTTTTAAAGCTACCATAAAAAGTGTTTGGAGAATCTTAAGATGTAATCCATTTTCAAAAGGTGGATATGATCCTTTAGATTAACAGGAGGTTAAATTTGAGTATATTAACAAATGCACTAGGTGCTATATTAAAGTTCATTTATCAATCATTGACGGCAATGGGTAATGAACCGAAAAATATTTCATACTATGCACTAGCACTGATAGCAATGGCTCTTTTACAAAAGATTTTTACAATGCCATTGACTTTAAAAGGGACCAGAAATGCTCAAAGAGGTCAAGAACTAAACCCGCAAGTTGAAGCAATAAGAAAGAAATATGCAAATGATCCTGCGACACAAAACAAAAAGATTATGGAATTGTATAAGGAAAACAATTATAATCCCGCAAGTGGATGTCTACCGATGCTTATTCCAATAATCATAGTATTTGCAATGTTTAGTGTTATCAGGAATCCGGCTGAATATATGCTGGATAAGGGTACACAAATCCATGAGATTGCTAAGAATTTCATCTGGGTACCTGATTTAAGTAATCCGGATCCTTATATCTACGGTTTACCACTTGTATATGCGGTATCGATGTTTGTTTATTCATCGTTGATGCAGACTCAGCAACCAGGCGGAGACAAGAATATGCAATCGATGAATATGATGATGAAATACATGATGCCTATAATGATGTTTTTCTTTTCAAGATCTTGGCCGGCAGGTTTAATACTTTTCTGGGCGACAAGTAATATCAGTGAGATTATTATTCGAGCTATAATGAAATTCTTCATTAAAAAGGGGGAAACAGCTAGTTGAAATCGGTAATTAGAACAGGAAAAACAGTTGATGAAGCTGTATCTCAAGCATTGGAAGTATTAAATACTACAAAAGAAAAAGCAAAGATAGAAATATTGGAAGAACCCAAGAGCGGGCTTTTCGGTTTTATAGGTTCAAAGGATGCAGTTGTAAGAGTAAGCATTCCGGAAGAAAAATCTGAAGTATCTGAAATAATAGAAGAGGTTTTCTCTAATGGAACTAAGGAAAAAGCAAAAGAGATAAGTGAACCTGTAGCTGAAAAAGTGCAAGAAGTCGAAGAAAAGACAGAAGAATTCCACGAAGAAAAAATCGAAAAAGTAGCAAGTGAATCGGATGAAGAGATTGCAGTGAATCTTTTAAATGACATACTTAGTGGAATGGACATCAAAGCTGATTTAGATGTAGTTAAAACAGAATCAGGAATTGAGATTGAGATTAAAAATGCCGATGATCGCGATATAGGGATCATTATCGGTAGGCGAGGCGAGACTCTCGATGCCATACAGTATCTAGTTAATTTAGCACAAAACAAATCTGTAGAAGAATATACCAGAGTCGTTATAGATATTAACTCTTATAGAAAAAAACGTGAGGAATCTTTAATAAGATTGGCACAAAAGACAGCTGAAAGAGCTAAGAGATATAAGAGAAATATGAGACTGGAACCAATGAATCCGTATGAAAGAAGAATCATACATTCAGCTCTACAAAAAGTAAATGGTGTAAGCACCATGAGCGAAGGTGAAGAACCTTATCGTAGAGTAATCATTAAGTTTAACAGAAAATAGAACATAAAACTGAATGAAAGAACCCGGAAAATCCGGGTTCTATTTATTTATTAATAGATGGAACTACATATACTATTCATAGTAGAATATAAAAAGGTTATAATATATAATGAATATTAAAATAGAGCATAGAGAAAGGGATATTTATGGATAAGACAATTGCAGCAATATCCACTTCCATTGGGGAAGCTGGAATAGGAATTGTTCGAATGAGTGGAAAAACAGCTATAGAAATCGGAAAATCCGTTTTCGTACCTGCTAATAATAGAGAAATAAGTGATGATAGTAATAGAAAACTTCTATACGGTCATATATATGATGGAGATACTCTCATAGATGAAGTACTGGTTGCTTTTATGTACGCACCCTATACTTATACTAAAGAGGATATGGTAGAAATATATACGCATGGAAGTATTGTAAGTGTCAAAAAAGTTTTGGAGCTCCTACTTAAAAGAGGAGCTGATATAGCCGAGAGAGGTGAGTTTACAAAAAGAGCTTTTCTAAATGGGAGACTCGATTTATCTCAAGCGGAAGCGGTCATAGATGTAATAAAAGCAAAGACGGATTCTTCTTATAAGCAGTCAATAAATCAACTAAAAGGCGGTCTTAAAGACAAAATCTCAAGTCTTAGAAATTCCCTTATGGAGATATTGATGTTTGTAGAAGTGGCTATCAATTTTTCCGAGGACGGTCAAGAAGAACTCAACACTTCAAAGGTCATAAAAGACGGTAGAATGCTATTGGAAGAAATGTCGGAACTTATTAGTACTTCCAATAAGGGTAAGATAATAAGGGATGGTGTAAATACTATCATCCTGGGTAAACCGAATGTAGGAAAGTCTTCCCTACTTAATAATCTGCTTAGAGAAAATAGAGCCATAGTTACTGATGTACCCGGAACTACGAGGGATATGATTGAAGAATTTATCAATATAAATGAAGTGGCTATTAGACTTGTAGATACTGCAGGAATAAGGGAAACAGACGACATAGTTGAAAAAATAGGAGTTGAGAGGTCCTTGGAATTGTCTGAAAATGCAGATTTAATTATTGCAATTTTCGACATATCAAATGAACTGGACGATGAGGACCATAAGATACTCGAGATAATCAAAGATAAAAAGACAATAGTGCTACTCAATAAGGTTGACCTTGGAAGTATAGTTGCCAAGGAAGAGATTGAAAACACAATCGGTGAAGTGAGGATTATTGAAACTTCGATGAATCATGAGATAGGCATTAAAGAACTCGAAGAGTCTATAGTAGAGCTTTTCTATCTAGGCGATATAAATATGGACAGCGATATAATAATATCCAATTCGAGACATGAAAAACTCTTAAGAGAATCAAAACAGAGTTTGTCCGATGCGATCGATGCTATAGAATCAGGTATACCTATAGACTGTGCGGAGGTCGATCTTAGAAATTCCTGGATAAAACTCGGAGAAATTACAGGAGAGTCGACTACACCTGAGTCGGTACTTGATAAAATCTTCAGTGAATTTTGTATAGGTAAGTAATTTTTGTAATTGAAAGATGGTGATATATTGGAAATGAAATATTTTGATGACGGTTCATATGATGTGGTAGTCGTGGGTGCGGGTCATGCTGGATGTGAAGCTGCACTTGCAACGGCTAGACTGGGGCTCAAAACACTTATAATGACTATCAGTATGGAATCTGTGGCCGACCTGCCTTGTAATCCCAATATCGGAGGAACCGGTAAGGGACATCTGGTCAGGGAAATAGATGCACTTGGCGGAGAGATGGCAATTAATATAGATAAGACTTTTATTCAGTCGAGAATGCTCAATACTTCTAAAGGACCTGCTGTTCACTCGCTAAGAGTACAGGCAGATAAATATAAATATCATATAGAAATGAAACAGGTTCTGGAGAATCAAGAGAATTTGGATTTGATACAGGCTGAAGCTTCAGAGATTATCATAAAAGATAAAAAAGTAGTAGGAGTAAAGACTCTTGCAGGAGGAATATATACGGGTAAATGTGTGATAATTGCCACCGGAACATATCTAAAGGGACTTATTTTGATGGGAGAACTACAGTATACAGGCGGTCCTCATGGTATGACATCCGCTGAGTTTTTGTCTAAGTCGCTTTTAGAAAATAATATAGAGTTAAGACGTTTCAAAACCGGAACACCTGCCAGGGTTCATATGGACTCAGTAAATTTAGAACTGATGGAGGTTCAAAAAGGTGATGATGAAATAATCCCATTCTCCTTTATGAATAAATCAGAAGATATACAAAGAGAACAAAGGGACTGTTATTTGACATATACAACGGCCAAGACCAAAGAGATTATTCAACAAAACCTTAGTAGAAGCCCTATGTATTCAGGTGAGGTTGCCGGTATCGGTCCAAGATACTGTCCTTCTATAGAAGATAAGATAGTAAGATTTCCGGAAAGAGAAGAACACCAGATATTTTTGGAACCTGAAGGACTAGATACAAAAGAGATGTATGCTCAAGGCATAAGTTCCACTCTTCCCTATGAAGTTCAGATAGATATGTATAAGTCGGTTATCGGTATGGAGAATGTCAAGATTATGAGACCTGCTTACGGTATCGAGTATGACTGTATAGATCCGACCATATTAAAACAAACACTTGAACATAAGGAAATTGAAAATCTGTTTTTTGCAGGTCAGATTAACGGTTCGTCCGGATATGAAGAAGCTGCAGCACAAGGTTTGATAGCCGGACTAAATTCATTTTGCAATATAAAAGGAAAAGAGCCTTTTATATTGGACAGATCCGATGCATATATAGGCGTGTTAATAGACGACTTGGTAACCAAGGGAACTAATGAACCTTATAGGATGATGACTTCAAGAGCGGAGTACAGACTCACATTAAGACAGGACAATGCCGATTTAAGACTGACTCAAAAGGGTTATGATATCGGGCTGGTTACCGAAGAGAGATATGCGAGGTTTACCGAGAAGAAAGCAGCTATAGAAGATGAACTGGCAAGATTAAAGAAGGTAATAATAACGCCTACCGCTAGCAGCAATAATACTCTGGTAGAGATTGGTACAACAGAGCTTAAAACTGCACTTAGTCTATATGATTTAATCAGAAGACCTGAGCTGGATTATGAAATGCTTGCAGTACTGGATACTGAAAGGCCAAACCTTGAGACTGAGGTTAAAAACCAAGTACAGACCATAATCAAATATGAAGGATATATAGAAAAACAATTATTCCAGATAGAGCAGTTTAAGAAGCTGGAAAAGAAATCCATAGCTCATATAGAAGATTATAAGCAAGTCAAAGGTTTAAGTAATGAAGCTGTCCAAAAGCTTAATAATTTCAGACCTGAATCGGTTGGTCAGGCAAGCAGAATTTCCGGAGTTTCACCATCCGATATAAATGTATTGCTAATTTATTTGGAGATGCAAAGGAGGCAAAATGAGTAGTAAACTTACTGAACTGACGGCTTCTGCAAATATTGAATTAAGTGAAGAAAACATAGTAAAGCTTACAAGATATAAAGAGCTGGTACTGGAATGGAACCAAAAATTCAATTTAACTGCTATAACAGATGATGAAGAATTCGATATTAAGCATTTTTATGATTGCCTCTTGCTTTTAAAACTGGATGAGATAAAAGGGGCAAAGAAAATCATAGATATAGGAACAGGTGCCGGATTTCCGGGAATACCACTGGCAATAATGATGCCGGATACAGAGTTTTTGTTACTGGATTCATTAAAGAAACGTATTGGTTTCTTAGAATTCGTAATCGAGGATCTGGGATTAAAAAAAGTCAGAGCCATCCATGCAAGAGCAGAAGAACTGGGCAGAGATCCTGCATATAGAGAAAAATACGATATTTGTGTCTCAAGAGCCGTTGCATCACTTGATACGCTTTCGGAATTCTGTATTCCCTTTGTAAAACCATCCGGTCATTTTGTATCCATGAAAGGTTCCGCAGGAAGAGAAGAACTCAAAGATGCAAAAAATGCCATCGAGATTCTGGGAGGAAAACCTGAGGATATTATCGAATATGAGCTCGTCGAAGGAGATCATAAGAGATTTCTAATAAGTATAGAGAAGATTAAAAGCACTTCTAAAAAATACCCGAGAGCGGGCGGCAAGCCAAAGAGTAAACCGCTTTAGACAAATGAATTGAATTGAATATTTTAAACATTATAAAACCCCCTATATCAACTCAACATGAGGATTAGGGGGTTTCAAAGTCTATGACTTTAGGGGCGTCATCTAACGAATCAGCTAAAATAGGATGATCTTATCCTGATCTACTATTAACCTTATATCCACATTTAATACTTACTAATAGAACGATCAACCAGTAATGCAATGACGTCGTAGAAAAAATTAGGAAATGTCGACACTTCATCATTTACTCCTAAAATTGTCTCTATCGTGTTCTATTTACAATTGGATCTATTACAATACTGCTAAAATAATTGCAGCCTAGGGTTATCTCTCCCTCCGAGTTTGCGTCGCAAACCCACCTCCCTCGTCAGATGGAGGCCTTTAGAGACAGGTCTTTCTACATCGCCTATAGCAGAACCCATCTTAAGCTCATACATTTAACTTTATATCCACATCTAATACTTACTAATAAAACGACCAACCAGTATTGAAATGAAGTCAGTAAAAAAATAGAAAATGTCGACAATTCATCATTCACTACTAAAATTGACTCTATAGTGTTCTATTTACAATCGGATCTATTAGAATACTCCTAAAATAATTGCAGCATCTCCCTCCGAGTTTGCTTCACAAACCCTCCTACCTCGTCAGATGGAGGCCTTCAAAGACAGATTTTTCCACATCTCCTATAGCAGAACCCATCTTAAGTTCATACATTACATTCTCTTATTTTTACGGTCCCTTTTTTACAGTCGAATTCTTACCAATAACCCAGTTCTTGGAACTTCTTTACATGAAAGTTTCCGTAATTTCGTAATGAATCTCAATTGGTTAGTTGGAAAGAGAGATGCCTGTGATAGCAACTGAGTGAGTGAAAGGAATAAAAGAATTAGAAGAATTCTACTTATATATCCTAAACTCACCATTTATCCAAACCTCTACCGACTCTATGATTAAATCAGTTAAAGAAGCAGAGGAAGTGCCCACACGAGTCTGCTGAAAAAGCAAGCTTTTTTCACATCATTTTACTGTAAAATATCAGTGTATTTTATAAATATCTCAATTTCTTTGAATTTTAAAAAAACAGGAGCGATTTTATCACTCCTGTTGAGACTGCGAAAAAAAGTCTGTAAATATTGAATAGCTTCCTATGATTAGTTAAA
>MTKW01004250.1_pt1 | contig 11209 bp, 10 predicted proteins | sample 1042761 | NCBI WGS metagenome assembly MTKW01 (sample SAMN06205366, study PRJNA360243) | anaerobic digester metagenome | biome: Wastewater treatment plant; feature: Anaerobic digester sludge; material: sludge; isolation source: anaerobic digester fed with sludge from wastewater treatment plant ...
CCATAAGCTCAATTCATTAACGTAAATTATATAACAATAAATGAGGAAAATAAAGGTTTACACAAAATATAAAATATCTGAATCCGGGAAATTCTCCCGGATTTTTTCTTCGAAAAAAGTTTTCATTTCCGTCATTTTATCTTTTGGGTAAATATATTTTCCATAGCCAAATTGACCGTATTTGAACTTTCTTTCCCCTTCATCAAGTGGAAGTTGTGTTTTTGGAAACACTTTCAATATGTTTCTTTTGGCTCTTTCAGTAAACCTATGAGTAATCAGCTCAAAAGCCGGTGGGGTTTTTAGTTTATCGAAAAGCTTTTCCGCGAGACTTTCAACCATTTGCCCATATTCTCTTTCCCATTGGGGATAATGAAAAATTGGCCCAATTATAAAGCCCAGCGGGAAACCGGCTGATGCCACTTTTACAGCTGCAGTTATTCGCTCATATAAAGGGGGTGTCCTATGTTCAAATCTACGAATAACACTGTCGGCATTTATACTGAATCGAAAAGTAGTTCTACTATTGTGATTTATATCAAGTAGAGAATCAACATTAGTAAACTTGGTTACAAAGCGAAAAAGGCTAAGCTTTTCAGTGCCGAAAAACTCTATGGACTCTCTTAACAAACCGGTATATGGCTCCACCGGCAAGGGGTCCGATGTGGCAGAACCTTCAAAGATTGTGATATCAGGCTTCCTTTTATTAATATACTCTTTGGCTCGGGCCAGGATTTCGTCGATATTTACATAAACCCTGATGTAAGGCTTTTTGCCCAATGTTGTATTAAGATAACAATATTCACATTCGCCGATACAGCTGGTCACAAGCGGCAGCTGATAGTGAGCTGAAGGCTTGCAAGTTTGAAAATCAAGGGTTCTTCTCAGACCTACGACCAAAGTCCTTTTGCCTTCAAAATAAGCCTCTTGAGGGGTTTTTCCCGGTATACCGGTAACACGGTTGTGTGAACCGATGAAAGACGTATCAACCCCTAATTCTTGCATCTTGTCAAAGATATGTTTTCCTATAGGATAATCCAATGCTTCCTTTTCAAATAAAGCCCTTTTAGGTACAAATACATTCATGAACAATCACCCAAATTAGTTTATCCTATTTTATTATTAATATAGATTTAAATGGATCATATTCTTGGCTAGAGCATTAGGTGTTGATGAGGCAATAAAGGAAGACACTAATGACGGCGAATATCTTTTGGAATGAAGGAATTGTGGAACTTTTAGTAAAATACGAAGTGCCAATAATAATATTTTGGTGTTTTTGAGTTCAGTGGGTAACATAAAAATTTAATACTTTTCTATGACAGAAACTTCGGCCTTTTTTAACATAACGGTCTTATGGCAATTGTTTTTGGTAAAACTCTCGAATCTTTACAATCAATTTAATTTTGCACAAAACATCCTTTAAGTAGTTAAAAAATAAAGTTATACAGAAAACAACAAACAATCCCCCAAAAAAACTTGGCAAAGGGATTGTTTGTTATAGCTTTGAGCATACATGTAATCAATCTGAGACTTCTTCTTATCAATAGATGTTTTACTTATAGTTCAGAGGATACACCGGCTTCACTGAATGTGGCCATTTCCTTTAATATTTTTAGGCTGGCATCTACCAGATTCATAGCAAGAGCTGCACCAGTGCCTTCACCTAACCGCATGTTCATGATCAGCATTGGTTTGACGTCTAAAAAGTCCAGCATTACCTTATGACCTGGCTCCTCAGAAAGGTGGGAGCCTAGCATATAGTTTTTTGCCAATGGTGCCATTTCACTGGCTATGACTGCGGCAGCTCCGGAAATAAAGCCGTCAATAATAACCGGTATTCGATTTGCAGAACATGCCAATATAACTCCTGTAAGGCCGGCAATTTCTAAACCACCAATTTTGGCTAAAACTTCCAAGGGTCTGCTAGGGTCAGGCATATTTATTTCTAAAGCCTTTTCAATAGCAGCTATTTTGATTCTCAGTCTATCATTATCGACACCTGTACCGCGACCAACCACATCTTTAACCGGAAGCTTGCTGTAGGTAGCAATAATGGCCGTACTTGGAGAAGTATTACCAATTCCCATTTCACCGATTGCTATAATGCCGGCACCTTTCTTTATTGCCATTTCGGTAATTTCAATTCCCACTTCTATAGCTTGTACAGCTTGTTCTAGAGTCATAGCGGGTCCTTCTGCCATGTTTTTTGTTCCATAAGCTACTTTCTTTTTGATAATATTTGGCACGTCGGGTAGATCTGAAGCAACACCAACATCCACTACATACAATTTAGAGTTTACATGTCTTGTCAAAACACTCATGGCCGCACCGCCATTAACAAAGTTCAGTACCATCTGAGGAGTTACTTCCTGGGGGAACGGAGCGACTCCTTCTCTTACAATGCCATGGTCACCCGCCATTAAAATTGCAGCTTTTTTGGGCAATTCAGGGACTACACATCCGGTGATTCCGGCGATTTGCTTTGCAATATCCTCTAAAACGCCCAAACTGCCGGGGGGTTTTGTTAAATCATCCAATCGAGCCTGGGTCTTTTTCATTACATCTTCATAGAGAGGCTTAATTTTTTGTAGAGTTTGTTCTAACTTTTTCATTACAATTCCTCCTAAAATTAGATAATAATTGAGCAAAAAACTGAAGTTTTATGATGAAGATAAAAAAAGTCCTAAGACTGAAAAAAGCTTCAATCTTAGGACTTTACCATCATCCTAAAAACATTTAGCAGTTTTAGGCAGGTCTCCTGGCTTGCAGTTCAATGTTTGCCCACGCCTTCCCAAGAGGCTATGACCTTTGGTGGCAACTGTGGGATACTCCCTGCTTACAGTGGCGGGACCGCTACAGGATTTGCACCTGATTCCCTATTCTCCCAAAGCGGGCACCTAAAAAAGCTTATTATTATATTTATTATATTATATATATTATTCACCATAAAAAACGTTTTTCCTGCTATCTTAATAAATTATTTTACCGTTATTGTGAAAAGTGATGAGATTACATCTATATGCTTTATCTGACATTACAGCAGCTTTGTTAAATTTGTTTCATGCATTATATTGAAAAAACGGGTGTGATATTATAGCAAAAAAAATGGCGGGATTTTGTGGAAGGATTTTATGGGAAGCTTGTAGAATAATGCCAAATTAAGAAAAATGATAACCAAATAATTTACGGATTTTTATAAATTACTTTAAAGTCCTTACATAAAAACAAAATGGGTGTTTTGATAGAAAAACACAAAAGGTTATTAATCCTAAAACAACTGGTATAACCACCTTTATATAATTATGAATCAATACAGCAAGAAAGGGGAAACAAAAAGGCGTCCATTGATCTTGTAACATATAAGACTGAAAATCAATTATTTAAAATCTAAAAAAGGTTTTTTGATATAAAAAATTAAGGAGCTGTAATATGTATCGTCCATTTCTATTTTTTGCTTCTTTTTTTGTATACGGCATAGTAATGGGGTCCTTTATAGAAATACCTGGTATTTCTGTTGTAATATCCATCGTCAGCCTTTTAATAAGTATCATAACTAATAATAAAAAAACAAGAATGGTTCTGCTTGTGATTGCCATAGTCCTTTTTGGAGCTTTTTATTACAATTTCAGGCTCGACAAAATGGCGGGAACGATAGTCGATTTTGCGGAAAAAGAGCAAACTTTGGTAGGTGTGGTAAGTGATGCACCTACAGTAAAAAAAGACCGAGTCATATATGATGTAAAAGCATTATACTTACCCCAGGAAGAAGGGGATAGGAGCGTAACGGGAAAGGTGCGACTATCTTCCCTTGTTGATGATAATAGCACCATATACCGCTACGGTGATATTATCAAGTTTACCGGGAAGCTAAAAATACCTCCAGGTCGGCGAAATCCAAACGGTTTTGATTATAGGGCATACCTTTTGCAAAAAGGCATTTCCACGACGATGTTTTCCCGGGAAATAGAAAATATTGGAAAACACAAGACGAATTCTTTCGTTGCAGCTGCTTTAAACCTAAGAGAGCATTTAACGGCTTTTTATGAATCATACCTTCCTACAAACTTGTCGTCACTGATGGTTGGTATTGCTCTAGGGATAAAGGATAATATTCCGGGGGAAACCATGAAGGCTGTGAAAAACGGTGGAGTGGCCCACGTCTTGGCTGTATCAGGTCTACATACGGGCATCATTTATGCTGCACTTGAACTGATATTTCACAGATTTGGCTTATCCGGCTTCCTTTCCCTCATCATAGGAAGTATTACCACCATATTTTACAGTTTTATGGCTGGGTTATCCCCATCGGTCTTAAGAGCTGCCATTATGATAATGGTTTTTATGCTGGCTAAAGCTGTGGGGAGGGAAAATGACCCCTTAAACAGTCTGTGTTTTTCGGCCGTTGTTTTGTTATTTTTAAATCCACTGAATCTTTTTTCCGTCAGCTTTCAGCTTTCCTATGCAGCAGTAGTCGGCATAATCCTTTTTTTCGCTCACTTTAGAAGAATTCTTGAGGGTTTACCCGTATATCTCAGGGACTCATTGTCTGTTATCATATCTGCTCAGCTGGTGGTAGGGCCAATTTTAGCGTATTATTTTTTTAAAATATCTTTAATTGGTTTTTTTACCAACCTTTTGGTAGTCCCGTTAGTAAGCTTGATATTAATCAGCGGCCTTTTTTCGGGGATTATCGGGTTGATATTTATTCCCCTTGGGTCACTTTTTGTTAAAATACCGGGTTTTTTATTATATATTGTAGAAAAGATTATTCTTATAAGTTCAGAACTACCTTTTGCAACCATAGTGGTCCCAGCATTGCCTCCCATTAGCATTATTCTATATTTTGCATTACTGGCTATAGTATTTGATTTTACACCCTTCTCTGACGAAATTAAATCACTGTATAAAAAAGCATGTGCAGTTTGTTTGATACTATTGATTTTTTTTCCGATTATCCTTTCTTCCGGAGGCTTCGAGGTGACTTTTATAGATGTGGGACAAGGGGATGCCATTCTTATACAAACTGAAGGCAGAAAAGCCATATTAATTGATGGCGGTGGCATACCGCCTTATTACAGCGGCGACTTTGATACAGGTGATGATATAATACAACCTTTTCTTTATTCCAAAGGAATAAAGAAAATTGATGTAGTGGTTTTTACTCATTTTGATGATGACCACGCAAGAGGTCTGTTATCAATATTAAGATCCATGAAAGTGAAAAATATTATTTACGGTGTACCTGAAGATTGTAATATTTATGAAGAGATGGTTGAGATTGCCCGACAAAAACAAATAAAAACCATACAGGTTAAGAGGGGAGAACAGTTTACCTTCGATAATATCACTTTTGATGTTCTAAATCCCGTTGGTGATACACAGAAAAACTTTTCAAGCAATGACAACTCAGTTGTGCTAAAAATGAGCTACAAGGGATTTGACTTTTTATTTACTGGTGATCTGGAATATGAGGGGGAGAGAAGTTTGATCAGCTCTGGAATTGATATTGGAGCTCATGTTCTGAAAGTAGGGCACCATGGAAGTCATACATCTACATCCCGGGAATTTTTATCAAAGGTAAGGCCTTTATATAGCGTTATTTCAGCAGGAAAAGATAATAATTTCGGCCATCCTTCACCACAAGTAATAGAGTTATTGAAAGACAACGGTGCAACTATTCTGAGAACGGATATCCACGGAGCCATCAGCTTTAAAATTTCCGGCAAAGATGTTAAAATATATACAACAATTCCCGGGGAGCTAAAAAAACCATGAAAAATCTTATTCTTTTTTTTGGAGAAGAAAAACTCTTGATAAAAGAGGAGATTAATAAAATTAGACACAAGATCGTACCGGATTATTTGGATACTGTCAACTTTATTCCCATTGACGGCAAGACTGTAATTGAAGAGGATATACTCAATGCATGCAATACTGTACCGATGGTGACAGCAAAAAAAATGGTAGTGGTATATGATGCCCGCTTTTTTGAAAGTGGGAAAAGCCGTCAGGAGGATTCCGGTAAAAAACAGGATGAATTTATAAAAAAGCTGGAGATGATACCTGATCATACATATTTGATCTTCACTAGTCTGAAAGCTGATAAGCGGAAAAAAATCTTCAAAATGATTAAATCAAAAGGAACAGTTCGTGAATTTAAGCCACTTTCTTTAAAAAATAAGGCATATTGGATACAGCAAAGAGTTGAAATGTATGGTAAAAGTGTGGACTTGAGGACCGCATATTTTATAGCTGAATACACAGTAGATTTGCATCAAACCGATAATGAGCTAAAAAAGATTGCGGCTTTCTTAGGAGAGAAACAAAAAATCCGGCAAACAGATTTACATGACATTTTCTACAAGTCTCTGGAAGGTAATGTGTTTGAAATGATGGATTTTATTGGTGTGAAAAATCCCATTGGAGCCGTTAATATCATCAATCGTTTAATGGAACAGGGAGAAAAAGGCATAGTTATATTATACATGATATCAAAACACATGATGGATTTGATAACAGTAAAGACCATGCAAGGATCCACATTTCAAGAAATTAAAGAAAGGTCCGGTCTACACCCTTTTGTATTGAGAAAAGCAATAAAACAATCAAAGAATTTTACTTTGGTCGAACTAAAACAATCTTTAAAGCTATGTCAAAAAGTAGATATGGATGTTAAAAAAGGAAAAATCCAAGAAAAAATTGGCCTGGAACTCTTGGTGACAACTTTATCTTTTTAAAATACGGTCACCTTCTCCCATTAAGGAGAAGGTGACCTTTTTGTTTTCTACCTGGTGGGTTGTTGTTGCTTGGCCGATGCTACCGGTTGTGCTTTGTGCTGCCCGAATTCTTGATTGTATGCAGAGGCTCTGTACTGATTGTATTGACTTTTGACCGGTGTTATAGTTTGTGTGGAGTGCTGTCCAAACTCCTGATTATATGATGAGGTTCTGTATTGATTGAACTGATCCTTTGCTGATGAAACGGGCTGCACTGTATGCTGACCGAATTCCTGGTTATAAGCGGATGTCCTGTAATTATTTTGATTAGGATTTGCCGGAGCAACCGTTTTTGTCGAGTGTTGTCCAAATCCCTGATTGTAGGCAGAGTTCCTCGCTTGCGGGCTACCGGTGGATGTGGATTGACTTAAAGTGTATTGTGGCCAAGATTGACCAGTATAGCTTTTTCTCTGAGATTCTGCCTGAGATACAAGTGTTGATATATCCTGGCTTGTTGAAGTAAGTTGTTGCAGTTGCCCGGAAATACCACTACAGGAGTTTTGCATGTTTTTAAGCTGCTCCAGAGCTGTTTGCTCAACTTGTTGAAGGTTTTTGAGCTTGTTTGCAGTGTTGTATTCAGTAGAAGAGAGCTCGGCCAATTGAGACAAATTGTTTTGTGTTTTGCTGGTCAGTTGACTCAAAATCTGATTAAAGGAGCTAATGTCTTGTTGTACCTGCTGAAGTTGTTGTGACAGTTGTATTACTTTATCCAAAAACAACCACCTCCAGGTATTTTTTGGTTTATAGAAAACCTTATTTATATGTTTGACTAAAATTGATTTATTTACACTGGCAAAAAAAAGAAAAAGGCGTAAGCTTTGGCTTACGCAAATTTAACTTGCAGTATTCAATTCTGAAAGCCTCTTATACAGGCTTGATTTTTTACGAGCTGCTGCATTTTTGTGAATAACTCCTTTTGATGCAGCTTTGTCGATTATTTTTATGGCTTCCTTGAAACTGGCTTGGATGTTATCAGAATCAGCTGAATTGATGGCTTCGAGAAATTTCTTGACCGAATACCTTATTTGGGACTTCACCTTGTTATTCTGAAGCGTCCGCTTTCTAGCCTGGCGTACGCGCTTTTTCGCCGATGCAATATTTGCCAAAATCCGTTCACCCCCTTAAAATACTAGGGATATTTTATCACTTCATTGGTTAAAATGCAAGGGAAGTCATAAATATTGATACAAAAAATTACTTTCTCGTATATTATAAAAAATTAGCGGTTACTATAATAATGAAAATAAATGGAGGTGTATACTAAATGATAGGAATGATTATAAGGTTTGTCGTCTCTGCTCTGGTTTTAATGTTAATAAGTTTTATTCTTCCCGGCTTTAAGGTGGCAGGATTTACCGGAGCCCTAATTGCTGCCATAGTTATAGCCATCTTAGGTTTTATAGCTGAGAGTCTTTTAGGAGATAAGGTTTCACCGCAAAGTCGGGGTATTGTAGGTTTTATTACTGCAGCGGTAGTCATATACTTTGCTCAGTATTTAGTGCCTGCTATGAGTGTTACCTGGTGGGGAGCACTGTTAGCATCGGTAGTTATAGGTGTAATTGATGCCTTTGTGCCAACTGAACTTCGATAAGGAGGTGATTGAGCCATAAGCATAAACATACGAACTGATCTTGCATTAGAAGCAAGAGAACTTGTTGGAGAAAAGCAACTTCCGGGGGTAATAGTAGATACAGAAAAATCTGAACAAATGACAATTAGTAGAGTCAGAATTAAAGACGAAGAAGGATCAAAAGCGATGGGCAAGCCCATAGGTTATTATGTAACTTTGGAAGTGCCCAGATTAAAGGAAAAGGACCCGGCCCTTACGGAAGAAGTCAGCAAAAATATGGCTGATGAGCTTGAAAGAATGGTTGAAATTCCTATAGAGGCAACAATACTTGTTATAGGACTGGGCAACTGGAACGTCACACCTGACTCTTTGGGCCCAAAAGTTATAGAAAAACTAATAGTTACAAGACATTTGATAGAATATATGCCGGGAAAGTTTAATACGAAAAAGGGTATACGACCGGTATGTGCACTTGCCCCGGGAGTCTTGGGTATAACGGGGATAGAGACGGGTGATATTATACGTGGCTTGGTTGAAAAAGTAAAACCGGATTTTATTATTGCCATAGATGCTTTAGCATCTAGGAGCATGGAACGTATTAGTACTACAATACAAATTGCAGATACCGGTATTTATCCGGGATCGGGCGTGGGAAACAAGCGTATGGGTATAACCCGTCAAAATATGGGGGTGCCAGTGGTTGCCATAGGCGTGCCCACCGTTGTAGATGCGGCAACTATGGCCAATGACACTTTGGACATGCTCATTGGTCAATTTATTAGGCAAGCTAAACCGGGCAGTGATTTTTACAAACTCCTGGAAAACCTTGACAAAGAGGAAAAATACAATCTCATTAGGGAAGTCATGTCGCCTTTTGTGGGTCAATTGGTTGTTACACCCAAAGAAATTGACTCTTTAATTGATAATACCGCAAAAACCCTGGCCGGTGGATTAAACTTGGCACTCCATCCTGGAATACAATATGATGAAGTAAGCACCTTTCTTCAATAATGAAGCTAAAGTTAGCTTCATTTTTTTTATTTATTTGAATATGCTTATGAAGAGGATGTGATATGCTTTGATAAAAATTAAAATTATAAAGATAAAAAGCTTTATATTACATATCATTGTTTTCATATTAATTACAAGCATTACAATACTATCCGTAAAAAGCCACACAAACCATAAAACAGTAACAGTTATGAGCAGTGGCATTCAACGTGAGAATCAAAAAAGTTTTTTGCAACGTATTGATAGTAATTTGTTTGAAAAAATAATGTGTATGAGTTTACCGACCTTGAACTCTAATATAAAACAAAAAAAACCTTTACTAGAACTTCGAAGTTCAATAGGTGTTCTTTCTCGCATGCTAACCAATATTGATATCTTAAATCCAGAGACATACTTTTATATGCATTTGCCCCTGATAAGCCTAATAAATACTGAAATGACAATGACACCGGGTGTGGAATTATCATTGCAAAACCCAACAATTTATGAAGATGAGCATGAACCTTCAAAAAACCTACCACAACTGGAATTAAACGAACTGGAAGAACCCTTGGTTGAAAAACTGGAACCAGCATCTACAGGCCCATTGGTACTTATTTATCATACTCATACAACCGAAGCTTATATGCCAACGGAAAAGTACAATTACAAACCAAGGGACAAGACTTATCACACAGAGGATATAAATTATAGCGTTGTTAAGATTGGAGAGGCAATAGCTAATGAATTAAACGGGCTCAGTACACCCACAATGCACAACAAAACGGTTCATGACATTCCAACATATATGACATCCTATGCCAATTCATTGAAAACAGTGGAAGAAATTCTAAAACAAAATTCATCTATAAAAATAGTTATTGATTTACATAGAGATGCTCCCATAGCCGATCCTCAAAAATCCCGGGAAATAACTACTGTTAATATTGATGGCACTATATATTCCAGATTCATGTTAGTTGTAGGCACAGATAAAACCTTTCCTCATCCTGATTGGAAGGAGAATTACAGGTTTGCCAATTTGCTAAATGACAAATTAGAGGAATATTATCCGGGAATATCCCGTGGCATTATCTTAAAAAGTGAGCGATTTAATCAACATTTATCCAAAAAAGCCATATTGCTGGAAATCGGGAGTCATGGTAATACAATGGAAGAGTCACTAAATTCAGCCAAAGTATTTGCAGAAGTGTTGGCCGACTTAATAGAGGAATTGTCAATGGTTGTATGAAAAAATAAGAAATGGCTAAAATAAATTCGACTGGTATTAAAAAACATAAAACAGAGGAATTAAGATGGTTTATAAAGATCTTATAACAATTCTTATTATTTTTGTAATTTTTCTTTCCTTGGGTATTCGAATAGCTGAAAAAGGAATGAATACAATCATGGGCCTTGATATAAGACCAAAAAGCTTTGATTTTGTTATTCTTAGCGACAGGGTGTACAATGTTATTGTTCTAGGAAATAGTATTAAGCTTCAAAAATATTATAAAATAGGGGATATTTTTGCAGGTAAAGGCATTATAAACCTTAATATCAATGGAAAGAAGATCAAGCTTGATTCTATTATTCCTGCCGGGGTAATGCCAAAGAGACGTACAAATCTTGATAAAAAATCGGTCAATATGTATAATTGAATTTGAAGTTAAGGTATAAAGAGGAGGAAAGCAATGTCTATACCCCGGGAGAGAATCAGGAATTTCTGCATTATTGCCCACATTGATCATGGCAAATCCACCCTGGCCGATAGGCTTTTAGAGTATACGGGTACCATTTCCGAGCGAAAGATGGAAGATCAGGTATTGGATAAAATGGATTTGGAGAAGGAAAGGGGCATAACCATCAAAGC
>MTKW01008906.1_pt1 | contig 11209 bp, 7 predicted proteins | sample 1042761 | NCBI WGS metagenome assembly MTKW01 (sample SAMN06205366, study PRJNA360243) | anaerobic digester metagenome | biome: Wastewater treatment plant; feature: Anaerobic digester sludge; material: sludge; isolation source: anaerobic digester fed with sludge from wastewater treatment plant ...
TATCAGAAGTTGAATCATATTTGGGCAAAGAAGCGGCCAGGGAAGTGGTAATCACCAATCCTCAGGCCATAGCTAATTCAATAGAAAACGTGACTCCAATTCCAGAAGGTTTCTTCTATCCGACTTTAGAGAACTCTGATGAAATCTTGAAAGAACTAACTGAGGCAGGAGCAAAACAAGTATTTGGCAAGAATCTGCCCGATATTGTCCGAAAGCGCATAGATAAGGAACTGTCTGCCATCATAGGAAACGGATTTTCTTCTCTGTACCTTATCGCCATAAAAATGGTTAAAAAATCTATGAGAGACGGATATCTTGTAGGGTCCCGTGGCTCTGTAGGTTCATCGTTGGTGGCCATGTTTACCGGGATCACAGAAGTCAATCCTCTGCCGCCACATTATGTGTGCCCGAAATGCCACTGGAATACATTCATCCAAGATGGATCATGTGGATCGGGATTTGATTTGCCCTCTATGAAATGCCCTGAATGTGGCGAGGAACTTGTAAGGGACGGCCAGGACATACCATTTGAAACTTTTATGGGGTTTACAGGAGAAAAAGTACCTGACATCGACCTGAACTTTTCAGGGGAAGAGCAAGGTGAGATGTTCAAATTTGCTTCTGAACTGCTAGGCGACAAAAATGTGTTCAGGGCTGGAACTATTGGGACAATTGCAAGGAAAACAGCATTCGGTTTTGTGAAACACTATGCCGAAAGCAAAGGCAAAGTATTTAGGCGAGCTGAAGAAGTAAGGCTGTCAAAGGGAATCGAGGGAGTAAAACGTACAACCGGCCAGCACCCAGGGGGAGTCATGGTTATACCAAAGGGCATGGATGTTCTTGATTTCACACCCCTGCAGTACCCTGCAGACGACCGGAACTCAGGGTCTATAACCACCCACTTTGACTACAATTCCATCTCCGGGCACCTGGTCAAAGTCGATATTCTAGGCCACGACGATCCCACTGTGCTCAAGATCCTTCATGAGCTGACAGGCGTCGATCCAACGAAAATACCTATGAACGACCCGGACACCCTCAAACTGTTTTCAGGCGACGACCAAGATAAAGTTATTGGAATTCCCGAATTCGGGACCAGGTTTGTCCGGAACATGCTGTCTGAAACAAAGCCAAAATGCTTTGCCGACCTGGTCAGGATTTCAGGGCTTTCCCACGGAACCGATGTGTGGGCTAATAACGCCCGGGATCTGATCAGAGACAAGGTTGCCACTCTCGATCAAGTGATAGCCTCTCGCGAAGATATATTTTTGCACTTGATGAAGCTTGGTGTAGAGCCGGCATCGGCTTTCGGAATAGCCGAGAAAGTAAGAAAGGGCAAACCGCTTTCAGGTGATGACATAGACAAAATGAAAGCAGTATCAGTGCCTGACTGGTATATTGAATCATGTAAGAAGATCAGTTACCTTTTCCCAAAGGCCCATGCCGCAGCGTACGTGACAAACTCGTTCAGAATAGCATACTTTAAGGTCCATCACCCTCTGGCTTACTATTCAACATATTTTTCATTTGCAGGCGCTTCTCTGACCACAGACTTTATGTATCTTGACCCTAGAGATTGGCAAGAGTACATACAAAAAGTCAATGGAAACCCCAATTCAACGGCCAGAGAACAAGATGTTGCCGGAGCCCTTGAACTGGCCCTGGAAATGGTGGAAAGAGGCTTCTCATTCGGAAAACATGACCTTTATGTGTCACAACCCACGAGATACATACCGGAAGGCTCAGAACTCATTCCGCCGTTTACCTCGATTCCGGGCCTGGGAAACCAGGCTGCTATGGCTATTGTCAGGGCAAGAGACGACGGCCAGTTCGACTCTGTTGAAGATTTCAGAAGAAGGACAGGCCTTGGAAAGAAAGTATGTGAGGCAATGAGGGAACACGGGCTCTTCGATGGGTTGTCAGAAACTGCCCAGTTGGCCCTGTTCTGATTAAAGTTGGCATGGGTTTTGGAGCAACTACTCCGGAGAGAACCACACAAACGGCCGGAACACAGATTTGTGTTTGAACCGGCCGTTACCGTTTACTTTACTTGTATGCAGATGCATGAGTTTTCAATGTAATCCTTGTTACCGGACTGTATATAGTCTTGAGTACCATAGAGTAAGTCAGTGTCTCGATGGCTCCGGCCAATATTCTCGGAGGCATGATCACCCGGTAGTCCATTCCGAATAGCGAATGGAGGAAGTATGGCGTAAGTCCGCACGATACAACCCCAATCCCGCATAAAACAGATATACCAAGATGAAGAATCGAGGCCTGAGACCGCTCCCTACTTTGATTGAAAAGCCTAAATACCATTCCTGGAATAGCACCCATGAGTGCCGATGACAAAGTAAAATGGGGCATATACCCACCGCCCATGGGGCTAAGCATGAAGCCCAAAATATCTGAAAAAGCACCGGATATGGCTCCGTGCCATGGGCCAAGGACAATTCCTGCAACAATGTTGGGCATTGACCCGAACCCTATCCTGATTCCTTCTACTCCGCCAATGGCCACTCTGAAAGACGCAAATCTGGTCAAAATCACAGATAAAGCTATCAAGAGGCCTGTAATAGCCAGAGAACGTGTGCGTTTCACAAACCCACCCCTTTTGGTTTCGGTTCTTGAAATTATGCTTGTGTTCGTCTGCCAGACAAGTATATCAGATGTTCAAGGCTACATAAATCGGCTTGTGGTCATCTGAAGAGTGGAAGAAGGTGGTTTGTGACTACACCACATGCCTATANNTGCAGCACACCCTGCTATGTGCGTGAATCACGGTGAAGATTGAGCCAACACCGTGACACAGGGAGCCTGGACGCTGATGGGCGGAGTGCAGGTCGCCTTCGAGCGAAAGCACAGAAGCACACAGGAGGGCACCCACCTGCTGAGGGCAGGTTCAATGCCTTCCGGGTTCACGGCATGGCGGGGTTTATGATGTGAGTCCTCCTGACTCCTTCTTCAGATTCTCAGATACTGCCTGACAAAATGCAAACACGAATTTGCAGACTCCTTTTCAACTATAACAATTGTGCTAGAACTGAATAACCGGTTGTAAACAGTAAATTCCTATGCTAAACTATCCTTTGACGTGCCGAAGTGGTGGAATAGGCAGACACGCGGTGTTCAGGGCGCCGTAGGCGTACGCCTGTGTGGGTTCAAATCCCACCTTCGGCACCATTTCATTTCCGGTTCGTTTTAGTTTTGGCCTTTCGAATGGCTATTCAGTACTTCAGAAATCTTCGTCACTAAATACAATAAACCCATGGGCTTTCAATAAGGCAGCAAGAACCCCGTCTCCTAGTATGAGGTTTTTCTGAAATTTGCCATCGTATATTAAGCCTGCGCCGCATGCCGGGCTTCTTGCTTTTAGAACTGCCTTGGTGCAGCCTGTTTCAAGGCCAATCAGAAGACTTCTCCAGGCGCCTGAAACGTAGTTAGCAGTCACGTCGTCTCCGGTTGCGTTCACCACTCTTGATTTGCCTTGAAGCACACCTGCCCCTGTTCCGCCGCAAATCTCGGCTGGTTGGCGTGGAACGGCCAGGCCTCCCAGAACCTCAGGGCACACAGGCACTGCCAGCCCTTGAGCCAGAAACCTTTGAATGGCATGATACCGCTTAAGATCCCCTGCAGAGCCATTGTAACGGCAGTGATTACCACATAAGCAAGATGACACAAGATACATTTCAGAACTCCCCCTCGATATGGTATAACATGTACTGGAGGTAGAGGACCATGTCTAGATCAAAACCAGGTTCAAGTTTGATTGTTGTATCTGTACTTACTTTTGTCTTCCAACTTATTTTTCCCTTGTTTTTCGGCTACGGGGCGGCATACGCAGCACCTGAACCTCCCGAGATAGCCGCAGACAGCTACCTGCTTGCTGACCTCAAGACAGGCAGGGTGTTCATGTCAAAAGATATTCACAGTCCCCAAGTTCCCGCAAGCCTTACAAAAATCATGACCTTATTCATTGCTTTTGATGAGATTTCCCAGGGAAAGCTGTCTTTCGATGATGAAGTCTCAATATCAGAAGATGCATGGCGAACCGGCGGTTCAAAAATGTTCTTGCTGGTTGGAACCAAAGCAAGAGTAAGTGATCTGATACAGGGAATTACTATTGCATCAGGTAATGACGCATGTGTAGCGTTGGCAGAACATATTTCAGGGAACGTAACCTCGTTTGTAGACAGAATGAATCTCCAAGCACAGTCTCTAGGGCTTACTGATACCCATTTCGTAGATCCCCATGGGCTTTCTGATGATAATCGAGTGTCTGCCCATGACCTTCTCACTCTGGTCAGCGCATACCAGGCGAGATTCCCAGAAGCTATGCAGTTCCATTCACTTAAAGAATTCACCTATACTCCTCCGGGAGAAAAGCCCATTACACAGTTCAACAGAAATAGGCTCCTCTGGTCATATCCCGGAGTCTACGGGCTAAAGACAGGGTTTACTACCCGCGCAGGTTTCAACATGGTGGCTCTGGCAGACAGAGACGGATTTTACACCATAGCCGTCATTCTAGGATCTGCAAGAGGAAAATCAATTGATGCAGGCGAAAAGGAAAGATCTGCTCTGGTAAGTTCAATGCTTGACTATGCGTACAAGAACTTCTCTTATGTTAAAGTGGCAGAGCCAAACACAGGTATGGGCAAGGCCCGGATATGGAAAGGTAAGGGCAAATGGGCCGAAGCGATAGCCCCGGCTGGACTTGGGGCGACAGTCGAAAAAGGCAAGGAAGACAAGGTGACCTACGAGGTGGTTCTTGATACAGAACTTGAAGCCCCAGTCCACAAGGGCATGAAGATCGGTGAAGTAGTATTTACCTGCGAAGGCCAGGAAATAGGGAGGATGGAACTGACAGCCAAAGACGATGTTCCAAAAGGGAATTTCTTCAGAGTAATATGGGACTTAATAGCACGTTCCTTATTGAGGGCTCTTGGTAAAGCATAATCACTTACCTCTTGGAGGCAAACATAATGCAAACAATGGTAGTTGCCCTGGGTGGAAACGCTATTCTGCAAAAAGGCGATAAGGGTACAGCCAGGGATCAAAGAAGAAACGTAGAAAGAACTGCAAACCAGCTAGCTAATCTTGTTCAACAAGGGTACCGGCTGGTGATTACCCACGGTAACGGGCCACAGGTCGGTAACATCCTCATTCAAAACGAAGCAGGCCGAAATAGAGTCCCAGATATGCCTATGGATATCTGTGGTGCCCAGAGCCAGGGGATGATCGGCTACATGCTGCAGATGTACATGCGAAACGCCCTCAGACAGCGAAATCTCGAGATGCCTGTAGCCACAATTGTTACTCAAACCCTGGTAGACCTAAACGATCCTGCCTTTAGCAATCCAACGAAACCTGTAGGCCCCTTTTACGGAGAAGAAAAAGCTCAAGAAAGAATAAGGGAGTACGGAGAAACGTGGATTGAAGATGCAGGGCGAGGTTGGAGAAGGGTAGTACCCTCTCCTGAACCCAAATATATAGTTGAGACTCCGTCCATCAAGACATTGGTCGAGCAAGGCCATATTGTTATCTGCAGCGGCGGGGGAGGCATTCCGGTCTTCATGGGTAAGGATGGATCCCTCCAGGGCGTGGAAGCCGTGATTGAAAAAGACCTTAGCGCCGAAAGGCTTGCTTCATCTCTTGGAGCAGACAGCCTGATGATCCTCACCGATGTAAATGGCGCAGCTCTGGATTATACAACCCGAGGCCAGACCTGGCTAGGCCGTGTAACAGTACAAGGCCTTACGGGATATTTGGGCGAAGGCCATTTTCTGGCCGGAAGCATGGGCCCCAAAATCCGGTCAATCATACGATTTATCCAAAATGGCGGAAAATACGCAGTAATAGCCTCTTTGGATAGAGCCGAGGAAGCAGCCAGGGGAGAAACCGGAACAGTACTGACACCCTAGCTGTAGACTGACGAATCACAATGAAAGGGCCTCTAACCCTTTGGCCCTGTTACTCGTATATCCTTTGACAGCCGGGGAGGATAGCCAGTCGAAAACCACGGTTCTGCGGCACTGTTCACCCTTGAACTTATGGTGGAGTTCGGTAGCCTAGATATACCATGAAGGCTACCGAACTCACCAGAATTTCTGCTAGATCAAATTCTTGACCAGAGTCTCACGATCACCTGGCAGGAGATCTATAGGAGGAATCTCTCCGAGAACATAGCACCCCGGATTGAGGCGCATAGAAGCACGGGCTGCAGAAACCATGATCTGAGCAGTGGCTGAAGGATTGGTAAGCCTCAGCTTCAACTCAAGGGTTTGATTGTGGGCCGTGCCTGAACTGCCCATTCTCTCTAGCCTAACGCCGTGGCCCATGACCTTGACCTTGGCCACATCGTCAACCTGAGTGACCCTTGTAACGTCGTTGACAAAATATGGGTCAGCCTTGATCTTTGCTGCGATTTCCTGGAAATCAGCGCCTTCTTCAAGTTGCACATAAACGTCACGGTTGTGCTGCCCATACCCTGCTGGGAGGGTCAAGGACATTGCATCTTTCACTCCTGGTATTGATTTGGCGGCTACACTGTGTCCCATGCTCATACCAGGGCCGAAATTCGTGTACGTAATGCCGTGTGGAGCTATAGCCATGAACAGCATGCGAACAACCGAGTCAGTACCTGGATCCCATCCTGAGCCTATCACTGCAGCCCGGCCGTTCTCTTTGGCACACTTGTCAAGCTGCTTTCGTAGAGCAACCATTGAATCACCGTGAATATCGTAGCCATCCACAGTGTTAATACCTTTTTCAAGATATGAAGGGGCTACTTTGGGAACCAGGCGGGAGGGAATAGTCATCACGGCTACGTCTACTCGCTCTAAATCCTCAACACGCTTGACGAGGGGAACGCCTGGATTGGGGACATCCAGAACCTCAACTACACCTGCAAGTTCCATGTCGGGAGCCTGTTTCACACACTCAACTGCTTCTTTGCCTACGTTGCCGTAACCTACAACGCATACTCTGATTCTTTCCATGTTTGAGGACCTCCGATTAGTTACTTTTAGCCGTAATTATCAACCGGCTATTCATAAAAGCGAACATGCCAAAGTCACTACTTCTATATTCAGACCCTGCCTTCCTTCTTTCTGACGGCCCTTCTTTGAATACTTTTTTACCTGTGATCAAGAGATTCGCTAACTACTACCTTTGCCAGGTCAGGTACAAGATGAATCCATATCATCCCTTCCTCCAGGCCTGCTCCGTTGCTGCCTACATTGAGCCGTATAGGATCTTTCAACGACGGTTTCTCCCAGGTGCCTTCACACATTACGCCGTTTGAGAAAAACAGGGCCTTTCCCTGGCCGGTAACGTCCATATCAACTTCTATGGCTTTTCCTGTGGGATATGTTGTTTTGACTTGTAAGAATACCAGGGCCGCCGGAGCAATAGATTCGCCATTATCATTTACGTGCTCCTGTCCATTTATCAAGCGAACATATGATGACGATTGATACCGGTACTCGACCAGGTTAGGATATTTGGTGCTATTAGAGAACTCATGTGCTATGTACAGAGCCGGCGCACCCGATAAAGTGCCTACCTGGTAGAAATCAGGAATGGAAACTCCAAAACTTCGCTTGGCAGCACCCTGTATCAGCTTATCTGTAGAGGTATACAAGTTATCCGGGGCAGACCTGTCATTACTTCTCCAGAAACATTCACCGGCAGAATAGATATCATCCATGCTCTTGGTGTTGTTAGTCCTGATTATCTCGAAACTGTCGTCAGATCCTCCGCAATGGGCAAATGGAGTATCAAACCCTACAGCTAATTGAACCAGAGGTTTTCTAGCACTTCTTACCGGCCCGATTTTGCCCACTTTCGTGCTAAAGCCGGCCATAAGCCGGGTTATTCCGCCTTCAGCCGGAACTTCAAACACCACAGCCGCCTCTTTAAGGCCTGATGGTGGCCTACCGCTTGGATTGTTCCCGATACTGACCAGAAACAAGCCTTCAAGATGCTCCACTTCAGGTGCCTCAGGCTCTGAAGGGGGCGTTTCCGGGCCTGGGGCGGGATCAACAGCCACAGGCGGGGGCGTGGCACGCCTTGTACATCCTGAGAGATGCAGTGAAAACATTAGGGAAACTCCCAGGGTCACTGCAAGAAGCAATAAAGCCCTTCTGCGGCTGTATGGTTCTTTTGTCTTTGTATGCAATTTCCCGGGCAGTTCCGTTTTTGTGTCCACAATCCATTCTCCTTTGCTGTCAACAGATAATGTATATTTTGCCGTATACCGCTCTTTTCCTCCATGATCCAATCACTTGTTCAAACTCCATAGCACCTGAATGGAATTAAACATAGTTTTAGTATGGGGTGGTTCAGAAGTGAAAACTTGGGGTCTTGCTCTTGGTGCAGGAGGAATCTACGGATTTGCCCATATTGGGGTCCTTGAAGTTCTTGAATCCCATGGACTAAGGCCTGGCTTTGTTGCAGGAACAAGCGCCGGGGCAATCGTGGCAAGCCTATGGGCGTCCTCAAAAACACCCGGTGACTTTGACGCTACGGTTAGTGAGCTGCTTATTGATCATGAAGGTGCGCTGCAAACCCTGGCATCTCTTATGGGCGCAGGCAGTTCGGTAACAGGCCCGGCCTCTGCAATGGGCCTTTCAGGATTCCTCAACGGTAATTGGCTGGAATCAGCAATAGATAAGCTTACAGGTGGCAAGAGGCTTTCAGACGTCACGATCCCGCTATCTATCGTTTCGTGCGACCTGATATCAGGGGATATTGTGGTATTTACCAATACGGATCAGCCCATGAAAACCGTGCTCAATAGGGAAAGGCGGTATGTAGCCAATGCTTCCCTTTCCACTGCTGTTCGAGCCAGTTCCTCCTTGCCAGGTGTATTTGCACCGAAGACTCTTGGTAGCATGGAGCTGGTTGACGGAGGAGTCAGGGAGATGGTACCTGCGTACGAGGTTAGGAGGATGGGAGCCGGAGAAGTGCTCGCTGTGGATCTCGGCTCCTATATAGATAGGCCCCAACACGCCAGGGGAATATTTTCGATACTTACCAGGAGCTTCAACCTGGCTTCACGGGGTACTACAGTAGCACATCTGAGAGAACACGCATCGCTTACTCTGCAGCCTGAAGTATGGGATATCGGTTTTCCTACACCGGCTGATTTCAAGCAGCTCATCGAGTCAGGCAGGGCATGTGCAAAGAGAAACATCGGCCGCTGGCTTGAGCTCATCAGTTAGCAGGTAAACATCTGCCGAAGAGAGAATTTAGTGGACACATGGCGAAGAATGTATCAACGAAAGGGGGCAGACTGTTTATGGATTTCTTTCTAAAACCCTGGGTAGGGCCTGCCCTTGCCTTGCTGGCCCTTATCTCAAGTTATCTCGGGCGGTCGGGAGTTTTCAACAGAAACGTTGCTAATACTCTGACGATTCTTGCTGTCTTCTCTGCCGTTGCGTCCTATGTCAGCCGTAAGCAAGAATAGGCCCGGTTTTTAGCTCATAACCTTTGGATCATCGAAACTCAGGCGCAGGTCCGGAGCTACATTAAGCTCCTTCAGTTTCTGGTAGAACGTAGTGCGGCCTATCTTTAGAATCTTCATTGCCTTTGTGTGGTTGCCATTGCAGTACCTTATGGCCTGAAGCATTGCGTTTCTCTCAGCGTCTTTCCTTGCTTCTTCCAAAGACAACGGGAAAACAGAAGGGATTTCCACTGTCCTCGAGAAATCATCAACCTGAATATGGGGAGGCATATACCTTAGGTCGATGACCCCGTCGTCTGTTAAGGCTGCCGCCCGCTCTAGTGCATTCTCTAACTCTCTTACGTTGCCCGGCCACGTATATGCCAAAAGAGTGCGGAAACAAGCCTCAGTGACACGCAATCGTTTCCCGTACATTGCAGAAAACGTCTGAAGGAAGGTCTCTACAAGCTCGGCAATATCCTCAGGCCGTTCCCGCAACGGGGGAATCTCTATGGAAAACACATTCAGCCTGTAGTAAAGATCCTCTCTAAACCTGCCCTCGGCCACAAACTCAGCCAGGTTCTGATTTGTGGCGGCAACGATACGAACGTCAACTTTGTGAGCCGAACTAGAGCCCAGTGGCTGAATAGTACCCTCTTCTATGGCATGGAGCAGCTTGGCTTGACAGGACAAATCAAGTTCAGCAATCTCGTCAAGGAGCAAGGTTCCGCCGTTGGCTTCCTGGAATTTGCCTTTCTTACCGGTCCTGAGGGCCCCTGTAAAAGAACCGGGGGCGTACCCAAAAAGCTCGCTCTCCATTAGTGAAGGTGGAATTGCAGCACAATTGACTATCACAAAAGGGCCCCTGTACCTGTTTGAAGCTTGGTGAATAGCCCGTGCAAAAAGATTCTTGCCGGTTCCGCTTTCGCCCAAGAGGAGAACGTTACATCTTGCCGATGCAATTTTCTCTGTAAGGGCAACACACTGACGTATAGCGGGACTCCTGCCAACTACTCGCGAAAACGCCGGATGCAGGGAAGGAGACTTACCCAGTTTCATCCTTAACACAGAAGCGTAGTTCAGCATCCCGTCTGCCCGCTCTTCTAACTCCTTAACCTCTACAAGGTCGGTAAGCAGAATACAGACAAGCTTCTGGGGCCAATCGGGAAGACGTATGGGTGTAACAGCATATCTTAACGGAATACCATTTATACACCCTTCTTTAGGGCCGATATGAGACACTGCCCCAGAAAATACCCGTATTACATCTGAACCATCCAGGCCGTCAGGACATATCTTCCAGATTTTCTCACCAACAACTTCCATAGCGGTTCTACCCGGCTGTTTAGCCCTAAAATTGCCACCAATCAGGATTTTCTTTGCCTCTTCACCCCTGGCCGTATACCCCAGGGTTTGATAAAATTTTACATTCAGGGTTTCCGGGTCGAGAATTGCCATGTGAGCTATGGTAATTCTGTAATCAAAATCAAATTTAGTACCGTCTACACTTAAAGTTGCCTTTTTGTCGGCGCTGGACAGCCGCACAGACAGCTTGTGGCTCTTGCCGTCCTTGCCAGGCCATAAACGATCAATAACAAGAGGTTCAGGTGAGGGTTGGCTCCTGTTGGCATAAATCCCTGAACCGGGAGGGCCGTTGAGCACGCCAATTGCCACCAGTGCATCTCCAGGCATTACAGACTGTGAAGAAATGCCCAACAGCGACAAGTCTCTTGGAGACATTCCGCCGTCATCGGCTCCAAG